>Ga0209467_1000629_pt1 | contig 43097 bp, 37 predicted proteins | sample Higcelwee11metaG_FD_187175 | JGI IMG/M metagenome (GOLD analysis project Ga0209467, IMG submission 187175) | Freshwater pond sediment microbial communities from the University of Edinburgh, under environmental carbon perturbations - High... | ecosystem: Environmental > Aquatic > Freshwater >... | reverse complement strand
AAATAACCCCTTAAACTTTAGTAGTTGACTGTTTATTGTATCTAGGTCTTGATTTGAACCAAATTTCAAACAAAATAATCAACTAAACTTTTAAGGGTATTCCTTTACTATGCGAATCCGCCTCAGATAGTTTTTGCATCAACGTGTAATTCTCAGATTCCACAGTTTGACATCGATTGATAATATCATCCACATTTTGTTTCGCATACTCTTCCAAAACTGAAATTTGTGATGAAATCTCTACAAGAGTTTTTTCTTGCTGTTCTGCAATCCAATTACGGGATTTTTCCATAGATTCCAAAAGATCATCACGAGTGTGTTGTATTTCATTTGCTATGAAAATAAGCTTTTTCGCACCATCTTGCGTCAATCCTCTAAGTTCAAAGTAATCATTCACCAACTTTTCAAGATCAGAGTTCTGTTTCGCCAACACTTCATGTTGTTTTTCTATCTCATGTGTTTGTATCTCAATTTGTTCGGTTTGATTTTTAATGACTCCTTGTTGTATCGCCAATTGTTCTTGTTGCTGTTGCAAGTACTGAGATTGTGCAACACTTATTACCATTAATTGACCGAGTGATTTTGAAAATTTTGCTTGAACTTCAGTGGCACTTACTTGAGCATTTTCCATTGTTTTATCAAGTGTGAAAAAATCCAATATTTTTTTTCCAGCTCCACGTTTTTTATATTTATCATGTGTTGTGTGAAAATCATCCAACTTGTCACGATTAGATTTGAATTCTTCTATCAACTCTTTCATATTAACTTGTTTAAGTAAATCATCACTAATCGTGACTTGGGAGATTTCGCTGATTATTAGTTCTGTTTCGGTCATGGTTTATTCTTCCTTTTTATTTTCTTCATAAACTAACAGAAGGCTATCTAATTCATCGTCCATGCTTTTAAAGTTATATAAACCTTCTTTCATAGTCAATAATGTTGTGGCTCTTGCTGAGACAGCATATTCGGCATGAAAAACTGCATTATTGAGATGGGTATTGCTTTCGGATAAAGCCGCTTCGACTTGATTGTACTCTGCAATGCATAGTTGATATTGCTTCGAATTATTAAACTGTAATTCGACCATTTGTGCCATCTGTTCAAATAATGCCATATTCGCTTCCATATGCTCGATTTGAGCATTTAACATCTCCGTACCACTTTCATTAAGCCAGTCAAAAAGTTTATCAATTGCGAATACAACTAAAGCAGTAACAATTCCCGTTAATAATCCTGTGATAACTGGTGAAATAAAAGGTGCCAAAGGTGCCAAAATTGGAATAGAAAGGATAAACGCTTCAATAGATTTTTCTAAAATTATCCCCAAACTAGTAGTTATTACAGTAGCGATAATTTTACTGGCTTTCCGTGCTACGTCAATACCACTCATTCCTTCTGGTGGATTCATTATTAATTTTATCGCTTCCCATAATCCTTTTAATCCTTCTCGAATAATCGTAACTACTTTTGCGGCAGTGGTGACAATATTATTTATAATAAAAGTCAAAAGATTACTAATAAACCCTTGCACACCACCAGACAAAATACTTTTTAAGATATGCTCAGCCTTATCTTTAATATTTTCAATAATATTGTGCATTGCTTCTATGAGATGATCCACAAAATTATCTTTAAGTGTTGGATCATTTGCAATACGTTTTACTTCTACAAAAGAACTATTAACAAATTCATGCAAAATGAGCCCCATTGCTTGGCGTAAAGCGTTTCTCGCAGCCTCTTCCGCTCCAGTTTGTAGAATCTCTGTTCCTTGTTTTTTAACTTGAGCTTTCAGCATTTCTACTTTAATATGACGATCAGATTTTTTTGTTGTTTCATCTAGTAATTAAGTATCAATCCCGAATGACTCTGCATTTGTCTTACCAGGATCTTTTTTACGTTCACTTTTAGCCCAATCTTTTTTATCTTTTTTTCCCATTGATTGATTTATATCTGATTCACATGAAACCAAATTTTCTGGACTATTAGCCATTTCAACTCGTTCTTCTTTTGTCTTAAATAAATTTGCAGATGCATCGCGTTCAATATTTTCTGCTGCACGGACATGATCAAGATGAGTTTGTCCATCACGAGTCAGTTCATTACCCGTATAAGAACTTATTATGAGCTCATCATTTTGAAACATTTCTTTACGTTTATTAGGAAGGTCTTTATCATAATCTGTACGATCAAACTTGTCTAAGTTATTTAGGTATTGATTGTATCGTTCTGAATCTTGTTCAGTAGCCGTAATGCCTTGTTCAAAGTTATGCCGCGTTGTAACATTTCCACCCTCTTTATCATTAAACATTGCTTGAGTTAATCCAAATGGACCAATAATTTGTTTTATAACTTCATCTTTACAACTATCAAGAAGTTCATCAATTCTTTGCTTCTTGAGCTCTTGTTGTGATGGGTTATTTTTTGGTTTAGGTACTGATTCTTGATTATTTTCATCCATACGAATATCCTTATGATTGTATTTTAATTTTATTCTATCCTGTCAGCTTGACAAGATATGTCATCTGAAATATAATTTTTGAGCCTAACACAAAAGCTATCACGCAAACTACGCGGTGAAAGAATTCGAATATGCGGAAGCCAATATCCTACGATATTGAGCACTTCAATATCATTACAAAACCGTCCCGATACAATCACGCCACCGTCTTCGAGTTCTTTTTCGATTTTCTGATTGGAGATTAGGTTACGCCGTCGAAAATATGTTGCTACTTGACTATCGATCTGAAATACTGCCTCTTTGGTCTCCATTCCAATCCATTGCGTATCGCTTTGCTCTATCGATTCAGTTGTAGCAGGGTCAGGTGTAAATCGCTCCCCTGTGATAAGTGGCTCAAATATTTTTGTGACAGAAAAGCTTTTAAGTTTGTCTTCGACAGCGGCGAGATACCAAATCCCTTTTTGATTGATCAGTCGATACGGTTCCACGATGCGCTGAGTCGATTTGTACCAAAATGTCATCTTCTTATGCTCTATAATCGCCTCTTCAATCCGTTTAAAAACTTCTTCTTTACCGTTGAGATTTTCGTAATGATGCCCTTTTACGAGATAGGCACTATGGAGAGTATCATCGAAAATACGACGTAAAAAAATATTATCTAAGGACGGAAAAAGAGACTTGACCCCCGAAAGAGCTGCAAAACTTCGTATTTCATCGGTAGAGAGTTTACCGAGATAAGCAGGGTCGAGAGAAATTTTCCCATTTTCTTTTTGGATGGGGAGATAGGAGAGACGTTCATTTATATCACGTTGAATAGTTCGCTTGTGAACGCTGTATTCTTCCGCCAGTTCATCGAGGGAAGGATGCTCACCCTCATTGAGTTTTATAAGGATGGATGACAGCCTAAAAGCTGTTTTATCGTGTTCTTTCATATCTGCCCTTATATGAGCAGATTGTAGCATAAAGCAGATGACAGGTTATGTCATACTGCGCTAAAAAAGAGCGCCCTCTTCTTTTTTCTCCATCAACGATTGAATCGTCACAAGGATTTTTTCCAGTTCCCCTAGTGTTTCGATGATCGTGTTGAGGATATTCATCGCATTTTCTTCGTTTTCTTCATAGTCGTGGGCAATTTCATTTCGAATTTCACGCAATATAAACCATTCGTCTACATCAACAATATTGAGTTTTTCGAGGGTGTGTAGAATATCCAAGAAAGGCTTATCGACATTCTCTCCCTGTGCTAACAAAAAGGCTTTAAAAAGTTTCGCCCCGATGCCGTCTTGGAGTTTTGAAAAGCGATAAATAACCTGATCGGCATACGCGATATTTTGAACATTATCAATAAGCTCTCGAAAATTTTCAATAGTGATCGGAAACGTGTACTGCTTTGATAACTCATTAAATGCGTTGCGAATTCTCTGCAAATGGATGAAGTTTTCATTCAACGTTTTCAGAAGTTTGGCGTGATAAACTAAAGCCGAATCGCCCATTTACGAGCCTCCTGTTCAATAAGTCTGCTCTCATCTTCGTTAAAAATCAAATCGATTTTTTGATCTCCCAAATCACGTTTCACCTTGGATAAAAAGGTAATTTTTCGTTTAAAAAGGTCGGATTTATCTTCTGTTTCGAGGTACAGATCAATATCGCCACCCCGTTTTTTATCATCGGTTCGTGATCCGAAAAGATAAAGGTGGGAATGGGGGAAAAGGGCATTACAATGTTTGAGTAAAATCTGATGTTCATATTCGCTCAGTCGCATTGCACTTCTCCTTTTGCTCTTAATGTATGAATTGTATCACGTTTTACTAATTTGATGTGTTTGAATGAGAGCCGACACTGCCTCTTTTTGAGGGAAATCGGCACCCATACTGATGATAAACGAGGATGCTTCCTGAAGGCTCAAGGTCGTTTTTTTGATCTTAGTTTCATCGACCAGTACCGTATATCCACTCGTCGGGTTCGGAGAGGTCGGGATAAAAAGAACACAGATATTTTCATGACGGTTGAGCAAATAGGCGGGAACCCATAGCCCCTCTTTGGGATACTCGACCAATACCACCTCTTTTTTCGTCCCGTCTTCTCCGCCGCTGAGCATGGCGGCAAGTTTTTTAGAGACCGAATAGACGGAGCGAATCGCGGGGATTTTCTCAAACGTGCTGTCGATCATCGAGACGAAGATAGAGCGTCCGTATTTCTCGATAGAAAACCCAAGGACGGCAAAAACTGCGATAACCCCTGCCATCAATGCCAACGTCAATTCAAACGAATCGGTATAATCGTGCAAAGAGAGATACGCACTTATCCCCAGATTTTTCAGATAATTGACAACAACAATGACCAAAATTAAAGGGAAAAGGGACAATGCCCCAACAAAAATATAACGGAGTAATAATTTAATGTTCGTACTCATAAAAAAAACCTTTTAACTATGACAAATTGCAAAATTATAGAACAGATTTTGAAACACTGCACTACAATATCATTTTTAGAGGAGAAACCATGCACACATTTATCGAATTTAAACTCAATTTAGAGACCTTTATCCCCGATCTGAACGCTCTTATCGAAATCAATCATAAAACCATAGAGACATTACTCTCGATACCCGAAAAAACCTACGCCAATTTTGTCCGCCCTTTTGATCTGATGGAAGAAGATTTGGAGCTGTTGTTTACCCCGCTATCGCATATCAATGCCGTTATAAACTCCGAGGCTTCCCAAAAAGTATACGCTAGAGCTCTCCCGATCCTCACCGATTACTCCACCTTTGTGGGACAAAATCTCGATATTTACGAAGCATTCAAAAGTGTCAAAGTTCGTGAATATGAATCTCTAAATATCGAACAGTGCCGTATTTTGGATCTCAATATTCTCCATTTTGAGCTTGCGGGTGCCCATCTGGATGATGCTTCCAAAGAGCGTTTGGCGGAGATTAATCTACGTAAAAGCACCCTCACCAACGACTTCTCCCAAAACGTCCTCGATGCGACGAATGCGTATGAGAAGATCATCACCGATCCCGCCGATGTTGAGGGTATCCCTGAGAGTGATTTGGAAAATGCCCGCTTCGAAGAGGACGGTGTCACCAAATACCGTTTTACTCTCCAAATGCCCTCTTATATCGCCTACGTGACCTATGGGACTAACCGTACTATTCGAGAAGAGCTGTATCATGCCTACACCACCCGTGCACCCCAAAACGGAGCCATTATCGATGAACTGATGGCACTTCGTCAAGAGAGCGCAAAGCTGCTGGGATTTGAGAACTATGCCGAGTACTCCCTCGCCTCCAAAATGGCACCGAGCACAATAAGCGTTTTGAAGTTTTTAAATGAGCTTATCGATGCTTCCCGTCGTCAAGGACTGCGAGAACTCGAAGAGTTACGCGCCATCGCTCCTGATGTTGATCTGCAAAGCTATGACAGTGCCTACTACGGCGAAATCCTCAAAAAAGCCCAGTACGACATCGACGAAGAGGAATATCGCCCCTATTTCGAACAACGCAGTGTAATGGAGGGGATGTTTACCTTTTTGAACAAACTTTTCGGCATCCGTTTTGTCCGCCAAAACATCGATTTATGGGATCCGAAAGCAAGTGCCTATGATATTTATGAGGGGGAAGAACTCACAGCACGAGTCTATTTCGACCTCGAAGCCCGCAAAGACAAACGGGGCGGTGCATGGATGCACAATTTCCAAACCCATTGCGAAGATATAGCGGGATGTACCCATCTCTCCAGTGCATTTGTCGTCTGTAACTTCCCCCCATCTTCCGAAACCTCTCCCTCACTACTGCGGCACGATGATGTCGTCACCCTCTTTCATGAGATGGGACACACGATCCATCATCTTTTGAGTAAGGTCAAAGAACACGGTGTGAGCGGAGTTAACGGTGTCGAGTGGGATGCGGTGGAGTTTCCCTCCCAATTTTTGGAAAATTTCGCCTATGAGCCGAAAGTGTTAAAACTCTTTGCTAAACATCATGAGAATGGTGAAATCCTCAGCGATGAAATGATCGAGAAACTGATCCGCGCGAAAAACTTCCAAAGCGGTATGTTTATGCTACGACAAATCGAATTTTCCCTTTTTGATTTCGAACTCCATTCCAAGCTCTATCAGGGTGAGGAGATACAAAAGCTTTTGGACTCCATCCGAGAGCAGACAGCACTTATTAAACCGCCTGTGTACAATAAATTCCAAAACGGATTTAGCCATATCTTCAGCGGTGGCTACAGTGCAGGATACTACAGCTATAAGTGGGCAGAGGTACTCAGTGCGGATGCGTATTACGCCATTGTCGATGAGGGGGTATTCGGGAGCGAGCTTGCTCGTAAATACAAAGAGATCGTATTGGCTAAAGGGGGAAGTCAGAGTATGCAGGAGCTGTTTGTAGAGATGATGGGACGGGAGTGTGAATCTAAAAATCTCCTTCGACTCAGCGGAATCGAATAAATGCGTATCTTTTGGCTTTTGGCATTAATAATCTCATTATTGGGAGGAGTTGAAGTGAAAATTGCAAGCTATAACGTCGAAAATCTGTTTGATATGAACAATGATGGGAATGAATACGATGAATATATCCCTAACGGCGAGTCAGGATGGACGAATGAAATATATCGCACCAAACTGCAAAATACCGCAACGGTGATAAAAGGACTCAATGCGGACATCATCGGCTTGCAAGAGATTGAATCCGAAAGTGCCCTAAAAGATCTCAAAATCGAGCTCAAACGCCAAGGGCTCTATTACCGCTATTCCCTCTTCGCACGCACTAAAAAATCGACTGTTAACACTGCTATTCTCAGTCGCTATCCTATCCAAAGCGGTCTCAAACATCCGATTAATTATACAGGACACTATCGTGATATTTTAGAAGCTAAAATCGATATCAACGGAAAGCCTCTACGCGTTTTTGTCAACCATTGGAAATCCAAAAGCGGTCCGGAGAGCAAACGTATTCTAAGTGCCAAGCGCCTAGCTATTCGTCTCTCAGAACTCTCACCGAATGAACCGTTTCTCCTTCTAGGAGATTTTAACTCCCACTATGAAGAGTACAAAACCTTTCTCAAAAGTCGTAAACTCAATGATACTGAAGGATTAACAGGGATCAATCATACCCTGCACACCATCGATGAAAATGAAAATCCGATTACCTACACATCTTTAAAAGCAAATAACGGCGTTTTGTATAATCTCTGGTATGAGCTAAGCGAAGAGAAACGGTGGAGTCACCAATTCAGAGGAAAAGGGGAAGGATTAGATAACATCATCATCTCTCCATCATTAGCCGATGGAGAGGGGATAGAATACATCCAAGGGAGTTTCAACCGATATGATCCTGATTTTCTCTTTTATAAAGGGAAAGTGTATCGCTGGCAACAAACCCGTAAAAAGCCCAAACAGCATATTGGTGAAGGGTATTCTGATCATTTACCGATTTATGCCTTATTTCGCATGTAATAAAAATTGTCTATAATTGTTCTAAAGTGCTTCAAAAAACCAAATATACCACTCAATCATAACATTTACTAGAATCCCGACTAGATCGGGAATGACGAGAAAATAACTCTAGAAACAACCCATTTTAGCTATAATCACAAAAATTTAATAGATTGCAATTCACTAAAGGTCACCTTTGTTCAATGTCCCTAATATCCTAGCATTTATCCGCCTCCTCATCGCTCCGGTGATGTTTTGGATCATCCTCAATCCACAAATCATAACGGATATGGGATGGCATGTCAGCTGGAGCTATTACATCGCGACATTGCTTTTCGTCATCGCCAGCACAACCGATTTTTTCGATGGATACGTTGCTCGTGAACTGGGTCAAATCACCATCGTCGGAGAGATCCTCGATCCACTTGCGGATAAAATGCTCACCCTCGCCGCGTTTTTAGGGCTGATGATGAGCGGTGCCGCGTCGGCTTGGGCGATCTATATCATCATCGTCCGTGAGCTTTTTATCACGGGTCTTCGAACTCTCTCCATGTCTGAGGGGATCGATGTCAGTGCCTCTATGGCGGGGAAAGTAAAAACGGTTGCCCAAATGATCGCCATCGGGTTTTTGCTGATGCATTGGCCATTTGGGGATGTTTTACTTTGGATTGCCGTTGCACTAACGGTCTATTCGGGTGCAGAGTACCTCGTCGGTTTTGCTAAAGCGTATAAAGGAAAAATGTAATATGTCTTGGTTAGTTGCCCTTCTCGTCCTCTCAGCCCTCATTTTTTTCCATGAACTCGGTCACTACAGCGCCGCACGTTTTTTCGGTGTGTATGTCGAAGTGTTCAGTATCGGTTTTGGAAAAAAACTTTTCTCCTTTCAGTGGATCGGCACCCAGTGGCAAATCTCTGCTATTCCTCTGGGCGGCTACGTCAAGATGAAAGGGCAAGACGATTCTGACCCAACCGCTATCAGCAGTGACAGTGACAGTTACACCGCTAAAAAACCGTGGCAGCGGATCATCATTCTCCTTGCAGGTCCTTTGGCTAACTTTGCCCTCGCATGGGTCTTTTTTTATGCCATCGCACTAGGGGGGCCGCAAGCGCTCTCTCCGGTTATCGGTAAAATCGTCACAGAATCTCCGGCACACCAAGCAGGACTCCAAAATGGAGACAAAATTCTCTCGATCAACGGAAAAAGTATCACAGCATGGGATAAACTCTCCGAAGCGATCAAAACCTCTGAGGGGGCACTGACGTTGGCAGTGGATCGAAACGGGACGCAGAGCTTTATCACCCTCACCCCGCGTATCAGTGAAACAACAAACCTTTTCAAAGAAAAGATACAACAGCGGATGGTCGGAATCGCCCCTGCCGGTGTTACCCATACTCTCAATCTAAGTTTCGCTGAGACGATCACCTACGCATCCAAACAAACCTATGAAACTTCGTTTTTAATTTTCCAAAGCGTCCAAAAACTCCTCACCGGTGTCGTCCCAGCCAAGGAGGTGGGAGGAGTGGTAAGTATCGTCCAAATTACGGCAGATGCAACGGCGTACGGTTGGATGAGTTTGCTCTTTTTCTCTGCTCTCATTTCGGTCAATCTCGGAGTTCTTAATCTTCTCCCTATCCCAGCGCTGGATGGTGGACATATCATGTTTAACCTCTACGAGATGATCCGCCGTAAAGCTCCGAGCGAAGAGGTTATTTACCGTCTTACCGTCGGAGGATGGATACTTCTTCTGGGTCTAATGAGTTTAGGGCTTTATAACGATATTACGAGGCTTATCCAATGACAACACTGGAACAAAAACGCCATTTCGATCGCATCATCGAGAGGGTTGAAAAAGCCCGTTTACGGGTTAATAATCATCACATTGTAAAAATCGTTGCGGCTAGTAAATACGTCGATTCTGACGCAATTAAAGCACTTTATACTATCGGACAACGTGCATTCGGTGAGAACAAAGTTCAAAACCTTGTTACCAAAAATGAAGTATTAGAAGAACTCTCTATTGAATGGCATTTCATCGGCAGTTTGCAAAAAAATAAAATCAACCATCTCCTCAGCGTCCGTCCCCATCTGATCCACTCCATCGACTCTATTGAACTCGCCCATGCTCTTAACGAGCGTCTTGAGCGTGAAAATATGAACTTACGGGCATTGGTTCAAATCAACTCTGCCTACGAAGCCTCCAAAAGCGGTTTTCTCCCCGAAGAGATTAGCGATGCATACGCTCAAATCATGGAAGAGTGCCCACGATTACAGCTCCAAGGGGTTATGAGCATTGGAGCCCATGTAGATGATCCAACCATCATCAAAAAAAGTTTTGAAACCACTCAGCGTATTTTTGAGACCCTCCCAAATGCTACTATATGTTCCATGGGGATGAGCAGTGATTTCGAGCTTGCTATCGAATGTGGTTCCAATTTGATACGTTTAGGATCAATTCTCTTCCTAAAATAGTTCTGTTATTAATAATTTTTAATTTTTTTGCCATAAATCTTTTTTTCCTATGTTATAATCTTAGTAATATTGGAATTTAAAAGGGTAATGCATGAATACGATTAAACAACGTGCTACTCTTTACTCTATCGCTCTTGTCATATTGCTTATCATTATTTTTCTTGTCACCATCATCCAAGATAAAAAACATGTTTTAGATGAAAGAACCTCTACACATCGTGTACTCTTACAGAATTCTTTTGATTTAGCGATGCTAGACACTCAAAAAGGGCTTAGTGATCTCGCTTGTAAAATTGCAGGAAACCGTGAGATCGTTGATGCTTTTGCTGCGAATGATAGAGAAAAACTCTATCGACTCACACTCCCTTACTTCAACGAAGCAAAAGATCGTGGAGAAGTTGACATGAGCGGGTTTATCGCGGCTAACGGTAAGCATTTTCTCCGTCTCCAAGAGCCACAAAAATATGGCGATAACATTCTTTATAAGCGCCCTGTTTTAGCCCATGCCATCAAAACCCGACAAAGCGTTACGACTTTGGATGTAACCATCTACGATGTTTCGGTGATTACAATTGTCCCTATCTTTAGAAATCAAACCTTTATAGGTATTATCCAAACGGTTGCAAAGATTGACCGTGTTCAAAAGCGGCTTGATGCCCATTCAGGGATTAAAAGTGCCATCGCGTTTGATACGAAAAAGTTAAAAAGTTTATTACCAGATTCTAAACATGTCATCTATGAAGATTATTCAATCGTCTCTTCAAATGATCCCCTATTTAACAAGCTCCCTCCAAATTTTACTTTCAATGAAAGCAACCGTTATAATATCGATATAAACAATTATGTTATCGCATCTCGCCCTTTGACTAATTATAACAATGATATTATTGCGATGATGACCTGCGCATTTGATATCACTGAATATGTCAAAGAGTACAAACTGGAGATACGTAATCTCCTTTTGATAAGCTTTTTTCTCCTGAGCACCGTTGCCATCATTCTTCATTATGGGTTTCGAACCCTTCTTCGCCGTATCGAACGTGATACACAAATTACACGAGAACTCAACCAAAAGCTCTCCCATCAACTTCACACGGATAACCTAACCTCTCTACCGAACCGAAATGCGTTAATTCGAGATATTAATAGACAACGTTTTTATGCATTAATTCTCCTAAATATTGATAATTTCAAAGAGATTAATGATTTTTATGGACATGCTATCGGGGATGAAACACTTTTAGCTCTTACCAACTCGATCGAAGAAGCAATTGCTTATTTACCGATGCAATTGTATAAAATGCCTTCCGATGAATATGCAATTACACTGAGTGAAGCAATGAGTTCAAGCGAACTTGAATCCGCACGTCTCTCCATCATTCAGCATCTTCAATCTCAGTATTACGATCTTCACGGAGCCAGTATCTATGTTACCCTAACGATGGGAATGGATATCGCTCTTCGAGGTAAAAATAAAGCAAATGATCTGCTCGTCAATGCCGATATGGCACTGAAATCGGCTAAAAAACGTCATTTGAGTTATCAACTATACGATGAGACAATGCAGATCAAACAAGAGTATCAACATAATATTTTATGGAATAAAAAACTCAAAGAGGCCATTGAAAATAAAAAATTCTGCCTTCACTATCAGCCTATTTTTGATTCAAAAAGTAGAGATATTGTTGAATATGAAGCATTAATACGAATGATTGATAATAATGGAGCTATAATCACACCAGGCTATTTTCTCCCAGCTGCACGTCAATCCCGTCTCTATCCGTTCATCTCCAAGTTCGTGATCAATGAAGTATTTAATATGCTAGAGACCACACTGCATCATTACTCACTGAATCTCTCTGTGGATGATATCATCGATATACCGACCAAAGAGTTTTTAATTCAAAAACTTCAATCCTCACCACACACAGATCGCCTCATTTTCGAGCTTTTAGAGAGTGAAGGGATCGAAAATTATCAAGAAGTTTCTGCCTTTATCAGTGAAGTCAAACAGTTTGGTAGCCGTATTGCTATCGATGATTTTGGTACAGGGTATTCGAATTTTGCCCATATTTTACGACTTGATGTCGATATCCTTAAAATTGACGGTTCATTAATCCGTAATATTGATACCGATACCAATGCACAAACGATCCTTATTGCGGTGACAGAATTTTCAAAACATTTAGGATTGAAAACCATCGCCGAATTTGTCCATTCTGAAGCAGTTTATCTCAAGTGTAAAGAGTTAGGGGTAGATTATCTCCAAGGCTATTATCTTGGTGAACCTAAGCCTCTCTAAGAGACAAGACTAAAACGAAACCCTTTGCGTCCCCCTTCACACAACGAAATCTCACCTCCGTGAGATTCAGCAATATTTTTAGCCAATACCAATCCCAATCCATTTCCCCGTTCTTTCGTACTTTTAAATGCTTCAAAGAGCCATTTTTTATTCTCTATAGGAATTCCTGAATCGTAAATCTCAAATATATGATGTATTCCATCGTAGATATGAACAATTTCTATTTGCCCCTCTTCTTCTTCATTGAGTTCAATCGCGTCTATGGCATTAAATACGAAATTGGTAAATAACATGGTTAGTAAATCCAGATCACCAAAAAGTTCGAAATCTTCTTCAGGAAACTTGAACTCGATGTACTTCGCGTAACTGTAATAACCAATGGCACTCGTAAGAGCATCACGGATTTGAGACCAACCCATCGCATTCTTCTGAGCACTTACCCCTTTAGAAAACATCAGCGTCGCCTTTATGATCCGCTCGATTCGATAGAGCGATTTTTGAATCTCGGTTACAATCGGCTTGTTTTCTTCTTTAACCCGCTTCATCAATGTCGATGCCAAGAGGGCGATAGAGCCGATAGGATTACGGATTTCATGGCTGAGATGTGCCGCCATCTGCCCCATCGTTGCGAGATTTTCTTTCCGTTTTTGTTCGGTGATATCAGTCGCACTTAAAAGCCGTTTTTCATTATGCTGTGCTGATTTGATGAGATAGGAGCGCTCTTTGAAGGTCATCTCATAATCTTCACCTTCCAAATGAAGGGTATCAAAAAGCTTTTCCAGACGTTTGGCTTGAGAGTTTTGGAGAAAAATAGAGCCATCCGTCTCTACGATCCAAATGGCATTGGGGAGAAACTCGATAACCTGTTCAATCGTGCTTTGAAGATGGTTATACGATTGACGAAGGGCAACATACTCCTCTTCGACCTTGTAGGTTTGATCGATAAGGGCTTTAAGCTCTTCGGGGGAGATACTCTGACTCACGCTATTCCTTGACGGGGTCAAAAATCCCCCAAATGAACTAAAATTCGATACAGACCGTAAGCATCTTCCGTACCGCATACTTCGCGAATCGAGTGCATGGCGAGCTGCGGGATCCCGACATCGATCGTCTCAACACCCAATCGTGTAGAGGTGATCGGACCGATGGTCGATCCGCACCCCATATCGCTTCGGGTGATAAAGGTCTGTGTCGGAACATGAAGCGCTCTTGCGCACTGAACAAACCGCCCTTGCGTCCGTGAATTGGTCGCATAGCGGTGGTTTGAGTTGATCTTGATCGCTACCCCGCCATTGAGGAGCGGTGCGTGCTCAGACTCATGTTTGCTCGGGAAATTCGGATGCTGTGCATGGGCATTATCGCACGACACCATGATGGAATGACGCATCAGCTTCTCATATTCAACTCCCGAGATCCGTCGCAACGTCTCCTCCACAAACGTCCCCCCTGCCCCGATATGAGACTCACTCCCCACCTCTTCGTGATCCATAAACGCACACATCATCGGATACGAAGTCTCTAGCAGTGCCTGAAGACCTATATAACAGCTGAGGAGATTATCCAACCGCGCCGAAGCGATCAGATCACTATTGATCCCGATAAAAGAGCCTTTTTGAGAATCGTAAAAACTGAGCTCATGGGCTAAGAGGGTCAGGTTCTTCGTATCTTCTTGAATATGAGAGAGAACAAAGGTCTCAAAATCGACCTCCCCCGTCGTGATGATTGGAACGATGTCGCTCTGAGCATTGATGGAGTGGGAACTATTCGCATCACGATCGAGATGGATGGCGAGCGAAGGGATAATAGCGATGGGACGGTTGATGTTGATGAGGGCTTCACGACGCACTTCCCCCTCCAGATAGACAACCCGACCCGCCAGCGATAAATCGCGATCAAACCACGGATTCAGCAACACTCCGCCATATGGCTCGACTCCGAAACGCTTTACCCCTGCGGAGGTAGTCAGAGGATTGGGTTTGAGTCGCAGATGGGGCGAATCGGTATGAGCACCTAAAATCGTGTACCCTTTTTCCTGACACGGAGGGTACGTAAACGCGATAATGGAGGAGTCGTTACGGGTGACATAATAATCCTGCCCCTCTTCGAGTTCCCACGTCTCGTCTTCGGATAGAGCGATGAACCCCCGACACTCCAATGTTTTCGCCATCCACTCCACCGCATGAAACGGGGTCGGAGAAGCATCGATAAAATTAATCAATTCTTCGTTAAATTCGCGCATTAACCTTTGTCCTTTACTTCAAAAAACAACTTCTTACCATTTTCCCGACGTCAGGAAAATGGTCTGACTTTTCAAATATAATCTTATTTATAAATATCGCCTCAACCATCTAATAGTTCTTGCATTTGAGTTCTTCAAAGCTAACACTTTGACCTTGCTGTTTCTCTTTCATCGCTTTTACAAATGCCGCTTCATCTTCGGCAGTAAACATTGTATCCACGCGTTCTTGAATCTCTGCCCACATTGTCTCTGAGATCAAAACAGCCGTTTGGTTGTTATTCCCACTGATGAAAATCGGCTCGTTTGTCAGTGTGACTTGCTCGATTAGGTTTTCGAAATCAGATTGTGCATCGGAAGCACTCAAAAGTGTCATAACAAATTTTCCAAATTTTCTATCCATTGGTTAAAATGAGGACATTTTTCTCTCATTTTCTCCAATCCAATTGCTTTCGCGAGAATTGCACCATGCGATTCTTTTTGATACTGAGGAAATATATTTTTTATACGATTCGCTGGTGACGTATTCGGTTGATCGTTGATCTCTTCAGGTTCTAAAGTTTTAACTATTTTTTCAAAATAGGAAACATGGCTTTTTGTCAATAAAACTTTTGAAAAATGGGAAACTTCACTAAAAAGCAATGCTTCAAATTCATGCAGTTGTAAGTACGGTACAAATCTTGAATCTTGAATATCTATCAAAAAAGCATTTTCAAAAATTTCTACTTTTTTAGAACTTTGTAATTGTGGATTTATATATTGTTTTTTTGGAAAATCACTTGGCAATCGATAATAATCTATCATCGTCGTAACCAAGGTAGCACTCGCATCCTTTAAAAGATTGTTAACTTCTTTATTGATAATCCCATAATTACCAACACCTTTTAAATTTCGTGCTATTACAAAAATCCCTTTATTGTGAAAATAAGGCTTTAAAATATCTTCTACAAATCTCTTTTCGGTGAATCCTTCGACTAATATCAACACTTTTTTCATGGTGTACCACCAATGATATTTTTCTCCCAAATTTCTCCTAGAGAATATTCATCTATCCAATCCTTTAACTCATCAATTTCAAGCCTTCGAAAATTTGAAGCACCATTCGATTTATCAGTCACAATAATATTTTGAGATTCAAAATGATTTATCAGGGTAACAGACTGTGTGGAAACTATTAGCTGCTTTGAAGTCGCAAAACTTTTCATCAGAGCGGCTAAAACAGTGATAGCGTATGGGTGAAGCCCAAGTTCAGGTTCATCGATAATTACAGTGTCAGGTGCGTTAGGCTGTAATAATAATGTAGCTAAACAAATCATACGCAATGTTCCATCCGATAGATGATTAGCGTTAAAATAATGATCACTCCCTACTTCGCGCCATTCCAAACGTATTTTTTCAAGATTAAAAGAATCTGGAATCAGAATAAATCGATCAAAATACGGAGCAATCAATTTAATAGTTTCCTCAATCATAAAGAAACTGTCAGGAAATTTTTCTTTAAGCAAATATAAAAAAGCCGCAAGGTTAGAGGCATCTGGCCTAAGCATTTTATTGTCCGATACATCACATAATTTTTTAACACCAGCCGTTGAGCTTGTATCATGAAAGTGATATACGCGCCATGATTGAAGTGCTTCTATAACATAATCAGAAACACCTTTGTACCCTGAACCTCTTACTTTTGAACCTTTAGTTTCAAATAGTTTTGTTTCATCATTTGCCCGACCGATTACATTCGCTCCAATATAAGGAGTTGCTTCTTCTGCAAAAAAAAGTGCATCTTGATCTGTTGGTTTTAAATGAAAACTATACGCGTTATTTAAAAAATCAACTTTCGCATATATTTCAGATGAATGTTTTGAACCAAAGTGCAAAATACTATTCGCACCTCCTGAAACTTTCACATATTCTTGAAAACGTTTTTCAATCATCATATTAAGCATTTTAAAAAAAGAGATAAAATTAGATTTTCCGGCACCATTCGAGCCAATTAATACATTCAAATCAGTGAGAGGAAGCGCATCAATTTCCCTAATCGATTTATAGTTTTTAATCGTAATGGTATTGATTTTCATCTATCCTCCAACTATTTAAATCTTATAAGAAATAAAATTGCAAACTTTGTAACCTATTATACCAATCTTCATATCACATCCACATCTTCCAACACACTCAACTCTTCAATCACCTTGTTATCCACCCGTATCGCCGAATCGATCACGACATCGGCGAGTTTCGAGACGATGGTGAGTTTAATCTCACGGCGTCCCGGATGACGACGGACGAGGGTGTAGAGTTTTTCTAACGTCTCAAGGTTGTCGCTGAGGCGGATACGCAACAGCAACGGCTCCTGCGGAGGGAGATTTTCGACGATTTTGGTCTCTACTTTTTTCGCCTCTTTTTTCGCTTCGTTGAGGGTCATAATCTTCGTAACACTGATGCGGGTGAACATCTCGGTATGGGTTACTTTTACCTTGAATGCAATCGGCTCATCGAGATCCATCGCTTCGAGCTGATCAACCCTGTCGCTAAAGAGCATCACTTCGATATTGCCGTGGAAGTCCATCAAACTCACAAGACCGAACATTGACCCTTTTTTCGACATCTTTTTCGTGATCGATTCGACTTTACCGATAAAGATGGCACTGGAACCGTCCTCGATGTTTTCCACTTCACTAGAGAGGGTATAGTTGATCGCGTCGATCTGCTCACGGAAGTTATCGAGCGGATGACCGGAGACGTAGAAGCCGAGGGTGTCTTTCTCGAAATCGAGGAGGGTTTTAAGGTCAAACTCATCCATGTTTTTGAGGCTCAACTCTACCGCTGTCACCTCTTCATCATCCCCGAAAAGGCTGAATTGAGCATCTTTTTTCAAAGACGATCCTTTTTTAGCCGTTTCAACGAGGGTTTCGACTTGCTCTAACAATGCACGGCGAGAGTATCCGAAATGATCCAACCCCCCCGCTTTGATGATGCACTCGATCACCCGTTTGTTCACTTTTTGAGGTTCGATACGGTTGGTGAAATCTTGAATATCTTTGAACTCACCCTCACTCCGTGCTTCGAGGATCGACTCGACCGCCGCTTCCCCGACCCCTTTGATCGCTCCCAAACCAAAAAGTATCTGATCCTGACCGTCTTTGTTGATCGCGGAAAATTCGAGCTGTGAGTGGTTGATGTCGGGAGCGCCGAGGAAGATTTTCATCCGTTTGGCTTCGTCGATGTATTTAACGACCTTGTCGGTGTTGTCTTTTTCCGACGTCAAAAGTGCCGCCATAAACTCTTGCGGGTAGTAGGTTTTGAGCCACGCGGTTTGGAACGTAACCATCGCGTACGCCGCCGAGTGAGATTTGTTGAACCCGTATCCGGCAAATTTCTCGATCAGGTCGAAGAGTTCAGAGGCTTTTTGGTAGTCTAGCCCCTGTTTTTGCGCCCCTTCACTAAACTCACGGTTATATTTTTGCATCTCTTCGAGTTTTTTCTTACCCATCGCACGACGAACGATGTCCGCCCCGCCGAGACTCATCCCCCCGATGGTTTGTACGATCTGCATAACCTGCTCTTGATAGACAATGACCCCATAAGTCGGTTTTAGGATCGGCTCCAGTGCGGCGAATACGTACGTGATCGCTTGACGTCCGTGTTTACGCTCGATAAAGTCATCCAACATCCCCGATTCCATCGGTCCGGGACGATAGAGAGCGAGTACCGCAATCAAGTCCTCGAACACACTGGGTTTGAGCCGTTTGTTCAAATCTTGCATCCCCGAACTCTCGATTTGGAACATCCCGATCGTATCACCGCTTTGGATAATCTCGTACACTTTCGGGTCATTTTCATCGATTTTATGCCAGTTCACCTCGACGTCGTACCGTTTTTTGATCAGTTTGATTGCGTTGTCGATAACGTCAAGGGTTTTAAGTCCCAAGAAGTCGAATTTGATCAGGTCGATATCTTCGAGATAGTTGAGGGAGTATTGGGTGACAAACGTCTCCTCGCCGGAGGGTTTGTAGATCGGGGTTTTCTTCCAGAGCGGTTCGTTGGAGATAACGACACCCGCCGCGTGCATCCCCGCATTGCGTTTGAGTCCTTCAAGCTTTTTCGAAAACTCCCACACACGCGCTATCTGAGGATCGCTATCGATCAGTTCGGAAATCTTCGGCTCTTTTTGGAACGCTCCGGGTTTAAACTCTCCCCCTTTGGTCTTGCCGTTGAGGGTGATTCCCAACTCATCAGGGATCAGTTTCGCCATCATATCCGCTTGAGATAACGGCATCTCTAAAACACGTGCGACGTCGCGGATAACCCCTTTAGCGAGGAGCGAACCGAAGGTAATGATCTGCGCCACCTGCTCCCGCCCGTATTTGCGTACGACATAGTCGATGATCTCGCCGCGCCGAGCCTGCATAAAGTCCATATCGATATCGGGCATCGATACACGTTCAGGATTGAGAAAACGCTCGAAAAGGAGGTCGTATTTCATCGGGTCGATGTCGGTGATCTCTAAAGAGTAAGCGACAAGACTACCCGCCGCCGATCCACGCCCCGGTCCTACGGCGATCCCCATCCGTTTCGCTTCACGGACGAAATCCCAAACGATGAGCATATAGCCGGGAAATTTCATCTGATTGATCACCTGCATCTCAAACTCTAGCCGCTCACGATATTCGGTATGACGCTCAGCGGGGACATGTTCGAGGCGTAATTCCAAGCCGATTCGGCAACGGTGGATAAAGTACTCCGAGTCCTCTTCGATAGTTAGCCCCTCTTCGAGAGCGTATTCAGTCGTAAATTTGAAATTCGGCGGTGTCGGGTTTCCGAGTTTCAGCTCCAACTGACACTTATCCACGATCTCTTGGGTGTTATAAAGTGCCTCTGGGATATCGGCAAACAATCGTGCCATCTGCTCAGGGGATTTGATATAAAACTCATGGACGGAGTGGCGCATACGCTTAGGGTCATCGTAGAGTTTATTCATCCCGATACACATAAACGCTTCGTGATACTGGGCATCACCCGCATAGGTGTAGTGGGTGTCGTTGGTGGCGATGAGTTTGATATTCGTCTCTTGGGAGATTTTTATCACCTGCTCGTCGATAAAGAGCTGATCCGCGATCCCGTGACGCATGATCTCCATGTAAAAATCATCCCCGAACATCTCTTTATACTCTAACGCGATCCGTTTGGCTTCATCATACCCTAACGCCCCGTTTTTGACGTTACGTTCACTGTTGGTATTGAGATGCCAGTTTACTTCTCCCTGCAAACACGCGGAGGTGCAAATAATCCCCTCACAGTTCTCGCGAAGGAGCTGTTTGTTAATGCGTGGAAAGTAGTAAAAGCCGTTAATATAGGCTTGAGACGAGAGGTACATGAGGTTTTTATAACCCGCTTCGTTTTTGGCAAACAAACAAACATGAAAACGCTGTTTGATCGTCTTATCCGCTAAATCTTCGCCGTTATGGATGTAGGCTTCCATCCCGATGATCGGTTTAAGCCCCGCCCCTCTCATCTGCTGATAAAAGTCGATTGCCCCGAACATATTTCCGTGATCGCTCATCGCCACCGAGGTCATCCCCAGCTCTTTTACCCGTGAGGCTAACGCGGAAATTTTGTTCGCCCCATCGAGGAGTGAGTATTCGGTATGGAGATGAAGATGGGTAAACGGGGGGATTGTGCTCATAAAAAGGTGCCTTGAAAAAAAGTAAAAAGATTATAATCTACTGAGGGTAAAGGGGAGCTTTTAGAACCTCTTTGAGAGGAGTTTATTGAGTCCGTCCGCAAATGCCCGAACGGTCTTTTCCCCGATAGCACTCGGACCTCCCGTGATCTCTCCGTTATTACGTAGCTCCTCCATCAGATTGCGCATTGCGAGGAGATGTTTGATGTTGTTCTCATCGTAAATCGTCCCGCGAGGATCAAGCCCGACTGAGCCTTTGGTCACGATCCGATCCGCGAGAGGAATATCCGCCGTGATGACGATATCACACGCTTCACATAACTCTGCGATGCGATGATCCGCTTCATCAGGACCTTGTGCCACCACCTCCATCGAAATATGAGCTACATCGGGGATACCGATTCGCTTATTAGCGATAAAAATAGTGGTTATTTTGCGTTTTAGTACAGCTCTAAGCAAAATTTCTTTGAGTGCGTTAGGGAACGCATCGGCATCAACGAGAATTTTCATTTTAAAACTGCCATAGTAGGCTCGTCATGTAAGAGATATCGCTCTTCTCGACACCAACGGCAGGACGGCTGTCGTAGAAATATTTCGCACTCAAACTCAAATTGAGTTCTCCTGCTATCGGTAAGATCAATTCTGCACTCTGTGATGAGATATAATCGATGGTCTCGCTGCATTTCGGTTGAAAATATCCGATGTAGCTCAGTTTCGATCCAACCATAAAACTCTTGGTATACGCGACATAACTGTTAAGACGGCTGTTCTCCTCATTCGGATTCACTTCCGGATGAGAATAATCAATCTTTTCAGTAAATCCTCCTATCCCGACATACCCCCTGCCCCAATCCTCCGAATTCATAAAACGCCAACGCACCCCTGCACCGCCGATGGAACGTTCGTTGATATCTTTAAATTTATCTTGTTCCGATTGGATAAAAAGTTCCCATCTCCAATCACCCCTCACGTCCAAAGCATGGATATAGCGCAGATGAGCATAAATCTTCTCTTCGTTTTTGGTTCCGTTGGATTTACCGTAATCATACGTGAAAGTCCCCCATGTCAGGTAATCGATCCCCTGATCGTATTGCAATCGCATCCCGATGGAATACTCATCTTTTTGCGTGTTACCGCTTTTAGAACTGAGTGATCCTGAAACATTTCCGCTTAATCCTGGTTTTGATCCGATATCTACAGGCGCGATGCTTACAAGAGCAAACAGTGACGTTGAAATAAACATAGACAATAAAAGAAAATAACGCACTCAATACCTTTGCCGTAATTTTTTACGAATTATAGCAATAGTATAGAATATTCTTTATAACCCCTCAGGAGCTTTTCTCAATTTAAAAGTTAAGTTAGTCAGAAACACAACGCACATACGCTGTTTCTGCCTTATTGACTGTTGCCACCGAACCAAGTTTAAAACCGACCACAAATCCTTCAGCATTGAGGCTATCACTGCTCCAGTAATAACGGTGCATCATAGCACCGAAATAACGCATATCGACACTAGGGCGAAAATACTCATAATCAACAATTCCGTAGAGTTCTTCCAAACTCGGAACTCTCCATGTCCGTCCGTGAAGTGTTAGATTCTCACACTGCTCTTTAGCTTGATCGAAAGTGTATTTGGCACGCTTATCAGTAGCATCCAGTGAGTGCCAAAAAAGTCCTGAAGTTTTATCTTCCGTCCCTTCTAGGCGCTTTTGATAGTTGCGAGATTGCTTTATTTCACGGGTATCGATACAGGCTGCCGCAATTTTTTTCGTCGGCGGAGAGAGGGTTATATTACGCTCTTTCGGGAAAAAACTGTACCCAACCATTGCGATGATACCACCATCCCCTTCACTTCCTGTTCCGATTTCCGTACTATCAGAGGGACCGCGATTATAGGACCAATAGCCGAACCCCTCACGAAAAAGCGCTGAGGAGGGAAGCGCAAAAAGTTCCACTATCGACATCTGCCGCCAAGAGGATCCGAATGAACGACAATAATCGTGAGCTTGTTCTTGAGTATAGTGTTCCGTTGGAGAGAGACGTATCTCTCCCCACGCAATACTCGTGAAAAGAGAGAGAATCAGACTAAAGCGGTGCACAATAATCGGCCAACAATCCGCCGCGAAGCCTTTCATATGTTTCATCGTCCAGCAGTTTTTTTACAATCGCCAAACCAAAGCAAATCGCCGTTCCTGGACCGCGAGAGGTCATAATGTTGCCGCTTTGAACAACAGCATCCTCATCACCGAGATATCCAGCAACATCGATTTCATCTTCGACAGTAGGGTAGCAAGTATATCCCTCTTTAAGAACTCCCGCCTTGTAAAGAGCATACGGTGCGGCACAAATCGCACCGATATTTTTACCCTTTTCATCCATCTCTTTGATAAGATTTTGGGTACATACATCTTCTGCCAAGGCTTTAGTACCGCCCCATCCTCCCGGAAGAACGATCATATCAAGCTCATCCGCACAGATCTCTTTGATTGGACAGTCCGCATGAACCGTAATACCGTTAGCTCCTTTTACAAGTAGATTCTCGTTCAAGGACCCCATGATAACTTCGATCCCCGCACGACGAAGAACATCGATAATACTAATTGCTTCGATCTCTTCAAACCCCTCTGCAATAGGTACTAAAACACGTAGCATGACACACTCCTTTTATAAATATTTTTCACCCATTTTTTCAAGGGTAATTTCAATCGGTAAACTCTGTTATTGTACCCTGAATTAAGAAAATATTGATTTCATTAAAATCCTGTCGCTCAAAGAGCGTTTTCTAGATCTGTTTAAGTTAGTGCAAAAATTGCTAAAAATATCAATTTTGATGCTATATAAACTTCACATATTTTTTCTGATATACCTTTAAAACATGGTAAAATAGGGTTTTATAAATTGAAATACATCAGTGATACAGCCTCTATCTAAATTCCAAGGCGTTTACGAAAAAATTCACTTCATGAAACTTCCCGAAACGCTCAAATCTTCCATACTCAAAGCGATACAGGAATCATTCGGGAATGTTGAAATCTATCTTTTCGGCACTCGTACTGATGATACGGGGCGGTGATATCGATATCGCGATTAGAACTGATATGACACGTGAATACTTCCATAAACACAAGATAGCATTTGTATCTTTGTTGATGCGGATGGGATTTGATCTGAAAATCGATTTGGTTCATTATCATGATTCGATGGATGCATTGCTTAAAAATAAGATTGTGAATAAGGGAATAAAGTTGATATGAGTAGTGATGTACATAATGATCTAGGTTTTAGTAAAGACTCATGAGAATTCTAATCGTTGATGACAGTTTGACTGTTCGCAAAATTGTCATTCATCATTTGTTGAAACATGGCTATGATCAAATCGATGAGGCAGTTAATGGGGAAGAAGCTTTAGCATTGCTGCAACAGCATAAGTATGGGTGCATTTTTTTAGATATCAATATGCCGATTATGGACGGTTTTGTGGTTTTAAAGTGGCTGAGGGCTGTATCGTGGCGTAATGATATACATGTTGTTGTGATGTCTACGGAAGTGACGTTGTATTCTTCTAAAAAAATCCGGGATATGGGGATTGATACGGTTATTGCAAAGCCGTTTAGTGGAGATGAATTTGAAAAAATTGCCGTTTCCTTATTGAATGTGATTGATTCCAAAGAAAACTCGATAACGTTGGTGTATGATGGTCCGATACTGATTATTGATGACAGTATGGCAATGCGTAATATCATCCGAAAGCAGCTTTCAAACCTTAATTGCTTGAATGTTACCGAAGCGGTTGATGGAAAAGACGGATTAGAAAAAATCAGTGAATGGGCGATGTTGTATGAGGATGAGGATACGATAGGAATTGTTTTTCTTGATCTCATTATGCCTAATATGGATGGGCTTGAACTGATCGAAGTCTTAGAAGAAAAAGAACTTCTCTCCAAGTTAAAGATTGTATTACTATCAGGAAATATCGAAATGGCGTTGGATATGCTTGATGGGAACTCTATTAAAGCAGCCTTGCCAAAACCTTTTGAACATACGGCATTTGTCAGTGCCCTACAACCGTTGATCGAAAGTACAAAGGCGATACTAATGGAGGAGAGTATTCCTAATATCGAGCTTTTTTTTGATGCAGAACGACCAAAAGTACTCCCGTTTTCACTAATGTCAATTCACCCTGAAAATATCGATGAACTGGATGAGTATTTTCTCTCTGTATTTGAATCTATTGCAGTAGGAACATCCTTTCCTAAAGAGCGGTTTCGGAAAATTGATGGAGAAAAATTTAGATTATGGATATCTTCGGTCTATCGTCCCGTCCTTTTGATTGACCCTAAAATCAACACTTATTCGGAATTGGGATTTCTATATGGTCGCATTGAAGAATCGGCACATCATGAAACTGCTATTGGTAATATTGAGAAGAAAGATATCGAAGAGTATTGCAAAACAGTGCTGATTCCGATAGACAAAGATTATATCGATTTAATAACAAAAATCGGTCGTTATAAATTGGCAATCAAGACACTGATTGAACGGAAAAACAAACTAGCACAGAACTATAAAAGTTCACCCTCTAGTGAAATCAAAGAAGCCTATGAGAAACAAGAACATGATTTACTCAATTACCGAAATGGGTTGAAACATCATGAAAAACTCCGTGAGGAATTAGTGGATTTTCTTGAAATCGAGTATAAAGGGAAGTTAGAGATGATATTGAAGCTTCACTCTACTCGTATGGTTGAACTCTCAAATCAGATGCGCGCTGCTTTCGATCGCACATTATGGCGCGGGATGTCTAGCTCGATTCGCTTTAAAGCATATTGTAACACTCGTAGCAGACATGTAGCCCTTTCGACACAAAGCTGGCTTGAATATGAGCACAAGAGAGAATTTACCGATCAAAGAGAATATTTTGAAAATACTTTTTGCACCTCTATTTTAATTGTCGGCTTTAAAGATAGTGAGAGTGTACGGCTTAGAGAAGAGTTGAAAAAAATATTTCCATTTTACAATGTGCAAGCTTTTTCTACCTGGACGATTAAAAATTATTCACTCCCCTATGAGCCGAGTCTTTTAATTTTCAACCGTGAGTCCAAAGAGTTAAATATAGAGGAGTACGTGAAAGAGGCTGCAGAGTACTATGAGACGCTACCGAATATGGTTAATACCCTTATTATTTATGAAGGCTCTATTAAAAGCGAGGAGCTTTTAGGTAATAATAGTTTGTATAATCTCAAACTCAAAAACTATATGAAAATTCCCAAAAATAGTAGTGAATTTAGATTAATGGAGATAAAAATAAAATCGCTAATCATTTAATTTTGATTTGGCTGATTTTAATTTTACTCAAAGTTTGATTTTGAAATCGCAATACCAAGCATTGTTTTCATGTCATTATTTAAAGGTAGAACATAATCGGTAGCCGCTATAGCAATATTTGTAGTTGGGTCGATAATGCGTAAGTTTACAAAAACCGATTTATCTGAAATAGCATAAGTTCCTACGATGACAGCATTGGCATTATGATTTTTTGCTATTTTTTCAATTTCACGCGTTAAGGCCAACTCCCCTTCATTTTGTTTGACATAGATGTTGTCACGAAACTTAATTTCGATCATATTCATACCTGATTGAACAAAACGTGTCGTAATTTGGTCTGAGACAGCACGTCCTAACGTAGAGGATTTTTCAATCATATCAATATTGACGACGGTCGCCATGATGACGGAAGAGCCTATCGGCAATCTACTTTTTGTTAAGTCCAATAAATGATTGGCTGCTTGATAATTTGATTTGATGAAATAATTTTCACTAGGATTTACTGTTTCTAACGTGACCTGCTTACTGCATCCTGTGAATAAAAACAATAAAGCCATTGATGTAAAAAGTATATATTTACGCATTAATTGCCCCCTTCGACTGTTACACTTTTGCCTTGCATGATAGACGTGTATAAGACTTGATCCGTATCGGATGTATAATATACGTTACTTAAGCTTGACACATATTGATTTTGTTCAGATGAACTGACAGTAACAATAATTTCATTTTGTGGAACTTCACCTTCTGAATATTTGGATTTAAACCAATTATAGGTATCCATACCCACTGCAACGGTAGCTGTAGTGAGAATTGCCGAAGAGGTAGCACTATGATTCATCATAAAATCTCTCACTACCCAAAGACCTGCTGTTAAGAACGTAGGAATACCGACCGAATTTCTATAAGGTGCTCGATCTTTACTGAATTTGATCATTTGAATCGTTATATCTACAGAAACATCTGCATTTTCAGCTGTTTTCATAACACGCATTCCTTGATTGACTAATGCACTGATCAACAGCGTATGAAATGCTTGATTAAATGGAGATTTTTCTGAAAATTGATTCACATAAACAGTTTTAGAAACGCCATTTTTTTCAGCAACAGATTTCGCAAGATCATTAGCAATCATTTTCCAATGAAGTGCGGCTTGTAGCTTATGCTGTTCAGATGTTTTATAATTTATTGGAAGTGGCGCTTCAGAGTATGGAGTGCTACAGCCACTAAATATAAAGGCTGTCGCTATAGCACTGATCATAATTTTTTTCATTAAAACCTCTAAAATTGTTATATTAGAGATTTTATCGATAGATAGCTTGAATCAACGTTATTAATGGAACTATCATCATTTTTTTTCGGTTTTCATCGACGAAATGATCAAATCGGGACTCGGCAGAAATATTAAGCCATAATTTCATGCCATTACTTTTTGCATTGGGCGGGCATAGGGCTGAATCAGCTGCGCATAAATTTTTGGTATGTCGAGGATAGATATCATCTCATTTGAGAAATCATTTGGATTGTCGGGGATAATGACTGCTTTTGTCAAAGAGGTTTCATTTTTCAATAGATTGCTGTAGTGGCTGATGGAGCGAAGTGGAATTTCAGGGCTACTGTAGATTGCATCGACGACAACTCCGAGATAAACGACCTGTTTTTCAATAACGGTTTTGACGAGGATAATTGTATCACGCTCTTTGTCGTATTTTTTTTCCATTCCGAGTAGTTTAGCTAATGAAATCACACTCACCATCCGCTTTTCAAAGCTGATAACCCCCATATTGTATTCACTGGCATGAAGTATTGAAGTAAGTTCATGATGTGCGAGGGAACATACGACATTTTTCGACTCGATGGCATAGAGTGATCCTCCGACAAAAAAGGTTGAAATTTCACACGTTTCTTCTGTCCCGTTTGCTTTAGGATAGGTATAAATACGCTGAAGGGGAGCTTTATCTTCAAGCACTTGCATCTCACCGATAGGACGGTATAGGAGAGCAATGATGTCATTATCGTATCCGTCACTTTGTTTGTATTCTCTGTATCCATTGGAACATGTTGCACCGAGTGCGTAATAGGTCCCCTCAAAAGGGAGAATCTGTGCATCGCTCTGACCCGGGCTGAGTTCTAAAATCGATACCGGAAGGGGAAGCATCTCTCCGACGCTGATCTCAGAGGTAGTAGAGGAGATGACACGCCCATTTCGATCGATAAAGAGGGCGAACATCCCCTCAGGGATGGCATGGGCTTCATCTTTAGGGAGTGTATCGTGTAACATCGCTTCAAATTGAGATTCGGCATCAAAGACGATCCCGATTCCCCCGACATTTTCTTCTTTAATATTGCGGATACAGGCATTATAAATATAAGTTGAGCGATTGGCATAATAAGGGCTTGGCTCGAATGTCGATACGACATACTCCTGTGTCGTTTTAAGATCGAGTGTCTCCAATGCCCATGTGTAGCCGATTCTTTTTCCAATAAGCGAGTAATCATCGGGAGTCGATACAGAGACAATAACTCCATCACGATCATAGATAAACATCGCAGTGTAAACGGTATAGAGATCGTTGATGTAACCCAAAATGGAGTTCATTTTTTCACGCGTCGCGTCGCTTACACTCCCCTGTGAGAGACACTCTCGAAAAGTCGTGGTGAGGGCCCACCATCGGCAGTCGTTTGCCCGCTCATACAGATTACGATCCATAATATCAATCGCGAGTGAGGATTGAAATTTTAACTCCTCAAGATATTGAACCATCATCGCTGAATTGAGGTTGGCGACGGTATGATCAAACACCCGTTTGGTCTCTTCACCTGTTTTGGATATTTCGCAGAGGAGCGCTTTGGAAAAAGGGCTTTCATGACCGATGGCATTGGCGATTTGAACATTGCCGTTCCAGACGGTAATGTCGAGTTCGCTTTGGATTTTTCGGGCTTTATCCAAAATGTCTTTCAGCTCTTGGGGATAGTAGGCTTGCGCGTTTGCAACCGAGTCAAACAGCTCATTTTTTTGAAATGAGGATCGTGACGAGGAACGAAATGCAAGGTGGAGCGGAACCATCGCATGGCCGATCCATCCTGAACCGTTATACCCTTGATATCCAGTTGTTTTGACCGCTTGGTAGAGGTATTCGAATCCAGCATAGTACGTTTGGTGATCTTCGTTATTACGAGGGCTGAGATAAGAACCTACTGGTACATGATGCGCCGATGAGGAGGCGATAACGGTGCCATCAGAACCGAGAAGTTCGAGGGCGATGTAGGGATTTTCACGGGTGAGTTTTCGAAAAATGCTTTGCAACTCATTTTCAAAACGAAATATGAGGCACAACACACCTAAAGGCTCATCACTCTCACTTTTAGTGACACGGTAGGAATAAATGAGGGATGGTTTGTTGTGGTTAAGATCGCTGGGACGAAAAGTTTCGACATACCCTTGATGAGTTCGCAGCGATTCGTTTAGCAAAGTATCTTTGGAATAATTAATCGGGTTGGTGGTATCGAGCTGTACAAGAATTTTTCCTTTGGTATCAAGCAAGATAATGTTTTCATAAACACTGTACTTTGAAACATATTCACGAAATCGTTCACTTAGTGCCTCTTTTTTTCGGATTTTGATTTCACGCATCTCCTCCGATGCAGATATATCGGCTGAATGTAAAAAGAGGAGATAATCGCGTATATCATCATCGGTCGCGAGAAATCCGATATCGGCGGTACGTTCAAAAAGATTACGGATGAGGATATCGATCGCTGTTTGGGCTTTGGATTCAAGTTCGTTTAGGCTTTTATTAAAGGTCTCTTCAATGAGACGCAGCAGCGGTTCATCTAACAAGTCTTCAAATGCTTTTCGAGTTTCACTCGTATCCATTCCGATATTGGACATGGAACCAAGGAGGGTGAGTAAATCCCATTTAGCGGATAATGTACTCATGTTTTTTTCAAAGTTTTGGACATCGCTCATATAGCGGATGAGGTGATTGCGTTGCATATGGATTCCTAAGCTGTATATTATAGTAGCAGTATAAAGAGCTTATGGATAAAATCATAAAGAAAAGTGATCAAAAAATAACCACAATAGAACAACGTATGAAAAGAATTTTATTTTTTTAGGTTTCGAGCAAGAATGTTTTCTCACCGTCATTTTTACGTAACCGGATATGAGTCACTTTTCCCTCAGGGGAAATAGCGTATTCACGTCTTGTTTTTGGGTCCACAAAAATAATGCGATTGTGCCCGTTATGAAGACCATAGTGAGTAACAACAGCATGAAGATCAGCTTCATAAAGCTCATTTAATGTGTTTTGGAGTGCTTCTATCCCTTTTTCGAATGCAATGAGATTTTCACTTCTTTCTTGGAGTGCTTCTCTCTCTAGTTTGTACTGTTGAAGTCGAATCATATCGGCTTTCATCGGAACTTCACCATTTTTTTGTTTGATGAGAACTCGTGTTTGAATATCTTTTATCCGATTGTTTTTGTCACTAAAGACACTTTTACGTGTCGTAAACTCTTTTATCTCTGTTTGAAGTTGAGTATTTCTCTGTTTGATTTCTGTCACTAAAGCAACGATTTTCAGGTGATAACTCTCAATCGCATGAGGATCAATAATGATTTTATTTCCATTTCCTTCAATATTTTGGATGGTAATAGATTCAAGAGCTGTGATACGAGCGTTGGAATAGAGGGTATCGATATGAATTTCACGTGCTATGATCTCTCCTCCGACCATTTTATTGATATGTATGACATCAGCTTCAACTTTGCCCGATTCTAAAATATTGATATGGGCATCTTTGGCTTTTAACTCACCTCTATGAAGATGAACGTTAGCCGTTTGCGATACGTTGATTTGAGATTTACGATGGGTTTGAGCTCCAATATTGACATCACACGCTTGAATTTTGGCATTGCTACCTACCGTGCCGCTCACATCAACTTTTTGAACATCAATGCTAATCCCCATACCAACTGCATCTTCATCAGATATTTTTTTATGGATTCGTAACAATACATCTTTATCCATACCGCTTTCAATGGAACCGGTTTTTTTAAAACTAGCACTTTCAATTTGTAGCTCTTGAGAGATGCAAAATACCCCTTGTTTGCGCTCAACGAAACCTGAAACTTTAGCATAAAAGCGGATACTCTCTTCGTCTTCTTCGGCACTGATAGTTTCTGGATCAGTAACAAGATAAGTGGCAAACTTTACGGTTGGTTCAGGAACAGCAATATGCCCACCTGTGCATGCGCGACCGTCTCGTCCCGGTTTAGGACGAAGGTACTCAAGAATTAAATCGCCAGGATTTACCCCCTCTATGAGGCTATTAGTCCGATTGGCTTCTTTGAAATGAAGAATAATTTTATCGTTGATCGCAAAAGTGGGAACAAAAAACTCTCCGATAGCGAGACGATAGTTAAAAACAAGCGGTCCCTCTTTTTGAATTTTACCAATGAGGCGGTTCAGCTCTCTATCGAGAGCGTGATCATAAAGACCTATCATGAGCCCGTGTCGAAGGAGTTTTCGGGTGATGGTCATTCTAATCCACTCCTGTACCCCTTTTTTAAGTGGAATTTTGGATGTTGGTTCGATGACTGCGATGACTTTAGTTTTAGTTTTATCCGTTGCAATGGTAAAGTGCAAATCAAGGTAAGGGTGAGGTTTTAAAAGGCGGATTTGTATTTGATACTCTTGGCGAAGTAAGAAATAGGATGAACGTACTTCAATTTCAGTTGTCTGTGTAAGAAGATCATCCCCCTGTAGTATCTGCCACTCCTCATCCACTGTCCCTTTAAAAGAGGTTTCATAGGAGAGAAGATCGAAATCTAAATCATCAACCGATACCCTTTGATTCTCTGCCACATTTTTCAACTCTTGCATAACATTCGTTGTGAGTACAGTAATCGGGATAAATGTTGACATCTATTAAGGCTCCATAATTGATACCGCTTTAAGCTCATGAAAGTTGAAATGACGTTCTAAATCAGAATTATGGATTAGAACAGGGACAACGATGAGCGATGCAATGACGGCTGCTATTGTACCAAAAATTAGCGATACTCCAAGCCCTCCGAAGACCGCATCACTTGCTAAGAGTGTCGAAGCGAGGATAATTGCTGCTGCAGTGAGAAAAATAGGTTTAGCACGGGTAGCGGTAGCATAGGCTATCGCCTCTTTTTTATCCATACCTTTATCAATCATAAGCGATTTTGTAAAATCGACCAGCAGTAGTGAGTTACGGGAACTGATACCGATAAGGGCAATAAATCCTATTAGGGAGGTCGCCGTGAGGAAAAATGTGTCGGTCGTAAGAATATCCATAATCAAGTGTCCGAATATAACGCCGATGATGGAGAGGAAACTTCCAAGCAGTACAATCCCGCTGAGGATAAAGCTTTTGTAGTATATAACCATTAGTAAGAAAATGAGAATCAGTGCTGCAATAAAAGCGCCCCCAAGATCGACAAACGTATCGAGGGTTACTTCCATCTCCCCATCCCATAAAAGTTCATACCGTTCTTTAGTTTTTCTATCGATTAGTTCAAGATTGAAAAGACCTATTTTAGTGATCTCATATTCATCACTGAAAGTATCAAGGATAACGTTGCGTGCATCCATCAAAGGGTAAACTTGAGATACCATATCGGTTTCAGCAACAACATTACTCATTTGGTGAAGGTTTTTAGAGAGTATCATTGGATTGGATTTAACCGCAACAATATCGACAACTTCGGTAATCGGAACCATCATCCCCATTTGGTTGAGAAGGGTGAGAGAGGAGAGTTTCATTTCAATTGCGATTTTATCACGAGAAGCAAATTTTTTTCCCTCTGATGTCAAAGTGAGAAAAATGGGGATTTGATCGGTTGATTTTTGAGAATTTTTGACGGCTACACCCATCCCCTCAAACGCTAGATATAAAACATCGTTAACATGTTTAACATCGAGAGCTGAACGGGTGATTTTATCGCTATTAACACGAATTTCAAATTTATCATAAATCTCATCTTGCATAATATCGATATCCACTAAACCTTTTGTTTTTTGGAAAACACCCTCGACACGTGTACTCAAGTGACGAATGCCTTCACTGTTGTTACCATACACTTCAGCGACAATAGCTGCCATAGTCGGAGGACCTGCAGGTGGTTCGACAAATTTGATGTTGGTACCTGCATAAAGTTTCCCGCACTCTTTTTGGATGGTTGGACGTAGACGCTGAACCATCATGTATGAGGGCTCACTTCGGTCATGTTTTTTAGTCAGATTGACCACAATTTCTGCAATATTTTCATTGTTTTTAAAATGAGACCCTTTAATAAGCCCAGCGAAATCCAAAGGTGAGCCTGTCCCTAAGAAAACCTCTGCATCAAGTGTCTCTTTTTCATGTTGTAAAATACCGATAGTGCAATCACTCACATTACGTGTTTGCTCGATAGAACTACCATTTGGGAGGTCAATGTAGATGCTATAAGTATCGTTGTTTTTGCCTGGAAGCATTTTGGCCAAAACAAGTTCACTTGGAATCAAAGCAACGGCAAGAATAAAAGCGATGAGTGTCCCCCAAAGCACCCTCTTTTTTTTGATAGGCGAATTCAAAAGATCGAGTAAATAATTTTCAAATTTTTTATACATTAGTGAGATTCTCCGTGGTGTTCGGGTTTTTTAAGCAAACGCACCGCTAAATACGGGGTGAAAATATAGGCAACAAAGAGTGATGCTACAAGTGCTACGGGGACATTGGCAGGGATCGGTTTCATAAACTGTCCCATCATTTGTCCGACGAAAGCCATCGGTACCATAGTAAGAATAATAGCTAAGGTAGCGATATTAGTCGGTGCACCAATTTCATCGGTCGCTTCGATCATCAGCTCATCGGCATCACGTAAATGTGCATCAGGTGAATGGAAATGGCGGTGTATATTTTCGATAACGATGATAGCCGCATCGACGAGAAGCCCCAAACTTAGCAAGAAAGCAAAGAGGGTGATTCGGTTGACCGTTTGTCCCGTAATGTAGGCAATAAAGAGGGTAATCGCTAAAATCGCTGGAACGGTGAATGTGACGATGAGTGACTCTCTCCAGCCAAGGACAAATGCTAATAAAATCGCGATGATGACAATCGAGAGAATCAAGTGAAAAACGAGTTCATTAACCGCTTCGTTTGCACGTTCGCCGTCATTGCGTGTGATGACGTAGTTGATCCCCTGTGCAGCCATTTGCTCTTTGTATTTAGCGAGTTCTTCTTTAACGGCTTCAGCGATGATAACAGCATTCGTCCCTTGGAGTTTGGAGACAGTGAGGGTGATTTGATCTTTAAGGGGTGAAAATTTACCCTCTTCGTTTTTTACCGTGACGAGTGCAGAGCGGAAGTTTTGAATATCACTTCCTTCATTTATTGTTGCAACATCGCGTAGATAGATAGCGGAACCTGCGTATTGGGCGACGATAATGTTTCCGACATCCTCGACACTCTCGATTGCATTACGGACACCGATCATGACGATTTCATTGCTTTGTGTTTTCCCTTTGATCTCAGGAACGTTATAGGCGAGAGATTGGGTGGCCTGAACGATTTGACCGAGGGAGAGGTTATAACCGCTGAGACGATTCATATCGACCAATACGTTATATTGGTGTTTTTTAGCACCCTTAATATCGGTAACGGCTACATTTGGGAGACCGTTGATATGGTGCTGAATCTCTTTGACATGATCATAGAGCTTAGTCGGGTCCATTTTAGGGTCATTAGAGTAAAAGGCGACGGAGACGATGGGGATGTCAATATCGATATCGAGAGGTTTGATAACCGGTTGCATGGCACCTTTAGGGAGAATACTCATGTTTTGCATGATTTTGTCGTAGATTTTGAGATTAGAGTCCTCTTTAGCTTCCCCGATGAAAAATGCGGCATTGATGACGGCGACATTGTCCATTGCCATACCATGTATGTGTTCGATCCCTTTGACCTCTTTGAGCTTACGTTCCAGTGGTTTAACAATGACATTTTCAACTTCACTTGCCGTAGCACCAGGGAGGGCGATGATAACGGTGGAGCCGCTGACGACCATTTGAGGATTCTCTTCGCGCGGCATGAGCATGAGTGCCATATAACCGATGACAAGGAGAAAAATACCTAAAATAGGGGTGAGGGGATTACGTAAAAAGCCCTTGGCGAGCTTTCCAGCTGAATCAGTAGGTTGATAGGAGTGTGGAGAGTGCATACAAGCTCCTATTCTATTTCAATAGTAGCGTACATTCCGGGATAAACGGTTTGTTTCGCGCTAAAAGAGACTTTGATTTTAAAGGTATGTGTCATCGGATTAGAACTTGGGATAATCGCACTCACTTTGCCAATCCCACTATATCCGACAGAGGGGACGGAGACTTTTATTTTTTTACCGACAGGAACAAGTTTGAGATTATTTTCCGCTACTTCAACTTCGATTTTTAATGCATTCAAATCCGATAATACGATAGCCGGCATCCCTGGCATTGCCATCTCACCCACTTTGATATTTTTGGCAACAACGACACCGCTATTAGGCGCGGTGATGCGGAGGTAATTGTATTGATTATCGACCTCTTTAAGGCGTGCTTTAGCTTGGTTTACTTGGCGTTCCCCGATTGATATCATATTTTGGAGGTTTTTACGAGAAAGCTCTAAATTTTCCACCTCAAATTTAGAAACCATATCTTGAGCCAAGAGGCGCTTGTTACGCGCTAAGTTTAGCTCCAAATTCGCGTATTGATTTTGGTACATTTGAAGAGAGAGTTCTGCTTGGGCAATTCCAAGCTCCACTTGGGTTTTAGCCGAATCGATCTCTTTGGAATCGATGGTATACAACAACTGTCCTTTAGAAACGCGTGAACCCTCAGAGACGTTTACGCCAGTGACAAACCCCATGTTACGGCTCGTGATCATTTTTTGGTTATCGCTGATAACACTACCTGATAGGCTAAGCCCTGCGGCACTGAGTGTAGAGGCGAGGGCGAGAGAGGTGATCCAAAATTTCATTATTTAACTCCGTTACTTAGTTTTTCGAGGGCAAAAATGCGCTCGTTTCGTTGATTTTTTACCATTTGAAGGTTGAGAACTTTTTCGATTTGCATGGATTGTTTGATAATTACATCACTCATGGACGCGAGGTGCTCATGGTAACGCCCTTCGTAATTTTTATAAATTTGATCTGCTAACTCTTGCTCTTTTTCTAAACTGTTCACTTGAGAATTGAGACTCTCAATTTCGGTACGAATTTTATCGTATTGTAGAGCTATCCCTTTTTTAGCTAACTCGACTTCAGTTATTGTTTTCATTTTATCAATACGAGCTTTTTCGAGGCCGTTTTTATCAATCCCTCCGTTAAAGAGGTTCCAGCTGAGTTTCGCACCGATGGTATAAGCTTTGTGGTCGTTAAAATCACCTAAAAAAGTATCATCCGCACTTGAGGCTTCGGCAAATGCACCCACTTGTGGAAGAAACGGCGCATATGCGACATTTACCATACTTTCACGAATTTCTAATCCCTGCGCGGCTTTTTTAAGATTGGTGTTGTTCTCAAGTACATCCTTTTCACTTATCGCTGATACAAGATAGTCTGAGGTAGGAAGCTCGATTTCAGTGACGGGGGTGTTGAGTAAGAAGCTGAGATAGTGGTAAAGAAGTTTTTTGTTCGCTTCCATTTCTGTGAGGCTTCGCTCGACATTCGCTTTGCGGGCTTCAACTTCGAGAAGATCCACTTTTTTCGCGTATCCCTCTTGCACCATCATCTGGGTTGTACTCTCTAATGTCGAGATATTTTTGTGAATGGTAGTCATGTGATCAATGGAGTTTTGGAGCAACGCCATATCATAATAACTTTTGCGTAACTCATACCGCTTTTCGGTTTTCATTTGCTCTGAATCGAGTTTTTTAATCTCTTCTATACGGCTGCTGATATCGCTGTATGCACTCAGTTTACCTCCGACAAAGAGAGGAACCATATAGGTAAGTTTCGTTTGGTAGTAGTTTTGATAACTAGGATAGTTGAGATCTTTAGGTGGCGTTGAATAATCAGGTGTTCCCGCCATAAAGTTAGCCATGAACTCTTTTGCTCCAAAATCCCCAAAGTCAGCTTCGCGTGAGCTGAGTTTAAAACCGAAGACATTTCCAGCTTCATTGGAACGCATGGCACTTTGGGTCAAATCGAGTGAACCGAAGTTGTAGCCTTTGGCGATGGAGGTATCGCAGTGGGCACTTTGGATATCGAGGGCAGCGGTTTTGATTTCAAGGTTGTTAGTCTCCAAAATTTCCAGTGCTGCAGGAAGCGATAAACCTGCGCCCATAAGGTGGCATGATCCTAGGAGGAGGGATGCCCTGAAAATACGTGAAAGGGTACTCATAAAATTAGGTTTCCTTGGGATGTATTTTTGATTATAATTAATCATAATAAGGATTATTATACACTTTAACGGATTTATTAGAGCTAAAAACCCTCAAAACTGAATTGATTTAAAAGGCAAGAACACACAATAAGTTACATAGAGTTTGAAATTCGTTTCACTTTCGGGTAAAATTCGCCCAAATAAAGATAGAAAAAGGTTTCCTAATGGCAACAATCGGTATGGGTGATATCAAAAAAGGGGTACGCTTGGAGATTACGGGCGTTCCGTATAAAGTCGTCGAGTTCCAACACGTTAAACCCGGCAAAGGGGCGGCATTTGTCCGTTGTAAAGTTAAGAGTTTTTTGAACGGAAAAGTGATCGAAAAAACGATCCATGCGGGGGATAAATTCGAAGTTCCGAATCTTGTTCACACAACAATGCAATTTTTGTATGACGATGGCGAAATGCTCCAATTTATGGACAACGAAAGCTATGAGCAACTAGGTCTTACCTACGATCAATGTGAAGATGCTATGAAATGGATCAAAGACGGTACCAGCGTTCAAATGATCTTCCACAACGGTAACGCAATCAGTGTTGAAGCTCCTGAAATCATGGAACTCAAAATCGTTGAAACTCCACCAAACTTCAAAGGTGACACCTCAAGCGGTTCTAAAAAACCGGCTACTCTCGAAACAGGTGCGGTGGTTCAAGTTCCTTACCACGTACTAGAGGGTGATATTATCCGTGTTAACACCGTTGAGGGTGAATACATGGAGAAGGTGAAGTAATTCACGCTCTCTTTTCCCCCTTCTCCCTGAGCTAGTTGAAGGGTAACATCTTCGTCATTCCGTGCTAAGACACGGAATCCATCTCTTTTATTGCAATTTATAATTCCTCATCACACTTTCTCAAAATTTTTTGTATAATCAAGTCAACTATCAATCATAAACTTTAAATCCGAATGGAAAATTTCAAATAGGACATCTTACAAATGCGCGATTAAGTAATCACTATTTTGCAGCATAATAAGTGGCTATATCTCCCTAAAATAGGCTTTACGAACTACTTCCAGTTTCGCTGTAACTGAGCCGTAACCCCTCTTCACTCATCACAAAACCGTGAATGGCAATTTTCCCCTCATGGACAAGGCGGTGGTGCTTGGCACACAACGGAATCAAATTGTAGCGATGGTTAACACCGAAATGCCCTACCCCGCCTCCATCATCAGCAGATGCTTGTGGAACGATGTGATGGACATCATCGACCGCTTCATCGCACAACGCACATTTGGTCAAAAAGAGCTTGTTGTTATATCGGCTCTTTTTCTCTCGCTTCAGCATTGACGCTTCGTGGGTTTTATCGGTGATACGCCCTCGGATCTCATACGCCTTTTTCAAAAAGGTCTCATCCATGTGGAGCGATTTGGCAAACTCCAGTCCGTACAGCGTTGAGCCGCTTCCCGTTTTCAGTTTACGATCATACACCAGCTTGTCGCTTGCCTCGTCGTAATAAACCCCCAAATGGAGTAATACAATCTCTTTCGCCTTTTCGATCTCACTCAGAGATGAGAGCTGATGCAGATGAGTAGCGAAGATAAACATACTCCCGATCTCACGGAGCTTTAGGATAGCACTGGCGACGATGGCGAGTGCCGATTCAGTTTCGGTGCCGTGGCTGATCTCATCTCCGAGGATCAACGTGTTTTCCGTTGCACGGTTAAAGATATTACGTAACTCCAACATCTCTACCGCAAACGTCGAGAGCCCTTTATAGAGATTGTCTTTAGAGACGATGCGGGTGAGGAGCTTATCGACAGGGGCAAATCGCATCAGTGCACACGGAACAAAAAATCCCCCCTGCGCCATCACAACCGAAAGCCCAATACTCTTCATGAGGGATGATTTCCCGCTGGAGTTGATCCCATACAGAAGCACCCCTTTGACATCTTCGCCGTTCTCTAACGTCGGATGTTCCTCGTATGTGTGCTGATCCGCCGCTCCTAAAAAGAGATCGTTCGGGATAAAAATACCGTTCTCTTCGCGCGATTCGATGAGAGGATGGCGAAGCCCCACCGTTTCGATGAACGCTTTAGGAGAGGAGACAATACTTGGACGGACATAACGGTACTGCTTGGCACACTTCGCACCGCTAAGAGAGACATCCACGACGGCGAGAAAAGAGATCAAATGCTCTATCGCGTGAGAAAACCGTTTCTCGATGGCTTCGAGCTGTTCGCGGTAGCGCTCTTTTACCTGAGCGATCATCCGCGATTTCGCCCCCGCATTTTCGATGGAGAGTTCATCGAGGAGACTCGAGGAGAGTTTGACGGTTGTTTTGAGTTTACGGATCTGGAAATCGCGGAAAAAGTAGTGCTGATTGTCCAACGTAAAAAAGCTGTTATGGAGTGCCTCTTCGACACTCACATAGCGATTACGAGTCATCAGGAGATGATATCCCTCGCTCTCTAGCCACCCAACCTGTGCGTACGAACCGCCCGACTCGAAAAAGGTGTCGATATGCTCGATAATACCATTTAATTTTAAGACGTTGTTGCTTTGGAGCACTTCGAGGGCATCGATAGAGGGGTCAATCCCCTCGTTGAAAAGGTTCTCATCCACTTGATCGCGTCGGAATTTGGCACATGATTCGATATTAAAGATACGACGCAGTTCAGAGGCACAATGGGCGCACTCCTGCGCACTCGATTTATCATACGCGATTTTAAGACGGTCGGCATCCTCAAACAACGATTCCGCCGCACTGAGCGACGCATAAAAGTACGCGAGTTCGAAGGGGTGCAATTTACCGAGTTTCAAACGGCGCAGTATCCGCTCCAGATCGTACACCTCTTTGAGTTTCGTCTCAAAAGGGGCGATATGTTCCCCCATCTTATCGATGAGATCATATCGCTCTTCGAGGAGCTTTGCATCACAGATAGGATTCAAAAGCCGCTCACGCAACAGCCGTTTCCCCATCGCCGTAGAGGTTTTATCGATGAGCTTTAGGAGTGTCATCTCATCCGAATCGCGTGAGATAATCCCCAACTGCTCCGCCGCATTGTTCCCCAGATACATATAACGCGCCGTCCCCAAAAAGGTCGGACGATTCATCTTCTCGATAATCCCCGCATCGTGGTCGATAATGACGTTGATGAGGATACAGAGCGACTCGGAGGCATAAGGGAACCGCTCCAAATCGAGATACTCGATAGGGCTGAGGAGGGAACGAATCTGATAAATCCGCTCAAACAGTTCGTTTTGATAATCGATCCGCAGGCGTTTCTCATTCATCGAAGTGCGATGATGATTTTTGATCTCCAGATAACGGCTCACTTCGTCTCGGTCGATGTCTCCCGCACAAAACGTCACCACTACCTCGGAGGTTTGATAGCTTTGGAGTAGCGTAAATACTTCATCCAGTGCGTACGTTTTATCTTCGCGGGTTCCGTGGATTTCGTTGATAAGAGTTTTCCCCGTCCCCACATCGATAGCCGAATAGCCGATAGAATAAACACCGTTATTTTGATCGATCAAGAGTGAAGCGATGTAGTTCTCGCTCGCTTCGGCGATGTAATCGAAATTCGTCCCCGGAGAGATGATATTGGAGATATAGCGGCGGATATGGGGAACTTCCCCCTGCTGACGGACGAGGACGATAGTGTATTTTTTCGATTGCACCAAACGGCTGAGATAGCGCTCGATGGAGACGGTCGGAACACCTGCTAGGAGAGGATTTTGGATCGAGTTTTCTAAAATAGTTTTGTTTTTTCGGGTGAGTTGGATGTTGAGGAATTCGGCAACTTCCTTCGCTTTACCGATCTTCATCTCTTCGTTGTTGACTTCGTAGACTTCAAAAAATGATCCCACCTCGATGATCACGAGGGTATCGGAGCCATATTTGGCTTCGCACGCGGCTTGAAGTTCGAAATAGATTTCAGAGAGGAGCTTGCTTTTATCGCTTAGTAGTGCCCCTATCTCTTCCGTACTCATCATCTCTCCGCATTATTTCGTCATTCCCAACTCGATTGGGAATCCATCTTAAATATAATGATTTTATTATAACTTAGAGGGGCTAAAAGGAGACTATATTTGCTATTTTGTTTTTTATCCAGTCAAAATTTTATTTTAATAAACCTATTTCCAACTTTTTAATCCATTCAGTTTCTTCACCCTTTGTCTCTCTATGCTCACGAATAAATTTAATATTGTTTGCTGTCGTTTTCGGCTCAAATGGTTCTCTGATATGTACCAAAACATCAGCTATCAACTCTTCTGCTTTTTCACGACTATTTTCCAAAATTGCCAATTCTAAAAGGGTGGCATAATCCCAGTAGTCAGCACCGTTTTTCATCTTTTGTTTTACTGCGTAAGTAACCACAGGCAAAATTTCATCTTTTCTCGCATCCCCTGCAATATCCATGAGAGTCACAGCATTAATACCAGGATAAGCGTCTCTAAAATCGGACTCAAAACCGTCCAAATAGGTCTGAATCGCTTTTTTCAAATACCCTTTTGCCAGAGCTTCATTCGAGCTATTTTCCTGCCAGTAGTCTTTATACACTCGTCCGAGGATTCCGCATGTTTCACTGTTTTTGCCATGCTTGCTTATCACCTCTTCGAGTACATCTATTGCTTCTTTTCTCTGCCCTACTCTATTGAGTGCAAATCCTAATTGTTCTTGTACCATTACCGTTTGTTGTAGAGGTTTTGACATACCAGATACCAACTCAATCATTTCACTATACGCTTCAACGGCTCTGTAGGATAGAAAAAGGTCTATTAACACCCCCGCTTCGACATCATTTAGATTTCCAAGAGCGTGTTCTAAACTTTTTAACGCTGTTTTCGCATCGTCTTTAGACTTTATATCTCTTGCACGCTTGAGTTGGCTTTTAATCGTTTTGTTATACTCAACTCTCTCTCGGAATACATCCGTTTTAATATGTTCAATATCTGATGATTTGAGTCCATCTACAAGTTGAAAAAGAGGAGAATCGGTATGTTTCTCTTTTTTAGCATGGAGCAGTTTCTCTGTAAGCTGTTTTTTTAAACACTCTAAATCTTTCAGCTCTCTGTCATAAGGCAATGATCGTAAAAAGTTAATGTCAAAAGGGAGTTTGGTATCAGAACTAAATATGGAAATAGTGCTATGAGGTCGGATAGCATGACGGATACCTAGCTCATAAAATACATTTGCATTTGCAATGCTCAAATCAGCCACGGCATATTCGCACAGCATCAGCCTCTCATACATAGGTTTATGGATGATTCCCCCAATCTGTTCTTCATCTGCTCGGATAGGCTCTAGTCCTGCATCTTCTATGGATGGTTTTATAAAGTCGTTATAGATTTTGTCAAAATCTATTGTCATGCCATTTTCATCTTTTTTACTACCAAAGGGCATGAGTATGAAGCAGAGGGGATTCATCAAAATGTTCCTTTTTATAATTATTTCTACACATTATTGCTGATTCAAAATTCGTTCAGTTACACTTCCTATATTTGCTAATGTAATCTGAATGGTGTTCTTGTCGTAATTATTTTGTTTCAACACTTCATATAATTCATATAGAACTTTTAAAGACTCTTTATATTTTTCAAGACTAAATAGTAATTGACTAATATGATGCATCACATCAATCTTGTCAATATGCATTGAAATCTCATCATATTTGCTTAATATCTGACCTTACGCACTCTTCAATCTCTGTAATTCCATAAACGCCATTTGATTGGCACGGATGAGGAGTTTGGTTCTGAGTGCGAAATGGTTTAGAGCGGTTTTTATTTTTAAGCATTCGAGCTTGAAT
>Ga0209467_1000627_pt1 | contig 43183 bp, 66 predicted proteins | sample Higcelwee11metaG_FD_187175 | JGI IMG/M metagenome (GOLD analysis project Ga0209467, IMG submission 187175) | Freshwater pond sediment microbial communities from the University of Edinburgh, under environmental carbon perturbations - High... | ecosystem: Environmental > Aquatic > Freshwater >... | reverse complement strand
TGAGTTTATAACTTGGTATGATGGAAGAACTTTCGAAGAAGAAGGCGAAGAAAAACCTAGTCCAAAAGCTGAAGCTAAAACTGAAGTTGTAGTTCTTGATAATTCAGAAGTTGTTAACCAACTTAAGGAATTAACTTCAATGTTAAAAGCTCAATCTCAACGCAATCCATTTGAACAGGCAATGTTGGAAGGAATTATTGAAAAAGGGAAAGAATTGGCAACTGAAGAATTACGAGTTGAACTTACTTCTCATTTAAAATCATTCGTAGAAAAATCTTACGGTGTACTTCCAAAAGTTATTGAAATAAAACAAGGTGACTCACGCAAAGAAATGCAAGGAAACTTCCATAATTTGTTTGATAAAATCATTAAAGTTGTTTCTGCAAAAATTCCACTAATGTTGGTCGGTCCTGCTGGTTCAGGAAAAAATCATACTTTGGAACAAGTAGCTGAAGCTCTAAGTTTGGACTTTTATTTCTCAAATGCCATCACTCAAGAATACAAATTAACTGGCTTCATTGATGCACATGGAAAATTTCAAGAAACTGAGTTCTTCAAAGCTTTCTCAAAAGGTGGTTTATTCTTCTTTGATGAAATTGATGCATCATCACCTGAGTCACTTATAGTTGTTAATGCCGCTTTGGCAAATGGTTACTTTGATTTTCCAAATGGTAGAATTAATGCACATGAAAATTTCAGAGTTGTGGCTGCTGCAAACACATTCGGTCATGGTGCCGATATGATATACATTGGTCGTAACCAACTTGATGCGGCGACACTTGACAGATTTGCAGTTATGACATTTGAATATGATGCTGAAATTGAAAAAGCACTTGCATTTGATACTGATTTATATGACTTCATATTTGACCTAAGACGTGCAATTAATAGAAGAGGCCTAAGATATGTAATTTCTATGAGAGCAACTATCAATGCCACAAAAATGTTGAATGCCGATATGGACAAATTAACAATTGTCAAATCAGTTATTACAAAAGCTATGTCAAAAGATGATGTAAATTCCATCATAAATGAATTAAAAATTGACAATGAATGGACTAAACTACTTCGTAAAGTATAAAAACTGAATACACCGTCTAAAAAGCGGTGTATTTTCCTAGATGAGTGTGATAGAACGCGATAGTTAAACGAAAAATTAGGCATGTATTTTCCTATTAACTATTTGTAAACAATCAACATGACTCATCTATGACAAAAAAATTTTTCAAAACTTATTAAAAAATAGTTAAAATAAACGTTTACAAGTAGTTAACACTATGATATAATGAATATATACAAAGGAGGAAGATATGTTAACAAACAACACGGCAAAATTTAACTTCACTTATTTCGGTTCTGTCAACGAGATGATGGGTTATATGACAACCGAAAAAGATTATGACTCTGGCCGAGGTACCTCATCTCATAAGTCCGGCGACGAAGATTATTATGGTGATAATGGTTGGGATGATGCTGTTGAAAAAATCACTTACGGTGATGAAAAACTAAGAAAATTCATTGACTCAAAAATGATTTCGATTAGTGAAATTAACACATTGGCAAATAAAATCAAAACCACATATTCACTTGATGTTGTTGGTGCTGTACCTCATGTCCCAAATGCAATATTGAATATTCCACAAAACATGATTAAAGTAACCAGACGTCAGGTCAAAAACAAAATTCTAAATATCTTCATTTCTATCTCAGCCCATTGTGGAATTTCACAAACTGAGATTAAAGAAAATGCCGCAAAATGTGCAGCTGCCGTAAATCTTTTGGAACAGGAAGGTTACCGGTGTAATGTACTTTCTGGGTCATTCGCCGAACTGGACGGAAAAACCGTGGGTTATGTCACAAAAATCAAAAGTGACAAGGAACCGTTAAACTTGGCAATGATGGCATATCCAATGGCAAGTCCTGGGATGTTGAGAAGATTTGGCCTTAGGTTCTTTGAAACTACACCAATTGATTTCACCCATTCTGGTTATGGAACACCTATGGACAATCATGACGCAATCAAGAAAATTCTTAAGGAAAATTTGAACATTGACAATCCATTTGTTTTCTCAGTTTCCAAGAATAGTGGCAAAGTGGAGGACATAGCAAATACATTTAAATTCTGAAAAATGTCTCGAGTAATGCATCTTGTTACTCGAGTATTTCCCCTAGAAAATGAAAAAGCCCTAAATGTAAAATCTTACATTTGAATGTAAAATCTTACAACAATGTAACAAATCTAACTCAAATTTTCATAAAAAACTTTAGTCAAAAGCGTTTACATATAGTTACTATTATGGTATACTATATATATATAAGGAAAAACAATTCCTTAGGAGGAAATTATGAGAAGGTTTGAATATATGGTCGAAGATGATTTGTTAAATGGCTATGCAACATTTGTCTCTCTCAAAGCGGCACGTGAATATGCAAAGCAGACATTGACACTTCCAAATGTTAAAATGGTTACTTTGATTAAATGGGACATAAAAAATGATTGTATGGTTGACACTTTTGATGAAGAAATTTATACAAAATAATTGAAATAATTAAAAAACTTCTCGAGTAATGCATTTCCCTACTCGGGTTTTTTATTCAAAAAATGAACTGGGCCGAATGTAATGAAATGAAATGTAATGTAATGAAACAAAATGTAATGTAAGAAAATGTAACAAATTTGTAACGAAATGTAACAAAACTGAGATTTATGAAAAATCTTACATGTAACAAAATGTAAGAAAACTGAGAAAATGTAAGATTTTACATTTAATGTAAAAATTTTCATAAAAATATTTTAAAATAATTGTTTACAAATAGTTAATTATGTGATATAATGTATATATAAGGAAAAACCTTATGGAGGAAATTATGTATAAATATCATGAATTGTTGGAAATTAATAAGGCATTAAGAATTTCAAAAGATAATTATAAGAAAATTTTGAATAGTTTTCCAAATGATGAAGTGACATTAAATAAAATTGAAGTTATTGATGAATTATTAAATGGTGAGTTTAAAAGAAATTTATTTGATGAAGAAGAAGTTGATTATATTTCTGAATTATTGGAAGTAAAATTTGATAAAGAAGTTGATAAAATTTGGTTAGATTTATTTCAAAATAAATTGAAAACCGGTCAACCATTTTCAGATTTTGAAAAATTTATTTTATTAGATATAACAAAAGAAGAATTAAAAGAAATAAATCAGAATGAAAAAGATGGAAAATATAAAGTTGGTTATGGGAATTATATAAGTGATGTGTTTGTTATTTCAGAAATTATTGAAAAAATAAATCTAGGTTAATTTGAAAAATCTCAAGTAATGCAGTTTGTTACTTGGGAATTTTCATGAAAAAAATGAAAACCCTTACATGTAATGTAATGTAATGTAATGTAATGTAAAATTTACATAAAAATGTAAAATCTTACATGTAAGGAAATGTAATAAACTCGAAAAAATGTAACAAATTTTCATAAAATGTAAAAATTTACATAAAAAACTTTTATAAAAAGCCTTTACAAATAGTTAATTATAATATATAATGTATATATAATCAAATATGATTATGGGAGAAATTATGAAATTAAATTATGAAGAACTTGAGTATGTTGAGAATTTAATAGGTCTTGAGCAAAGCCCATTTTTACAACTTAATACAAATAAAGCTTATACAGATTTTCTTGAAAATATTTATGAAAAACTTGTCAAAAATGAAAAATTGACAATTGGTGAAAAAAATATTTTAATAAGTTTAATAAAGGCCGATGACGAAAATATTTTAAATATGTTTAAAAATAATATAATTGATGACTTTGGTTTTGAAAGCAGTTTGGAATTTACCGAAAATTTAATAAAAAAATTTTAAAAAAAGCGTTTACAAGTAGTTAATTATATGATATAATGTATATATAATCAAATATGGTTATGGAGGAAATTATGAACAAAGTTGATGAAATTATGAATATGCAAACTAGCAAACAAGATTTTGATTTAATTATTAAAATTGTTGCTCGTGCACAAGATTTGGGTTTAATTATTGAAACTCGAGAAGTTATGCCGCTAATTATGGACTTGGACAATACTCACAAAATTTGCCCACTTGATTTATTTGCTTTATTAAATTATTTTAATAATTTCAGTTTCGCACATGATATTTATGGCATTCAACAAAACTTTAATAGAAAAACTTATGAAATTGATAATTGTTTCTTGCCAAGATGTGCAAAAAAATAAAATAAAAAATGGCGGCTGAAAAAAGCCGCCTAATATTATTAAAAAAAATATATAAATTATATTGCAAAAAGTTAATGAGTTAATAAAGTTAATGAAGTTAATGTTTTTGCGCTTAGAAATATTAAAATAAAAATATATATATACGAAATAAAGTTCATTAACTTATTAACTTGATTAACTTCATTAACTTTTTTAGCCAAAAATTTACGCCTGTAAAAAAATGTAATATAATGAAACTATAAATGTAAGAAAATGTAACCGGTTTATATAAGTTACAAAATCTTACATTTAGTTACATTTATGTAAACAGTTACATTTGTTGTAAAACTTTACATTAGTAATGTAAAACCTTACATTTGGTTATGTAAAATAATGTAACGTAATGTAACGCCTTACATTTGGTAATGTAACACCTTACATTGTTATGTAACACTTTACATATTATATGTAACTGTTTACATATTATATGTAACTGTTTACATTATACATGTAACAATTTACATTTATAAATGTAAAACATTACATTATGGTTGTAACAAAATGTAAAAAATATGTAAATAAATGTAATAATTTATGTAAATAAATGTAACAAAATGTAAAACTTTACATAAATTGTTGTAAATTATTACATAAATAAATGTAAATTTTTACATAAATGTTGTAACAAAATGTAACGCTTATGTAAATAAATGTAATAAACATGTAACTGTTACATGGGCAATGTAAATTGTTTCATAAATAAAATGTAAATTGTTTCAGGTTTATGAAAATTGTTACATAAAATTTATGTAAATGTTTCATAAATAAAATGTAAATGTTTCATGGTCCAATGTAACTTGTTACATGAAATGTAACAAAATGTAACAAAAGCAGTTGAGTTGGGACGCCCGTCACGGGTGGCATCGTGCAACATTAATTTGATGGGTCCGCTAAACGTTAACAAAGGAGAAACGCATGACGCGATTGAGCTATACAACCAAGAAGTTTAATTTTACTACACCTGAAGAACTTCAGGACAAGATGATTGAGTATCTCGAAAATATTGATAAGTTGAATGCTGACTACACGACCAAGTTTTGTAAGAATTGCGGGTTTGTCTACAGTGATGTTGATACACAGTGTTGTGATGAACCTAACATCGAGTACCGCCTTGTCCACAAACCGACGTATGAGTATGTTCGTCCAACTGTGTTCGGGTTTGTAAGTTATATCGGTATGGGTATCAGTACGTATTATTTATATAAGACGCGCGAAGGCTTCGATGAGGTCGTAGAATGGTTCAGTACTATCTTACAAATGGAGCTTGAACAACTCCTACTTAATCCGTTCAACCGTAACGTCGGTGGGGCGAAATTCGTAGCAGTTAATAACTTCGGTTGGAAAGATAAGACATACGTCGAACAGGTCGATGCGGGCAAAGTTGTGTTCGTGAACGACATATCGAAACTTGTAACGAACGAAGAAAATCTACGAATTGAGGAGGACACAGATGGAGATTAAACTAACTGAGATTATTGCTCCACATTTCTATAAAGTCGTTGATGACTTTCTAAACGAACGTCACTCACACTACTGGCTTGAAGGTGGGCGTGGGTCGACAAAATCTACAGTTGCGAGTATGCTGATAGTTCTAGGGATAGTCAACCACCCAGATGCGCATGCTGTCTGTACGAGAAAATATAAAACAGACCTACACGGCTCTGTCTATAGTCAAATGATAAAATCAATCCACTTACTCGGACTAGACCACATGTTCAAGGTCTCTGCTCGAGATGACGGTGCACCACCTATTACTTATAAACCAACAGGTCAGAAAATATTCTTCGCGGGCCTAGACGACCCCGAAGGCATCAAGTCACTCACTTCAACCTTTGGTTACATCAAATACTCATGGTACGAGGAAATACATCAATTATCAGGTATGGACAAGATTCGTTCTGCTAACCAGACAATCCGACGTGGGTCAGACCAACGATTCATCACATTCTATACGTATAACCCACCCAGAAATAAAGGCTCATGGGTGAATCAAGAATCATTCCACCTAGGCAATAACCCTGACTTCGTCGTCAGCAAAACGAACTGGGAAATGATACCTGAAGCGCTTGCACTAAAATGGCTCGGTAAAGACTGGATGAAAGATGCACTCACACTCAAAGAACGTGACCCTAACGCATACTTACATGAATACATGGGTGTACCGGTTGGGTACGGCACAAACGTGTTTCCCAATATTGACATTAGAGATATGGACGATGAAGAGATTAAAACATTCGACAATGTCGTGGGCGGCATAGACTGGGGTTTCGCAAATGACCCTGTCTCATATACTCGCTCACACTTCGATAAGCGCAGTAGAGTACTTTATATTTTTGATGAGATATACGCTATAGAGATAATGAACAGACAGTTGGCCTATAAAATACTACTCAAAGCACCGTATGATGAACTCATCATCTGTGACAGTGCAGAACCGAAGTCAATCTCAGAAATAAAATCTGCAGGGTTGTCAAAGGCAGTGGGTGCTAAAAAAGGTCCAGGGTCAGTTGAGTCCGGTACTAAATTCTTGCAAGAACTTTCACTTATAGTCATCGACAAAAAACGTTGTCCGAACACAGCGAGTGAGTTTCTCAATGCAGAGTTTGATATAGATAGATTTGGAAACGTCGTGAATAGAATCGCAGATAAGAATAACCATAGTATCGACGGCATTCGGTATCGTATGGAGAAAGAAATGAAGCGCAAGAGCGGCTGGGGTACAAGATGAAAAAATTTATGCTTATTTTGAAGAATGGTGTTACTATTACTATGTCAGACCAGGATGTTGTGATTGTAGGAGGTGCTGTATGTAAAATTGAGGAATTACCCATCAGAATTATGAGATGCGAAAACTACGTGAATACGATACATCACGAAACAAAAGAAGTAAAAGTCGACTACTACGTCCCAGGTGATATTATAAGTTGGTGCTATGTTCAGGAGGTAATTGAAAATGAACAGACTTCAGATAAAGAGCAATCCTAAAATATTAGATAAGGTTATAAGTAAATTCTTAAACTCGCAAGAATTTAAGAATATGTTAGTTGTTGATAAGTATTACAACGCAGAAAATCAGGTCATCTTGAATCGTAAGAAAATGATGTTATTGTACAATGAAAAAGAAGAACAGTACATCACACCAGATTTAAGCAAAGCTAACCATAAGGTTATTCACGGTTTCTTGTTTGAGTTAATTAATCAAGCTAAGAACTATATCTGCGGTAAGCCTGTTAAAATTTCATTCAAAGATAACGTTAAACCTGATGACAAACTTAAAGTTATATTGGACGACATCCTATATAAATATAACGCATGGGGATTATTCAATCAGGAAAATGTTAAGAATGCTCAAAAATACACAAGCGCATGGTCAAGGTTAGTTATAGATAAAGAAGCTCATCTTCGTTTAATTAACGTCGATACAAAAGAGGTCATTCCATTCTATGACGACTTAGGCGATTTAGAATGTCTTGTACGATTATTTGAAAATGTAGAGTATGACGAAAACGGTGCTGAAGTAACTCGCAAATATGCAGAAGTCTACGACGAAATGTTCAAAGACCTGTATATCAAAAAAGGTTCAAAATTCGAATTGGTCCAAGCTGATATGCCTTTACTCGATAAATACGTTGAGTATGAAGTCGAAGACGGTATTGTTCAGATTAATTCAATACCACTATCTTGGGGTAAAATACCTTGGGTTGAATGGAAGTTTAACAATGATAGTATTGATGCTCTTAAACCTATTAAATCATTCATTGATTTATTGGACATAAACTTAAGTGACCTTGCGAACAACGTTGATGACATTCAAGAACTCATTTGGATTTTAGAGAATTATGAAGGTCAATCAATCCAAGAATTTATGGAAGACTTAAAGATTAAAAAAGCAATCAATGTGGGTGAAGGTGGCTCAGTCAAAACAGAGTCAGCAGAAATACCATTTGAAGCACGTATGAAGTTATACGATGCATGTGAAAAGAATATCTATCGATTTGGTAGAGGTATAGATTTTGCCAAACGTGACCAGTTAGGTAACTCAACAGGTGTTGCATTAAAATGGAGTTATGGACCATTAGATGCTAAAGCAGATGAAATCGAACAGAATGGTCAACACGCTTTAGATAAGTTGTTTAATTTGATTTTCACTTACTTGTCTCACACGGGCTTAAATCTAAATGAGATTGACAGTAACGATTTAGAATTTAGTTTTGACAGAACAATGATTACTAACGAAAAAGAAATCATCGAATCAGTCATCAGAAGTACTACACTCTTATCGTTGAAAACAGCATTAGACAAACACCCAATGGTTGACGATACTGACGAAGAATTATTAAGATTATTAGACCCAGTGTTTGGTAAACAGGAAGAGGTAAACGATGACTCAACAGCAAATAAATCAAATGATGGCGAAGAAAAATCTAACGAGGGAGATGCTGGGTCAAAAGAAGATTAAACTTATCTACTTAAAGTATTTAAGATTAATCGACGCTGAACTTAAAAAGTTCAAAACTAAAGACCCATTGTTTGTTGTCTTATTATACACAAAAATTTCCAAGCTGATAGATGAAATGTATAGAGAAATTAACGCGTACCTTGTAAAAGACTATAATGAGTTAATACGCGACAATTACACATTACTTTATCTATTAGCTGGAAACATAGCTCTGTCGATGCTGCCAAACACAACGAGTTTATTTTTTAATAAGAATATACAACAAACTATCTCTGGTGAGTTAAAAAATAACAAATTGTTATTAAAACAAAACGTTTATAACAAATTATATGATTTTATTGATAGTGGTTATCAAACTTCACAAATTGATGATATAATTTATCATAGGAAGGACAAGCTGTTAAGCGGCGATGTCGCAAAAACGCTTAGACTTTATCGGACTGAATCTACACGAATTAGGACAGAATCAAAATTAGCAGCAATTGACAACGCAAGAAAACTCGGGTTTACAGTACGTAGACATTGGTTATACACTTGGGAGTCAATCAAACCTAGAGAAGAGCATGTTCTAAGCAATGGACTTCAAGAAAACGCACAAGGTTACTTTTCGATTAATGGTTATTTGACCAAAGGTCCAGGGTTATTCGGTGTAGCTTCTGAAGATATAAATTGTAGGTGTGATACAGAAATCTATGTTGACGGGCAACAATAAAACTTGGAAACAGTCGATGGACTATAAACAGGAGAAATCAAAATGCCAGAAGAAATCATTACGACTACAACAAGTACTACTCAGGTTGAACCACCTGTTGTTAAACCTATCACTACTCCAGCTGTCCCAGAAGTTAAAACTGAAGTTGAGGGTTTAGAAGAAGGCACGGAACAACAAAAGAGCTATGTCAAGATTCGTGAAGACAAAGCAAAAGAAAAATTGTTAAAATCTTTAGGTGTTAAAACAGAAGAAGAGGCTCAGACAAAATTGAGCGAAGCTGCCGAAGCTCTCAAAAAAGTCAATGAGTTGGAACGAAAATTGGCTAACGCTGAACTTGATAGAGTTAACTCTCAAAAGATTAGCAAATTAACCAAATTGTTAGATGACGAAAATGCATTTGACACAGAAGCATTAATGCATTACATTGAGCTGGACAAAATAACGTTAGACGCATCAGGTAATGTATCAGACCCAGCTGGCATTATTACTGCATTGAAAACTATTAAACCTCATTTCTTTGGTCAAACAAAGGTTAGAACTGATAATTATATTAAAGGTTCAAATCAGACTCAGACAAATACAGTTGAAGAAAAATACAAAACAGGTAATTATGTTGGCGCAATTTCAGATTACTTAAAGGCAAACAAAAAATAAGGAGGCATAACTCATGTCAAGCGGATACGCAAGTTTACCAAATACGCCTAATTTCTTAGGTATGTTATTTAATACCAACGTTAATAAGACTCAGTTCTTATCGATGATTGGTGGAGTAGATGGTGCTAATGCACTCATTACTACTAACCCGGAATTTCCTATTTCAGTAAAGTATGCATTAGACAATCCTAGTCAACCTGCAATTACTGAAGCTGCTTCTGTAGGCGCAGCATCTCCTACCTACTTTGGTTTATCTCAAGACTCAAACGTCATTCAGATTTTCCAAGAAGACGTTACAGTTTCTAGATTACGTGAACGTGCGTCAGGCCGTCTAAGTGGTATTAATACTGCCGGTATGACACCTGAACAATCAGACGAAGAAGCTTTACAAATTATGTTACATCTTGAAAAGATGAAACGCGATATGAACTACACTGCAATCAATGGTGTGTTCGCAAATGGCGGTTTAACGAATTCAGCTGTTGCATTAAAGACTCGTGGTATTTTAGCGGCAATCGCTTCTAACATCGTTGTAGGCGCATTAGATGCTGATAATATCGATTTAATCGTTCGTAAAGTATTTGATAAGGGAGCATTTGAAACTCCAACTTTCTTCGTTAACTCTGCAAACAAAATCGCTCTTTCAAAATTATTCTTCACAGAAAAATTAACTGAAGTTGAACGTAATCGTTTCATGGCTGGCGTTGCAGTTGAAGCATTAGTCACAGACTTCGGTCGTACAATTTATATCGTTGTAGATAACGACATTCCTTCAGACACTATCCTATTAGCAGACATTTCATTCGTAAGACCAGTATTTACTCTAGACAGAGAATCTGGACAAGTCATTACTGTTAAACCATTATCACAACGTGGTGGAGCATCTCATGAAATTTATGCTGAATTTGGTTTAGACCACGGTGCAGAATTTATGCATGCTAAATTATTAGTTGGTACTGTAACTGCTTGGGAAACAAGTACTGCATACGTTGCAGGTGTTTATGTCACTCAAGGTGGTTTCACTTACAAGTGCTTAACTTCTCATACATCAGGCACATTTGCTACCGATTTAGCTGCTAGTAAATGGGTTCTAATAGTTTAGTAGGTAATTGAACATGTTCGACATTACTAATATCGTCACATTAAGTGGTTGCGCTGAAGCGGATGTTCGAACTTTACTTCCTTCAGTATTACAATCAATACGCAACTATACTAACAGAGGTTTCATTACTTCTGTTAGTATACTTGATGATTTAGTCATTACTTCAAGTAATAAGATTAGTAGTACTTTATTACCATTTGATGCATTTATTGTAGGTGACACAATTGAACTTAAGACGTCGTTGAACAACCCTCACATTTATACTATCAAAGCTATCTCAGTTGACTTAATGGAAATAGAGACAAACGAAAAAACTTATCCCGAAGAGATTTATGGTTATGTCATTAAGTTGTCATTTCCAATTACAGATGATATAATTGCAAGTTTTATTAGATATTCTAAATCTAGTTCTCAAGAGGCATTCGGTGTTGTTTCAGAAACGTTAGACGGTTACTCGTATATAAAAGAATCAGGAAAATCAAACGGCTTTCCAAAAACATTATTATCGAGCGTTAGTCATTTGAAAAAGTTGCCAGGCTCGATGGACAAGGAGTACCTACTTGCAAACTACTATATTTGACAGCTTTAAAGATTTGGTCCCTCTTAAAGTTTGCACTTCAGTGAATGCTTTCAATGAAAGAGTTTTCTCAACAGCCACAACCATTAAGTGTAGAATTGTTGAAACAGACACAATTATCAAAACTGAAAAAGCTGAATTTATTAAATGTAAGTTTAAAATTTACACAAAAACAAAGGTGAGTACTTTAGATAATTTGAATGGCTTAGATGTGTTGTTGATAAAAGAACATAAATCATTGGTGACTAATCAAGTTTTGGGTTACAGTGTCTATATATGAGTTTCAAATTCAGTGGATTAAACTCTGCTCAAAAAGCATTTAATAAAAAAATGAAGCAGGTCAAACGATATACTGAACAAGGTCTTCAAGATGCTGCAGAGCATTTGCTAAATAAAGCATTACCACTCGTGCCAGTTGATACAGGCAGATTACAAAGAAGTGGTGTTGTCACAGCAGATGGTCCTAAAAAAAGATATGTTTCATTCGAAGCTCACGACCCAAACACAGGCTACGAATACGCACCAATACAACATGAAAATTTATCATTCAATCACAAAGTAGGTCAGGCTAAATATTTAGAAGAACCGTTTGTTCAAGAAACAGATGCCATGATTAAAATCATCGCTGACTCAGTAGAGAAAGGGTTAAAATAATGGAAACAGTTTTAAGTGCTATTGGATTACTCTTATCTGCTAATACAAAACAAGGTCAGTTAGCTGATACACCGGACGACATTATACTATTGAATTTGAATAGTGGTAACACACCCTCATATTCTTTAGGCAATAGAAAACCGATGTTAAGAGAACCGATGATGCAATTATTGGTTAGAAACAAAAATTATGTAGACGCAGTGCATGAAGTTGAGAGATGCACAGATATTATATTACACGTAAGTGGCGAAGTTGGTGACAAATATGTTGTTAAAATTACTCAATTTAGTGATATACTTCACTTAGGTAGAGATGACAAAAACAGATATATGTTTAGTATTAATTTCGTCATTCAAATCGATAATTTAAAGGAGGCATAAACAAATGCTATATACCGGTTTAACAGGTTATATTAAAAACAGTACTGCCACTATTGCTCATATGTCGAGTTGGGAAATCGAACTAACTTCGGAAATGGCTGAAATCGTTTCATTCGGAAATGATTACAAAGAAAAAGTACCTACGATTAAGGATTGGACTGGAAGTGCTGATGGCGCTGCGGACTTCGCAACAACTTCAGGTCAAGCTGCATTAGTTACTGCATTCGAAGCAGGAACATTACTAACATTCGGTTTTGGTTTAGATACCACTACTTATTTTGAAGGTACAGCTTACATCGATTCATTATCGATTAGTAATGAAGCAGATGGAAACGTTACAATTTCGATTTCGGTATCAGGTAGTAACGCTATCGTATTAGAATTACCGGCTTAATTCGATGAACTCAGTATATCGATAACCGGTGTACTGAGTTATTTTTTATTCAAAACAAACAGGAGGCTTTATGCTAAGAACAATTCAAGGTAGAGAATTTGATTTTAATTGTAAGTTGGGCGCAACAGTACGCATCAAATCTAAATTTAGAAAGACGTATAATCAAGTTGTCGAAGAATTAGACAAATTAGATACTGAAGGAATGATTGCATTACTATATTGCGGATTATCTCCTGAGCAAATCACTGAGTCTGAATTTACGGCACATATCTTTGAAACATGCGGGCTAGGAGATTTGACAGATGAACTTACATGGTTCGTAAAACAAATTCAATACCCAGGTTTAACTGAGGACGAAATCGAAAAAAAGTTGTCAGAGAAACGAGCACAAATTCAAAAGTACCAAACCCAGAACGATTAGATTTTATAGAAATATTAATTCGAGAAGGTGCAGCGTATGACTTGAAACCAAGTGATATTATGGACATGCACCTTTGGGAATTTAATAACTATATAATTGGTTATCGAAAAAAAATAAGACGAGAACAAGAAAACATCGTCACTTTGGCGCACACAACTGCTAGTTTCGTAAACTCTTCGAAACGTTTAAAACCTTTACAAAAATACTTAGAAAAGATTGCTAAGAATTTTGAAAAGAAACCTACGAATAAAAATAAAGTTGACGTAGAAAAAGCCAACCAGATTGAAAGTATAATCGCTAGATTAAAAAAATTAAAGGAAGGTGAGCAAAAATGAGAATTGGTAGATTGAATGTAGAAATTACAGGCGATTCTAAAAATTTAGAACAAGCTGCACAGCGCTCATCCGATTCGTTAAAGAAAGTAAAAGAAGACATTGGTCAAGCAAATGACTTAAGCTTTACTAAATTGAAAACTGACGTGGGTTCTACGACAGCATCAGTTCAGGAATTGTCAAGGTCTTTGAGTACAATGACTGTTCGTGCTTTAAATAAAGAATTTGATAGCACAAAATCAAAATTAGACATATTACAAGCTGAGATGGCAGAATATCAACGAATGGTTGGCACATCTAATTCTTCTGAATTTAGTAAAGCTGCACAAACACAAGTTGATAAATTAGCTTCGTCTTCTCAGGTGTTAAAGAATAGATTAGCTGCTGTCAAACAAGCTATGGACAATTTGAATAACGCAAAATTATCAAAAGTCACAACCGGAATTGACAGTGTAAAAGACTCTGTACAAAGTTTTGGTTCTCAAATTAACAAAACAATGCATAGGGCAAGCGTTAGAATAAGACGGTTTATTGTAAGTTTGATTGGTTTAAGAACTGCTTGGGCATTGCTTACTAGGGCAACTCGTGATTATATTTCAAGAGATGAAGAACTAAACAAACAGACAAACTCTATGATTGCTGCGTTAGGTCAAGCGTTAGCGCCAATGATTTACTTAGCATTAGATGGATTAAAGGTGCTTGTACAATGGACAATAGTTGCAATTGGGTATTTCATCACATTCATTAATGTAATATTTGGAACAAACATGGCTATCAGTAAATCAATCAAACAGATGAGCAAGTTTGGAGAATCTATTGCAGATGCAAAATCTCAGTTATCTGGTTTTGACGAAATAAACAACATCACAACTCAGACAGACAGTGGTGTTGCAGCTGAAGCGTTAGATTTTACACCATATGATATGACAGAACAACTTAAAGGTTTAGAAGACTTCAAACGAGTTATCACTGAAAATAAAGACTTGATTTTGTTATTACTTGCAGGAATTGCAGGTGTAATTGCAGCTCTTACAGTTATGAATTTGCTCACAGGTTTAATTAACTTAGGCACGATGCTTATGTCACCAATTGGGTTGGCATTAATCTTAATCGGATTAATCGCATACATCATACTTAATTGGGATGATGTCAAAAAATGGTGGGATGCAAACGGTCCTGTGTTGTTAGGCTATTTAAAAGCTTTAGTCGACATAGTATTAATCTTAGGCGGGGTTGTTGCAGTGTTAGCAATGTTATGGTTCTTCGGCTTCAATTTAATCACTATCGCAATCGTTGCGGTAATAGCAATATTCGTATTATTCGGTGATAAGATAGTTGGTGTTCTAGATTGGATTAGAGATGGCTTTAACAAAGTAATTAACTATTTACAAGATAAGTTTAAAGGTGGCATATTTGAAATGTTAGCTGCTGTATTGCAGAATTGGAAAAATTCGTTTAACGCTATCATGGACATATTCAAAGGTTTAGTTATGTTTATCTCAGGTGTATTTACGGGTAACTGGAAGAAAGCTTGGGAAGGCATTAAATTAATTATTGTTGGTGTGTTCAGTGGTTTAGCTAATCTTGTCAAAGGACCAATAAATCTAATACTCGGTATGGTTAACACAGTTATTAATGGTATTAACACAATGATTAGAGGATTAAACTCAATTAAGTTTACTGCACCTTGGTGGGTACCACTTATTGGTGGCAAATCTTTCGGAATTAGTATTCCTACAATGAGTAACATTCCTTACTTGGCAAGTGGTGCTATCGCATCAGGACCAACTATGGCAATGATAGGTGAAGGAAGATATGATGAAGCAGTTGTACCATTAGGTCAATCACCGCAATTTGCAAGTATGAAACAAGACATTGCAGATGCAGTTGCAGACGCAATAGGAAATGGAAGTAATGGTCAAGCATATAGAATTAACATGTATTTAGATGACACGATTGTAGGAAGTGTATTGATAGATAATATCAACAGAACTGCAAAGCTTACAGGTAAAACTGTCAATGCTTACTAGGAGGTAAACATGTTATATTACATTCGAAAGATAAATGGCGTCGTACCTCCTGTACCGCAGGACTTATTGATGACAAGATATACATTAGATTTGGACTCAAATAGAAGTGCAAGCGGTAAGTTAATTCGTAATCCTGTTGCTCAAAAGTTTAAATTTGAAATTGAATTTCCTACAATGAACAAAACTCAAATGGGGGTTATTCTTCCAATGTTGAATAGTGAAAGTTTTTCAGTAGAGTATGAAGATATGTTTACAGGATTAGTTGTTACGGGTACGTTCTATCATGGTGATATTTCTGTCGCTATACTTAAAACGAGAGGGACTACTAACACAGACGTGTGGTTTAAACCGTTTAAAGTTAGTTTGGTAGAGTACTAATGAAAACTGTGTCCGTTGACTTCAAACAACAAATTAAAAACTTATCAGTAAGTAGTAGCGGTGAAGTAGTAATTTCTGACGGAATTACTGCTTTATCGTTTACAGATGATGATTTATTAAAAATTGAAATATCTGCTTCATCTAAGAACAACGGTTCTAATATTGGTGTTATTGCACCATATAACGTCGTCGTTGAATTATTAGGTGATAAAACTCAATTGTTAGATTTAACTGTTGAAAAAACCCTTGTACCAAAAATAGGAATATTAGTTGGCTCTGTGTATGAATATGTCGAATATCAAACGTTTATAATTGTCGAAATGAATTATAACGACACAACAAATGTAACTAAAATTTATGCAGCGGATTATACATATAAATTAAATAAAGAATATATCGATAGTAATGTATACCCAATTTCGTTATTAGATTACGCAAAAAATGTAATTGAATATTGTGGTTTGACAATGTATAACTCATCAATATTAAACGGTAGTTTTATTTTAACAGAACAACCGATTGAGAATTTAACTACTTGTAGAGAAATAGTTGCAAGTATTGCGCAATTAGCATTATGTTTTGTAAGCACAAATGTTTCTAATCAATTAGTATTTAACAATTCATTCCAAACATATGATAGTATAGGTTCTACATATAACTTTTTAAGTCAATTCACATATAACGAGATGAGTTTGTATACGTATGACGAATTAGTCACTATATTCTCTGAAGAATCGATAGATGATATATCTAAAGACACGTATTGGAATTTGAAGTTGCTAGAAAATAGTTATAAAACAATGGGTGTAAATACTTTGACACTCAAAATAAGTCAAGTTGAAGGTGAGAATAATAGCATCTCAGATGAAGAAAAAGTATTAGTTGATGGTTCAATAGAGGTTGCAATAGAAGATAATCCATTTATCAATACAGAAGAAAAACGTTTAGCGGTGATTAACGATATGTTCGATGTAGTAAATGGTTATAAAAATGTACCATTTAATATTGAGTACAGAGGTTTCCCTTACTTAGAACTAAACGATTTGGTTGAAATAACATTGATGAACGATTCAATATTTCTACCTTGTATCGATGAAATTTATGTGTTGTATAATGGTGGATTAAGTGGAAAATTAAAAACATACGCAATTACACCCGCAGATACTAAATACAAAAACAAACCTTCGTTAGATAAACGTGTTCGTAGAACAGAAATAATGGTTGATAAAGCAAACAATGAAATAATCTTACTAGCTGAAGATTTGAATAGTGTTGAAGCCAAACTTGAACCAGAAGCATTTACAATTACTGTTCAAACGATAACAAATGACCAATTCGGTGAGACCATATCTAACGTCAATAAAAATTTTATATTCAACGCAGATGGTTTAGAAATAAATAATAGTATTAACGATTTCGCTATAAAAATAGACGAGACTGAGATGGGTTTCTATGATGGAGGCACTAAAATTGCCTACATGAATAATAATGAATTACGAATTAAACAAGGTGTTGTAGAAACTAACTTAATAATTGGTGTTCACAAGATTGAGAAATTCAACAACAATATAACCGTATTTAGATATATAGGGGAGGAATAACATGCCTACATCAACGAGTGGAGCATATAATAGTAATCCAGGGGGTGTGTTACCTTTTCTATTCATAGAAGGGGTTAGTACTGTTACGATACATGCCACTGTAACACCATTACCTGGTGAAGTAATTTCAAAGATTAGATTTGTAGTGTGGGACAAGAACGATGTTAAAACATATTCACCAGAAATAACTTTTACTGGCGGCTATGCAGAATACAACTTTGGCACAATGTTGGCTGATTGGGTATATACATCACAAAGTGGAAATAAAATTCTATACGCTGGTTGGGGAGTTATAACAAATATTCAACAAACACCTTGGGCTGGAGCATATGGAAACTTTGGTTCTACAACACACTACTCAAAGCCGCAAGTTAATTTATTTAATGTTTCAAGAAATACAACAACAGAAACGCAAGCTGATTTTGCGATAGATATAGCATCAAGTCCAGTAATATACGCAAGTACAGAATACAACTTCTTAAAATACAAACGACAATATTTTACTACAACTTGGGTAGACATTGATACGTTGATTACTGCACCAGGGCTCGATGTGACTGCCACACTTTCATACGATTTGCCGTTCTTAACTGATAAATCTTATACTGCAAGAATAGTTATTGAAGATTTATTTAATACAGTGTATGTTACTGACATATTACCAACGGCATTAGTACCGTTCTCTGTAGGAAAGACAGGAGTTGGAGCAGGTAAAATACACGAACAAGGTGTGCTAGATATTCAAGGTGAGTCATTCAAAAACGGTGTTTTACAACCAACGATATTTAGAAAAAAAGAATCTGACCCAGACCCAGATGGAATGGAAGACGGCGATATTCTAATTATCTATAACGAGACAACACCATTTACGTCGACTAACTTTCCACAAGAATTTGGAACAGGTTATACGTGGTCACAAGTTGGTACTTGGCCGACTGATTATAATTACTGGACTTCTACTTCTGCAACCACAAATACAATTGTTGAGAGTATGGAAGCTTCAAGTTTCAAAGGTTCTAACTATCCGTATTTAATATTTGATAATGATACTTATTTCAGTAATGGAATTATGATGCCATACGGTACTCTACCAGGTGTTCAGATAATCAAGTTTAAAGGTTCTGTTCAGTTTAATAGTTTCCAATTAACTGGTTGGGGACAAGACCACGAACCTAAGAACTCACCTAAGTCATTTGCTTTCTTTGGAAGTAATGATGCTCATACGTGGGTTTCATTGTACGACACAATTGCATTCGAAGACACTTGGAAAACAACATCAACTGCTACAGTTATGTCTAACAGTGGTTTATACTTCAAATACTTAAAACTGGTGTGGAGAACAAACCAAGACGATAACAGCGGCAATTTAACAAATGCGACAATGATAGCTGTAAGAGAATTAAGCTTCGATGCTTCGGGTCACAGATATGTATAGTTATTACACGACCACGTATTTGAGTAAAACGATTCATATCATTAAAGGTCAAGAGGATGCTAACGAAAATATTCAGTTATCCATCCTCGCAGACCGTTATGACAGCGGTGACCCATTAAAATTAGCATCAGAATTTAGTGATAGTTATCTTGAAGCAAATGGTTGGTCAAAAGTCGGTGTTATCAATGGTGGTTTATTCTTTAGCGGACAGTTCGCTTCAGGTATCGAAAAAGCATTTTGGACAGTCAATGAAAATGATGATGCGTGGTTAGATGATGTTATGGGTTTAGCACACAATGGTAATGATAGTAACTTACCAATTGTTGAAACTCAAGGGTTAATCAAATCAAATTGGGGTGGTTATCGTGGTGGTTTTACAGGCGCGTTTGGTTTATTAAGAAACGGTGTTGTTGACCAGGGTAATACTTCATCACAAGGTTCTTACAGTTCGTTATCAGGTAGAGCAATCGTAGGTGATGATTCGTCAGGTGCAATATACTTTATTGCGGTTGCAGGTGTAACCGGTTCTTCAGGATTAACTGGTGCTCAATGCCTTAGTTTAGCTCAAAGTTTAGGATTAAGAAATGCAGTAGCAATGGATGGTGGTGGTTCAGTATCACTCATTTATCAAGGCTCGTGGAAAGTATCGACTACTCGTGAAATAAAGAACGTTGTCGCGATGTATGCAAAAGCTAAAACAATCGTTCCACCTGACCCCGGTGGGGGCGGTACTACAACAGACATAAATAAATTAGACCAATATACACCATCATATGAAGACGCTATGCCACATCAAATTTATTTCAATGGTGTGTTAACAACTATCGAAGATATTAAAATTATGACGAATGGAACATTAGTTTCTATTGCCGATTTAGAAAGTATATAATTAACTCATGAAGGAGGTTACAAAATATGCCTAATTATACGACAAATCTTAACTTGATACAACCTGTAGGTGACGAACAATTTACAGTAAATCACGTTAATGACAATGCAGACAAGATTGATGTTGCAGTTGGTGTATTACAAAATATTCCTGTTATTACAAAAGACCCAACAGGGTTTACAAATAACAGTGACATCGTTATATCTTACAACTCGACAACTCGCAAAGTCACATTGACAGGAACATTCGAAGCATACTATAGAGGAAACAAAATACCATCTTTGGTAAGTGGTTGGGAAAGTCCTGCCCATGCTGATGTGCAAACAAGTTATTATTTATATTATGATGGTTCTAATATCGTTTTTAATACGACACCTTGGGACTTTGACATGTTAATGATTGCTTATGTTCAATATAACTCACATAAAATTGGTATTCGTGAAGTTCATGGTTTTATGCCTAGTTCTGTTCATCAAGTTATACATAATACTATTGGTTCATTCAAATGTTCAGGTGGAGATTTCTCTAGTTTTACATTGAATAGCACGGTGGCAACTAATCGTAGGCCGCAAATTAGTACCACATACGTTTGTGATGAAGATTTGAACTCAGTGGTTGCGGCACTAACAACTAATTCATACACTCAACGATGGTTAACCAGCACAGGAATTAGAAACCTATTGCCTGCTCAAACTGAAATAATTGCTAACAACGGCTCATTACCTTATTGGAACCAGTTCACAGGTGGAAATTGGGTACAAACATTATTTAGTAATAATCAATATGGCGCAATATTTGTTGTGGCAATACCTGTGACAAGTGATACTGAGAGTCAAAAATACCGTTATATGTTTTCTCAACCACAGTTGGTGTCTACAAGTTTGTCAAACATCCAAAGTCTAACACCTAGCGATTTATCACATGGTGAGACATCATCATTACTGAGTGAATTTGTATTTATTGGAAAGATTATTATTAAGGCAAGTTCTACAAGTTGGTCTTTAATTAGTGTTGAAAAACTTGAAGGAACTAAGATTTCTCAAACTGCAATAAGTGGTTCGTATTTAAGCTCAGTTATAACTGATGCAACGTTAACAGGTAACGGTACTGCTGCAAGTCCATTAACTGTCGAAAATGATGGTCATACACATGATGAAAGATACTACACTGAAACAGAACTTAATGCAGGTCAATTAGATACCAGGTACTACACGGAAACAGAAGTCGATACAATTGTTGGAGAATTAGCAACTTATACAGTTTATACTGCTACTATTCCTAGTGCTTCTTGGACAGGGGCTTCTGCACCATATTCTAAAGCAGTTACCGTAACAGGTATGTTAGCAACTGACAAGCCAATCATAGATTTAGTATTAACAGGTACATACGCAACAGATGTTACTATGAGAACAAATTGGGCACAAGTCTATAGAGTAGTTACAAGTGCAAACACGATTACTTGTTATGCCGATACAGTACCTACTGCAGACATAAGTATTCAACTTGTGGTGGTGAGATAATGGCTGAGGCAGTATTAACTCGTAGAAGTATCGTTAAGAATGAATATGAACTTCTATATGATAACACAATCACCGGAAGTGCAACAAACACAGTAGATATAACAGGTCTTAATTTAGTTAAGGGTGAAGAATATGTTTTAGAAGCTGAAATAATCAACGCTGCAGGAGTATCTAAAGGTTATACGTTATACGTAAATGCGAACTATACTAATTCAAACTACTACTGCCAAGGGTTGGATGTTGCTTCGGCAACAATCGCTCAAGGTAGAGAAAACATTCCATACGCAATTTTAAACATTGCGTCTGGTCGTTCGTCTACAAGATGTCATATAAAAATAAGTGATAACGGTATATTTACGTGGCAATCACATGTAACTAATGGCGTAGGCGGTTCTTCACTTGCTATTAGAGAATACTACGGAAGTTCAACTTTCACAATTACAAATGCTACTTCATTAAGAATTTATGAAGCAACTGCATCAATAGGTATAGGTTCTAGATTTCAACTCTATAAGGTAGGTAAATAACATGTCAGATGCAATATTAAAAAACACATTCAACAGAGTTAATCCTGCTTATGAATTGTTAGCAGATACAACCGTCGGAACAGCGACTACAAATGTTGATTTCAGCAGTTTGAGTTACGGTAAAGATGACGAGTTAATGTTGGTTTCAACCATATATTCTGTTATTGGTACAAGTGTTGCGTTTTCATTGTTATACAATGCTAACTATACTGCAACAAATTATTGGAGAGAAAGAATGGAAAGTAGTGGAACGTCAACAACTGGAGAAAGAGCAAATGATGCAGTGTTCTCATTTGTTAATGGAGCAAGACGAAATGTAAGTGTTAGTAAAATTAAGTTAGCAAATAACGGTTATATCGTTCAACAAACAAATACCACAAGAGAAATAGCAGGCAATACACTCATGTTGAATGACCACTATGGCGCCACAACATTTACAGCAACATCAATCACATCAATAAGAATCGCAAGTTCAGGCGCAAATGGTATAGGCATCGGGTCAAGATTTCAATTGTATCGTTTGAAAGCAAAAGTCATGTTTGACCTTACTCTTGCGTCGACCGCAAATATAGTTAATATTCCAGATTTGACCATTGATAAAGGAAGTGAATATATGTTGGTTTCAACATTAGTAAGTGTAGCAAATACACCACACTTAATTCACTTCAATGGCAATAATACAAATACAAATTATTATGCACAAAGAGTTGCGGCTTACGGAACAACTATGAACGGTGAAAGACAGAACTCTCCTTGGTTCTCATTAGGATTGAGTAGTGGTGTTGGCACATTTGCAAGAACATATATTAAATTAAACAATAGCGGTTATATTACTTATCAATCTGATGTTAATCGCGGATTGAATAACATAGTTGAGTTGCATAAGTACTATGGTTCAAGCACATTTACAACCACGTCTATTACTTCAATACGCTTGTTTATAGATGCCGGTTTCCCATTCGGTATAGGTAGTAGATTTACATTATACAAGATGAAGTAGCCAGTATATAAATGTAAACTCATAGTATATAATATACATGTAGAAAGGAGAACAACATGACACAGAAAAAATGGCAAAGCCCAGTTTTATGGATGGCAGTCATATCGCAAGTATTAAGCATTTTGGTGTTAGGCAATGTCTTACCACTAGAAATTGCTGACCACTATAAAGCAATCTTAATTTTAGTGTTAGAACTATTGACAACCGTCGGTATTCTTAACAACCCTGATAGCAAAGTTAATTGGTAAGAGAGAGGTAAACTATGAAGCCAAATACAGTATACAAAGACGTCAATGGCGTCGAATATGCAATGTGGCCAGGTCTCTATCTCAACACTACTCAAGGAATGGGGAATTCGTTCTCACATTTGGGAAGTATGTCAATCGATGATGCGGGTAAAGGCGTAGGAATATCTCAGTATTTCGCGCCTTCTAATGTTAAACTCAGATGGGCAGATAAGAAATCTGGTAATGGATTATGTTTCGAATCGGTTAATGCTTGTAATTTAGCAGATGGTGGTGTTGATTATTATCACTTCGTAATGTGGCATGACAATAATATCGATGACATGCGAAATCGAGTTGATGGTAAAACATTCGTACAAGGCACAAAGATATACGACGAAGGTACTGCGGGTAATGCAACAGGCAATCACGTTCATATCGCAGTTGCTAAAGGTAAGTACCTAGGTGGTTATCCGTTAGTCCAGAATGAATTTGGTGTTTGGGAAATAAAGAATGAAGTACCTCCTATGAGTGTGTTCTTTATCGATGATACTGAAATCATAAAAGATATGGGTTATGTATGGGCAACAATACCTGTCGATTCACAGGAAGACGATGGTGAAACAGAAGAAATTCTTGATAAGGAAACAAGCGAAACTGTAGAAGATTCAGCAGACGCGATTCCTGAACCTGTAGAAGTAAAACAGAAACCTGCCACACTTAAAGTTGGAAGCAGAGTCAAATTTAAGAACCCAGGCGCAATGAATTTATTATTTTCAACAAGGGGAAGAATACCGTCATTTGTCAGAAATGCAGAACATTATATTGGTCAAGTAAGTATTGACAAAACCAAATGTTTATTAGTCAGGGAAGTTTCTAAGACAGGTCTAATTACTAAAAAAGGTATCTATTCTTGGGTATTTGCTAAAGACATAGAATTGGTGTAATGCGATGCCAGATGTACCAATGAACATGCTTGAAAAATTAGACAAAGTATTTACCGACATAAATGATATTAAGATTAAAGTTGCCAAGATAGACTCATACATAGAGTATGCACCTAAATTAGATACTGAAAAGCATAATGGATTAGAAGAACGATTTGTACGAGTAGAAGAAAGAGTTAAGTCATTGGAACATTCTCAGATATGGGCTTATCGATTAATCATAACAACAACTCTGTCAACCATTGTAAGTATTATTCTAACAATTATGAATTTACAACAATAAGCCGAAAGGCTTATTTTTTTCATTTAGGTTAATAAAGTTAATGAAGTTAAAGAATGATACCAACGAAATATTAAAAATAAATTATGTATAACTTAATATTTTTTCATTAACTTCATTAACTTCATTAACTTCATTAACTTTTGTAAGTAATAGTTTACAAACAGTTAATATTGTGTTATAATGTATTTATAAAAAGGAGAATACATTATGATATTCGAAAGTAAAAGAAAAGTGAGTGCAGTTAAGTTCGATGGTAATAATATTAATGATGTTAGAAAACTTATGGGGCATATGTTGTTATCAGGTAGAGTATGGGAATTAGTGGTAGAGTATGTTTCAGCGAATGGTTATGCGATTAATATTGACGAAAAATTAAGAATATTAAAAGTTGGTGATTATCTTGTAAGAGAAAAAGGTAAGTTTCAAATCATGTCTGCGAAATACTTTGAAGACACATTCAAACCATCGTTTCCAAGTGACCTTGAAGAACAATGCGAAGAATTTGTAATTGATAGAGTATGTATGTTTATTGAAGAATTTTATAACAATAAATCTGTAGTCGACGTTAACAAATTCAAACTTAATTTATTGCACGAAATCGACCTAACTAGAAAAGATAATGGTCACACAGTATGAGTAAAGAACAAATTGCATTAAACAAAATAAACGAGTTCAGTATTGATAGTGACTATGAAGAGGTTAAATTAAGTCAATGTTTCAAACCTGAACTTGAAACACTTCAAACACTTATTACTAAACACGAGAAGTTAGTTGGGTATTTGAATAAACGAAAGAATAAATTTGAAACTGATATTACGTATACTGATTTTGAAGCTCATTATAATCAAGGTTGCGAATTTGTGGTAAATGATATATTAGAGTATCTAGAAACAGGAGAATTAAAATGAGATTTGAAACAATAATTAGTGATGATGCTTTCTTCAATACACATATTAGAGGTACAACTGGTATTTTAGGAAGAATATTTGGTGACGAAGAATTCGCTAATATTCCACCTGCAGTTTTGGAAGAAGCAATGAGACGAGGCAGTGCAGTACATAAAGCAATCGAAGAATTTTCTACAACAGGTGCAAGATTAACAATGCGTGTTGAAGACCTACCGTACTTTGAAAGTTTTATGCAGTGGTATAATAAATACAACCCTGAATTCGTGGGTGCTGAATTAAAATTATTGTCTGAGCGATTAGGTTTCAAAGGTGTAATTGATGCATTGTTTATTGTAGATAACACATTAGTCATGTGTGATTATAAGACATCGTCAAAATTAAACATGACAAAGGTTACTCTACAATTGAATATGTATTTGGCGTTATTGGAAGACTCAGGTTTATTAGATGGTTTTTGTCTTCAAATTACAGATTTAAGAGTCTTACAAATCACAAAAACAAAATTCAAATATGTTAAGGTTGACATTGACAAAGACTTACACAGAGCTGTGATGAAATTATACAACTTAAAGGTACAACACAATGAATGAGTATATTCAAACTGCAAATTGTGCAGTTAAAAAACAACAAAAAGATTTTCTAACAAGAACAAATGTATATTTAGAGCTATCGGACATGACGTATACTGTTATTTTTCAATCACTTGAACGTACTATTTTCACACAAATGATTAACGGTAACCCTTCGACTAACACGTTTATCTGTTCTACAGAACTATTTGATGCTTGTTTTAAAAAATTGTAATATATTACAAATAAGTATTTACAATTGTTTAATATAATGTTATAATAAATATATACAAAAGGAACTTGAAAATTATGAAAACTTCTAATTCACAAACTATTATTTTGACCAAAGAGGGTATCGCATTCGATGTTAGCTTACCACCCGAAATGCTATTCGAAGTTGGTGTTGATTTATTAAAAGCTAAAAATCTTGATGTTGATAACGTGCTTGATGCTGTGTATGACAAAGACGAAACAATAACCATTAAATTTAAGTTATGCATTGATGGTGATATTAAATTTGTTTTATTCGAAGACACATTGGACGTTGTTGATTTACAGTTATTTATTAAAGCATTATTATTACCGAAGTATTACGAGTTATTTGGAAAGGAGAACGACAATGCAAAACATTAAACGATTATTATCTGAATATAAAAATGAACACTTCAAACCATTCATTTTAGTCACACTATTACTTTATGTTTTAACATTCGCATTAGTTGTAATTGCGATTGCATATTGCTTCATATGCTTGATAACATGAAAGGTCAAGTAACAATGGAGTTAGATGACTACACAGCCATCGTTAGAGAATTAGAAAACGTTAAAAACGAAAATGAGCGACTTGAAAATCAAATGATTGGTCAAGGTCACTCAGTTGAAAAAATACTTGTTGGTCTATGTAGAAAATACTATAACTATTTCGACTACGACACAAAAACAAAACGGTTCGATATTAGAGAATATTATCAACGTGAAGTTCTCGGTTTGGGTGTATCACTTGAACACATAGAATTTATGAAAGATTGGTTGTTGGCAGACAAAATACGCGCAGAAAAAGCAGATGAAAAAGACGATGAAGAAGAATAAACAGTTTAAAATTGTAATGTCAAATACGTATTATGTCACTGCAGAAGATAAAGATGCAGCAAAAGAAAAATTCGAAAAGATGCTACGAGAAAATAAGATACGGGTTAACAGTTATAACACGTTATGTATCGACGAGGTGGGACAATGACAAACGAAGAATTAATTGAATTTGTAAAACGAAAAGCCAGATATTCAAGAAAAGTTAATCGACAACCATGGGTTGAGATACTAACAGTTCTTGAACGAGACGAACGTAGAGAAAATTCATTGGCAAAACAACTTAGAAAAATGGGAATTTCTCAAAACGAAGTTGCAGATAAAATGAATGTTGCTCAATGTACAGTATCGTTATATCTTAGCGGTAAACGAAAACCACCTGAATGGTTTTCAGAAAAATTAAAAGAAGTTGTGAACTTTGAAATGGGGTAACTTATGAGTATGACGTCGGAAACACATAAGGCATACAATGCTTTATCAACAGGAATGTGTGTTAGTTTAATTGAACTATTCATGAGAGATATTTGTTACTCTCATGATGATAGAGAGTTATTAGAAGTTAGATTAGAACTATTAACACTACTTATAGATAAAATATTAGCTAACACGCCACTTAATGGCAATGTATATAGAAAATACTATGACTTAAGAAATAAAATAGCAAATCGATTGATGCCTAACGCTTTCACTGTAGAGATTAGTGCCAAAGCATTCGACGGTGTGTTTAACCAAAAATTCCCACACGGTTTTAAAAAACATTTGTTGTTTACAATGAAAGAGGAAAGCATTGTTAATCAGTTTAGATATGCTGTCGGTAAAGATGAATTTGAGATTTGTCAATATCTTGTCAGTCCAGAGATTATTTCTAGATTAAAAATAATTTATTAAAAGGAGGAACGAATATGAATGAGTCCCAATTGGTTGCGAAGATTAAAAAATACTTAAAAGAAAAAGGCGCATATGTAGAAAAAATTTGGGGCGGAGGGTTTCAATCTGCAGGTATTCCTGATATTATCGCTTGTTATAAAGGAAGGTTTCTAGGAATTGAAGTTAAAGTTGGTAATAACAAACCTTCTGAAATTCAATTAGTTAAACTTGAAAGAATTAATAACGCAGGTGGTGTTGGAATTGCGGTGTGGTCATTAAAAGAAGTTGTTGATTTGATAGACTATTTAGATAACGGTAAAGAAAAAGAAATGAGAGACTGGAGCAAGTAATGGACAAGTTTAAAGAATTTGAAAGACTATTAGAATTAAAGGCAAAGACAAAACAATTGATGTCTGACAAAGGTTATACTAATTTCGAAATGGCTAAGAAGTTATACATTACACCACAATATTTAAGCAGATTATTAAATTATAGCATTACTGCTGAGATATACATATTAGAAAAAATGTATAAGAAAATGTCTAAGTTCGAACAATTAAAACCTGAAATTGAATTTGACGCAAACCTAGTAGAACAACGAATTACTCGAATTGAGATGAATATCACTAGCTTCGCAAAAGAGCTTCCGAAATATTACACTTACGCAACTGTGAGAAGAGTAATCAGAGAACGTTACCCGAGTAAAGATTACGAATTATTAAAAGAAATACTGTCAACATTAGAAAGGTTGGAAAAACAATATGCGCAAAAAAGGAAGAAATTATAATAAACCGAGCAAACGAAATACATTAGATATTTTGTTAGAAGGAATATTTATGGAATTAGTAAAGGCTATCGTTAAGAAAAAATGAATTACGACGCATCACATTATATCAAAGCTGCGATGTATATCGTAAAACAATTTCCTGATTTAACGCTTAAAGATTTTAAGAAGATGCTTCGTAAAAAAGCAGGCAAAGGATTAGATTGTAATTTTGAACAACTATATAAAGAATATTTGGAGCACCGAAATGATTTACAACAAACTGTATCAGTACCAAAAGAGAATAGTTGACAACCAAATTAATCCTTCGTCTGCTTTATTTATGGACATGGGTACAGGTAAAACAATAACTTCACTCGCTTTGTTCGAAAAATCAAACAAAAAGAAATTATTAATCATATGTTTGGTCAGTAAGATATTCGATTGGCGAGATGAAGTCATTCAAAATTTCGGTGACATTACAAATATCGCGTTGTTAAACAAAGGCACTGCTAAGAACATAGAGATTTTAGAAGATAAATCAATTGAAGTTATTATTTGTAATTACGAAAGCATTTGGCGACTCGACAAACATATCATTAATTTTATTAACGAAGAGTGGTTCGTGATAGTCGATGAGTCACACAAAATTAAAAATACTAAATCTAAAATTGGTAAGTTCACTCGAAAGTTATCTGTTAAAACTAAGTCAAAGTGCATACTTACGGGCACACCACAAAATCATGGTTACTTGGATTATTATAATCAGTTATCTTTCATTGATGTATTCAAAATGTCAGAAAAAGAATTTAGACGAGATTATTGTATCTTCCAATTAAAAGAGATGAACGGTAAGTATTTTACCGAATTAGTTGGGTATAAAAATTACAAAGAACTTGATGAACATATCAACAGAAATTGTGTATTCTTTAAACGAGATATTAAAGACGAAATGATACCGACTGAGGTTAACACTAAAATTCAAAAACATAAATCAATCGATAAATTCAAACGAACCAGAGTTCACGGTGACATTATCGCAGAAAATTCAAGTGTGTTGAGAATGTATCTTCGACAATTATGTAGTGGTTTTATTAGTCAAGAAAAAGTATCTAATAATAAAATTGAATGGCTAGAAGACTTCCTAGACTCATACGAAGATAGAGTTGTTGTGTTTGTTAATTTCAACATGGAAGTAGAAGACGTTAAACAGCTGTGTATTAAAATGAAACGACCTTATAGTATATACAACGGCGCATATAAAGACCTAACCAAGTTTAAGGAAAATTCAAATGCTGTTGCAATTTGTAATTACGCAAGTGCGGCAATGGGAATTAACGATTTGGTATTATCAAATGTATGTGTTATGTATAGTCCAACTGAAGATTATATTTTATTTTCACAGTCAAAAAAGAGAATTGATAGAATTGGTCAAACAAAAAAACCACTATACTATTATTTGCAAACAGACAAATCAGTCGAAGTTGCAATTTATAAATCTTTATCAAATGGTCAGAACTTCGATGATAGATTATTTGATAAATATATGTCAGAAAATGAATAAAGTTATTTACACAGAGTAATCGGTGTGATATAATATATTTAACAGGAGGTAAAATTATGCGCTGAACAAATATGAATTGAATTAATTTATGAAAGGACAATTTATGGAAAAATTGAAAATCTGGTTGTATGGCACACCGTTCAGTGGTAAAACAAAATTTGCCACAGAGTTTCCAAATTCATTTGTAATTAACACTGACGGTAACGCAAAGTTCTTTACAAAAAATGTAGTTGTAGTTAAAAATTTAGATGAGTTTGTTGCTCAATTAACGTGGTTTCTAAAAGGCGAACACAAATATGACACACTCATTATCGACGTATTAGACCATGTATACGATTTCGTTAGAGAGTATTATTTAGAAAAGTTCGACATTGACCATGAAACAGACTTAGGTTTCGGTAAAGCTTGGACAGTTATTAAAGAAGGTTTTTGGACAATCATTAATAAAATCGCAAAGAGCGATAAAAACGTAATCATCATATCTCACGAAACTGAGTATATTGAAAAATCTAAAATTGGCAAGGAAGTGACTAAGTATCGTCCGTCAATTAATGAAAAACTTCATGATAGATTATGTGGAATAGTTCAACTTGTAGGACGTTGTTATGTTGACGAAGTATTATTAAATGGTGTACCTGTTCGCAGATATTATGTTTCATTCGGTTCGAATGCAAATGAATTGAGCGGTGTTAGAGTACCCATGACTAATAATAAAATTGAAAATTCTTATGACAAATTTGCATTAAACTTAAAGGAGGTTAAATAACCTATGGCACGCGATTTAATGGATGAATTGAATGATGTATTTGAGGAAGTTAAAGACAAGGACTCGACATACGATAGACTAGAAGACGGTGAGTATTTGGGAATATTATCTGATATAATTGTTGGTGAAAGCAAAGCTGGAAAACCAATGTTAACGATGGTATTTGAAGTTACACACGGTCCTCGTGAAGGTCGTCAACACCGTAAATTCTTTATGTTAAGTGGAAACGATGAAAAACAACTCAAGCAAAACCTACAACGTTATGCTACTGAAATCAGAAAAATCGGTATCGATACGTCTAAAGGTTTAAACTCTACGTTTGACCAATTAATGTTAAAAATTGATGACGAATTTAAGTTCACAATCAAAACAACATTAAACAAAAATGGAACAGAATGGGTTAACACTTCGTTTGAAGCGGTAGAATAATGTTTATATTTGACTTTGAAGTATTTAAGTTTGACTGGTTGGTCGTGTTGAAAAACATGGCCACCGGTCGTTATATTACAATCATTAACGATAAGAATAAGTTGAAAGAGTTATACGAAGAAAACAAAAACGACTTGTTCATTGGGTATAACAACATCGCATATGATAACATAATCTTTAAAGGAATACTATCAGACGTTGACCCAGCAGAAATTACAAGATTAATCTTTGCATCAGAAAAAGGTACACGACATTTTGTATCTAAAGCGTTAGGCATTAAACAATTTCATTTGAATACAATTGATTTGATGCAAGATATATTAGGTATGAGTTTAAAAGAAGCAGAAGGTTTTATGAAAATGTCAATTGAAGAGTCAGACGTATCGTTCGATATTGATAGACCACTTACAGAAGACGAAATAAAACAGGTTGTTAAATACTGTACACATGACGTTGATGCAACAGAACAACTGCTACATATGCGATTACCATATGTAAAGTCAAAAATGAATTTGATTAAAATGTTTAAATTGGGTTCGTCATATTTGGAAAAAACAAACGCAGCTTTATGTGCAGTAATTCTAAGTGCAAAAAGACGAAAACACACAGATGAATTTGAATACGATTTGCCACCTGAAGTTAACATCACTAAGTATACAAAAATCTTTGATTTATATATGAATAGAAAACTTGATTACGACGAAAAATTAAAAATAGACATTGCAGGTGTGCCACACATTCTCGCATATGGTGGAATACATGGGGCGTTAAATAATTTTATACACAAAGGTGAACTGTGGCAAATTGACGCAGCATCATACTATCCTACGTTAATGTTAGAGTATAACTATATCAGTAGAAATCTTAAAGACAACGCAAAGTATAAAGAAATTTATGACACAAGAATTAAAGCAAAACATGAGAAAAATAAAGCTGTTTCTGACTCATTAAAACTTGTTCTAAATACTGCATATGGCGCAATGAAAAGTCAGTACAATGAATTGAGTGACCCAAAAATGGCAAACCAGGTTTGTATCACAGGTCAATTATTATTGGTTGACTTAATCGAAAAGTTAGAACCGTATTGCAAATTGGTTCAATCTAACACAGATGGAATTTTAGTTATTCCTTATAACAAAGAACGAATACAGGAAGTTATTAAAGAATGGGAAAAACGAACACGAATTGTTCTTGAGATAGACCCTTGTTCTGGTGTATGGCAAAAAGACGTTAATAACTATATTATGCTTTTCGAAGATGGTTCTGTTAAAACCAAAGGTGCATTTGTTTCACAGTATAACGAGTCATCGTTTAACATTAGAAACAACACACAAATTTTAGATATTGCTGTCGTTGATTATTTTACAAAAGGCATACATCCTATCGACACAATCATGAATTGCAATGACATACACATGTTTCAAATCATCACAAACACAGGAAGTGTTTATGACAGAACAGTATGGTCAGTCAACAATGTTGATGTCGAAGTTAATAAAGTTAACCGAGTTTACGCAACAACAGATACATCAAAAGGCAAATTGTACAAGATTAAAACAGAAAAAGGAAAACGCGATTCGATTGCAAACCTTCCTGACAATTGTCAATTAGCCAATGATAATAAGTTCGATATTAATTTATTGGACAAGAATTATTATATACAACGAGCATTGAGTAGAATTGCATACTTTGAAGGCACAGAATAGTGCATGAAAGGAATAAAATGAAAGCATATATTGCAAGTCCATTCTTCAATCCTGAACAAGTTGAACGAGTGAAGTTTATCGAGACAACCCTTGGTAAAGTAGGAATAGAAATGTTTAGTCCACGATTAGATACATATGTTAAACCGGACTCAAGTCATAGCGAAAGACGAATTGCATTTCACGAAAATCTAAAAGGGATTACTAACGCAGACTTTATCGTGGTTGTCACAGACGGTAAAGACGTGGGTACAATCTTCGAAGCAGGTTATGCATGTGCAGCGAATATTCCAATATTATATTTCGCAGAAACATTAGGTGATAAACCGTTTAATCTAATGTTAGCACACAGCGCAACTCTTGGCACATGTAAAACAAGAACTGAGTTGTATCATGCGTTAACCGATGTTGCAACATTGGGTGTTGTGAATTGTATCAATCGACCTGAGTATAAAGGTTTAATCGAATAATATGTTTTATAGATTAAGTGGATTAAAACGGTACAACAATCAACCCAGAATAAAGTCTGAAAGTTTAGCTGAACACCAATATTATTGTGCATTAATCGTTATGTTCTTAAAACCACATATCGTCATTACTGAAACACAATACGCATTATTATTAGAATACGCTTTGATACACGATGTTGGCGAGTTATATACTGGTGATATGCCACACAACATTAAAAAAGATTTTCCAATACTAAAAGAAACATTAGATATTGCCGAACAAAAGTTTTTAAGACAACATGGTTTTGACACAATCGAAAATGAAATTCAAAATACAATTAAATTAAAGACATTGTTCAAGTTAGCAGACACAATTCAAGTCATTCAGTATTGCAAAAACGAATTCATATTGGGTAACCACTCTAAAGAAATGGAACAAATCGATGACATTGCTCATGATGAGTTTGAAAAATACTTTAGGTTATTAGTTACGCATGGCGTCATGAGTGATGATTTCGATTTAACTTCATTCATGTTAAAATTATGATGATATTCGTTGAAGGCATTGACAAATCTGGCAAAGACACAATCGTTCGATATATTAATGAATATACAAATTTTGCTCATTACGTATCAGCAAGAGGTCCGATGAGTGTGTTAGCATACGGCCAGAAATTTGGAAGACTTGTTGACGGGTTTAGTTATTTAGAAAATATTAAAGATGAAGTTCTGTTTGTATATTTGGTTGTCGATGAAGACGATTTTAATATTCGTTGTAAATTAACAAACGAACCATACACAAATTATGACGAGGACGTTAACGCATTTGATGATGCGCATACTTATATTACAAATCTAGGTATGCAAACTGTACGACTTAATACATCAAATATGACACCTCAAAGAATTGCAAACGTTATTGTACAATTAATACATGGGAGAAATACATGAAAAATACAAGCATACCTAAAATTAAACCGAAGATGGACATAAGCTTTGACATCAAACCAAAAACTAAATTTGTCAACAACCTTGATGCTATCGAAATTAAGTTATTAAATTATACAAGAGTTGATGACCTAAACAACTTCGTTGCTGACTGGTCAAACGCAACATGGAACAAATACCCGTATGAGTCAACAGACAATGGTGATTACGATGCTGCAAAGTATATCAACGGTTCAATTAATGGAATTGTGTTACCTACATTATTGGAAACGATTAACCTGACGTTCTTATTAAACGGAATTGACCTGACAACTGTCACTCATATTCTACGATATAGAACTGCATCATTTTCAGCAGATTGTTCAGCAGATAAACTATGGCACGAAAGAACGTCATTAGTCCCATCGGCTGTTCAAAACTCCACTGAGATTTATCAAAAGTATATGAAGGCAACTGAATTATGTAAGGAAGTATATTGCGACATTATCAACTCAAAAGAAATTGGTATCATGGACGCAAGAAGTATCTTACCACGGAATTTAACAACATTCTATTATATGAATATCTCACTCAAAGACGTAATTCATTTTATTAGACAAAGAATTGATAAGCAAATTCAACCTGAAGTCGATAACATTATCGCATATAAAATGTATTTGGAAATACTAAGAGTATACCCTTTCCTAAAAGGTATGATTGATGTAAAAGCTCCAGCAATGCATTTTATTAAACAGGCAAATACAACTGGCTCAACAAATCTATACTGGCCAGACGAAGACTCTGACATATTCGATTGGAACCCTGAGTCATTCGTATATCAAAGAGAAAGAAAAACTTTGAATGGTACAAACGAAGGTGCAGAAAACCATTTTGAACAACTTAAGTTTGAACTATGGAAAGAGATTGAGAAAGTATAACACAAGATTTAATAATCTTATGAGGGAGGTATTCAATGAAGATAAAACTAATTAAGTTTAAAGAATTTAAGCCACCATTTAGAGCTCATTACAACGACGCGGGTGCAGACATATACTCACCCGCAGAGTATGTACTAAAGCCACATACGACTACAAAAATACCATTGGGTTTCGGCATCGAGTTGCCTGATGGAATGATGGGTGTTATATTTCCACGAAGTAGTTATGCAACAAGAGGCATTGTAGCAGAACACCCACCAATTGATAGTGGCTATAGAGGCGAAATACATTGTATACTAACCAACATGACCGATGAATATTTCGGTATATCTAAAGATGACAGAATTGGTCAGCTGGTTATTATGCCCGTTATTGTTGCAGATTTCGTCGAAAGTCTAACTGAAGAAAGACAAACAAATGGCTTCGGCTCATCTGGAAAATAATAAGTTTATCATTCTAAACAATGATAAAACTCCAAAACATTCCTTAGACGAACACAAAACTTTTGACGAAGTTAAAAATTTAGACAGCTTAGCGATATTGGTTGATGAACCATATGTGATGATAGATATTGACGATGCATTCGAATATCTAACACTCAAAAAAATCATTAAGGCAGAAAATATTAAGTGTAGAATAATGAAGACAACACGTGGTGGACATTTCTGGTTTAAGAGTATTGAACCAATGAAAAACTTAGTTCATGCAAACACACCCATTACGCTAAACGTTGATGTTAGAAGTCACGGTAAAAAGAGTCTTGCAAAAGTAAAGCAAGACGGAGAATGGCGTGAATGGGAAGTATGGGTTGATGAAGTAGACGACATTCCCTTTTGGTTAAGACCTGTGAGTCATAAATATCATTTCATGAACTCAAAAGAAGGTGATGGTAGAAACTCTGATTTATTTAGTTATATCATCACGCTAACAAATGCAGGAATTACTAAGGAACAAACAAAACATGTCTATCAATTAATTAACACGCATTTGTTTGCCGATAAATTACCCAGTGAAGAGTTGAATACGATTTTAAGAGATGAAGCATTTGATAAAATAAAACCTGCATTCTTTGACAAACGTAGATTTATGCACGATGTGTTCAGTAAATATTTCAGAAACGATAACAAAGTTTATGTTAAAAATGGTAGATTATTCATGTACGATGAAGGTTACTATTCAGACAATACAAAAGTTATTGAAAAACGAATGATACAGTACATTCCTGAATTATCTAAAATGCAAAGACGAGAAGTTATGGATTATCTTAAGTTAATAGCAAACGACCCAATCAATACAAGTATGTATCACGTTGTTTGTAAAAATGGATTAGTTGATATACGAGATTGCTCAGTCGGTAAATATACTTCAGAAATATTCTTAGCAAATAAAATCAATGCAAGTTATATTCCAACAGCATATTCAGTTGATGTTGATAGAACATTAGACAAAATCTCTTGTAATGATAAAGAGTTAAGAATGTTAATCGAAGAAATGATTGGCTATTGTTTAATCCAAACAGCTAAATTCCAAAAAGCGTTTATTTTATTTGGTGATGGTTCGAACGGTAAGAGTACTTTGTTAGACGTTGTGATTGCGTTATTAGGTGATAACAACGTGTCATCGTTAAGTTTAAAAGAGTTAAACCATAACTTTAAGTTAAGTGAAATTACTTCTAAAATGGCTAACATTGGTGATGATATATCTGATGAATACTTGACAGACAGTTCTATCTTTAAGAAACTAGTTACTGGTGAAGAGATTACAGTTGATAAAAAGAATGAACAACCTTATAAAATTAGAAATTATGCTAAGATGATATTCGCAGCAAATAACATGCCGAATACGATGGACAAATCAAACGGTATGATTAGACGGTTAAGTATCATTCCATTCAATGCAGTATTTAGTAAAAATGACCCTGACTATGACCCGTTTATTATTGATAAACTAACAAGTGAAGAAGGTCTAAACTATTTATTAAAAATTGCAGTTGATGGCATACGAAGAGTTTTCTCTAACAACAAGTTTACAGAACCAAAAGCAGTTGAGTCTATGGTGAGTGAATACGAAAAAGAAAACAACAATGTATTACAATTTATCGATAAAGTCGAAATCGCCAATCGGGACGGTTCGTCTGTATATAATGACTATAAATTCTGGTGTGTTGAAAATGGAGTTATGAGTTATAAAATTAGAAAATTTAACAGTGAAATTAAAACGCATTTGCATTTAGAATTAGTAATTGAAAAATTCGAAGGAAGGACGGCACAAGTATGGCGCAAAAAATAAGTACAAGCAAATTATCAAATGAATTAAAAGTTAGAGGTATCACATTGGGTGTATTATCAGATAATACAGGCATTTCAAAACCTCATCTTTCAATGATGTTGAGCGGCAAACGTAACATGAGTATCAACAAACTTAATAGCATTTTAAGTTTTGTCGGTATCGATGTTAACGACATTATTGAAAAATAAAAATTTTGTGAAAATAAACGTTTACAAATAGTTAATTGTGTTGTATAATGAATATATACAAAGGAGGAAGATATGGCTAAAATTATAGAAGTAAGACGAAAAATTGAAGAGATTAAAGCAGAGTATGTCGAAAAAATGAAGCCGCTAAAAGAGCAATTACAAACATTGCAAGAAGAGCAGGTCAAGGCATTACTTGATTTAGAAATTGATTACACAAATGAGTGTAATGACATCATTGAAAATTTCATTGGTGGAACGATCGAAAAAATACCAAATGTATCAGTTAGGACGCTTAACGATTTTGAAGTTGTTGATAAAAATTTAGTACCATTAGAGTATTATGAGTGGCAACTAAGCACCAAGGCAATTAAAGAAAAATTGGTTGAAACAAATTACACTGAAGACATCCCAGGTATAAAGGCATTTAAGAAATATTCAGTCGCAGTAAAATTGTAATAGTCATAACAGGACTATTCAACGATGACTATCACTTCCCACCCATAATTTCCCCCAAATTAAAAATTGTGGTAGTCGTCCTTGAGTAGTTCTGTAAATAAAACCCTAAAAGGAGAAAACTTATGAATTTTGAAAATGAAGATGAAACTCAAGTATTGGCCAGAATTATTATTGGACTAATGAATAGATTAAACGAAACACAGTTAGAATTGTCACAAGAAGAAGTTGTAATATCGTTTGATAAAGCAATCGCAATCGGGATTAACAAAAAAACTGGTGCAACATTAGTAAAAGTGACAAACCATGAAGAAGCAAAAGAGATGAAGGCAAAGGCAAAATTAGAGGAAGTCACAGACGAATTCCTCGATGGCTTGCTAAGTAAACTAACATCGTTAAATGAATTATTAGAAAGAAAAACAAAAGAAAATGACACAGCAAGAACTACTGAGACAAATAAACTTAATTAGAATTGGTAGTAAATGGTGTATCAAAAAGAAAAAAGATGCATCGTACTATGTTAACATTGGGACAATGACTTTGCCACCACATGAACACATCAGTGTAGAGATGGTTTCATTAACTGTTGACAATCTTATGATACACATTTATCATCGTTCTGGTTACACAGGCATGTATAATGTAAGTAGATTTATTGACTTATTTGAAGAAATCGTATACCCTGACGCAAAATTAAAAGACTTTGTGAATATGCAGGAGCTGTTTAGAGACATCAAAAAAGATTACGGTATAAATCTTAATAGTTATCGCGACGTTAATTCTAGAACCCTCCAAATTAACCCTGCAACGTTTGAACCTATTATCAATTATATGGAGAAAAACAATCTGGTCGAACCGATTATTTCTAAAAAAGAAGCTGACTATATTAAACATGGCAAAGGAGCTGAGAGTAAATCATATGGACTACAGAAAAACAATAAAATACCTCATGGACCGAAGGGCAAGGCTGATTGTTCTATCGGCTAAAATAGCAAACAACAAAGATTATTTGACAGAATACATCGACTTTCAAGAAGAAATTAGAATATTGGACGCTTTGATTTATGAATTAGCTGATGCAGAAAATGCAGAAAAATACAAATCTAAAGTTCATGGCGACCAACTCGGATTGTTATGAAAAAATACATATATCTTACGTTTTTATTGTTAGCAATGTTATTTCTAGGAGTGATATTAGGAAAAGCACTTGTTGTACAAGAAACAAAAACTGAAATAGTCTATATTGATGCACCAGAAATTGAGTTTATAGAACATCCGATTTGTTCAGTTAACACATTCAAAAGTTGGATGGATTATAGAAAAATTACTGCACCAAGTTCTGACCAATACAAACTTCAATCTAAATCAACTACAAATCAAGTTACTGGAATTAGAGAATACAAAGGTTACTTAATGGTTGCAATGGCATCGATATACGGACCTGTAGGAAGAACATACGAAATAACGTTTGAGTCAAACCAAACGATTAATGTAATTATTGGTGATATTAAAGCTGACACAGATTGTGAACATAGTGATGGTTCAATGATTGAGTTTATAGTTGATGAGAATATGATTAGAAAAAATGTTATAAATACTGGGAATTTTAATGAAATGTTTGTTGGACAAATTGTGAAAATAAAGGAGTAAACTTATGCCAAAAGAATTAGAAATTATAAAACTACGCGATTTATTAATAAAACATAATATCGCGCACGAGTATGAAGATGAGATGACAAACAAGGGAGATTTTATGTTCGGTCTTGGTGCAAGAAAACATATCGAAATTTACGAAGGTGAAACTAGAGTAATAAGTGTAATTTATGGTGAAGGCACGTACGGTTATCGAAATGGTTTATTAGAAATCATGGGCTTATTAACACCTGACGAAGAAGAAAATGACTCTGTTGTGGGTTATCTAACAGCTGCTAACGTGTTTAACAGAATTAGAAAGTACTACACGTTGATATAATTTATGAAAGAATTTAAACTTAACGACCATGTATTAATCACACTTTACGACGGTGGTGAGTTTCACTTCCATAAAGGAAAAGTTGCAGGGTATAGTCAAGCACTAGACCTCTATCATGTTGATTGTGTTAAAGTTGAAATCATGAGTGATATGACAGAGTCGAAGATTGAAAAATATAGACTTAATGTCAAACCGAATAATATGAAGTTAGAAAGAGGTAAACGTAGATTATGATAATTAAAATATTAAGGGCATTACAAAACAAAGAAGACATTGAACTCAAAAACATTAACGGGCAATATGTATTGGTGACAAAAACAGAAAAAATAATTTCCGGCAAAAAGGACATTTACCTGTTCAATAAGGCATTACATGTTGTAATTAATGCACTACAATTCGATGTGGAGGACGAGCTATCAAATGGACCACACTATGACTGAATACGAAATTTCTGCTTTGTATAAAATCTATCATGACGAAGAATACTACAACATATGTGAGTTTGGTAAATTCGTAGAATGGTACACTGCAAAAGAAGGCAGAAAATTACAAAACGAAAGATTAAACGCTGAGAATAAAAAACAAAAATTCTTTGGTGACCCAGAATAAAACCTCGATAATGTCGGGGTTTTTTCTAGAAATAATTGAAAACTTCTCGAGTAATGCAACTTTTTCTTCGAAAAATCTTGCCAGAAAATGAAAAACTAGGAAAAATAATGAGTCAAATGTAACAAAATGTAAGATTTTGAGTCAAATGTAACTTATTACATGACAAGTGTACACATTTTTGTACAGTTTTGTCAGAGTCAGTTTAAACGCGATAGCTTAATTTTACAAATAGTTAATATTTTACTATTAGCTTATAGCAGAATGTTCAACCTGACACATCTGGTGAACTCAATTTTTTTGGGCAAAAAATAAAAAAATTATTTTTAACAAAAGCGTTTACAAATAGTTAATTATAATATATAATGTATATATAACCTAAACAGGTTGTGGAGGAAATTATGGAAAAAGCATTTATAGCATTTGAAAAAGTTCGTCAATCAGGTGTAACCAATATGTATGACAGGACGTATGTTTGCTCATTGGCAGGTATTACAGTTGAGGAATATCATTATATTTTAGAAAATTACACGGAATTATTAAACCAATTTAATGAACAGTTAAAATCAGAAGAAACTAAATTTGAATTAAGTGATAAAGAAAAATTTATGTCGGCATATGATGATGTAAAAGAATTAGAAGTTCGATATGGTTTGGATTATGATATTGTTGAAAATGGTGTATCAATGAAACGATATTATGATGACTCTGACAAATTGATTTTATCAAAAGGTGTAAATCACATGGACAAATTTTTAGAGTTCTGTGATGATAATGAAATTAAAGAATTTTATATCACAAATAAAATGATGGACGAAGAGGCCACAAATATTCTTAGTTGTGTTGCGCTTAATGATCAGTATAATTTTAGTGGTACAGAATTCGAAAGATTAGGACAACTTACAGAATTATTGTTCAAATTTAGTATCAAGGAGGTGGCATAATGGCTAAGTGGAATTATGTCGAAGAAGAAGGTAAAACATTAAGAAAATTAATTGACGGCAATAATCATGTTGAAATATTAAAACTCATTCATAAAATTGCAGAAAAATATTCAAAAATCACATTTGATGAAGAAGAATTTTGCAACGGTTTTGGAGAATTGGCAATGTTGATTGATGGTGAATGGTTGTATAAAGATGAAGAATTGGCTGATTATAATTGGGCAAGTTGGGATGAACTAATTGATAGTAGGTTATATGACCTATATAATGCATGTGACAGTTACAGGGTGTTTTTATCACTATGACACCATTTCAATTCTTCGTAATTGTATTTTGTCTCACATTGATATTTCTTACATTCAAAAAATATGGCGTCAAAGAAACAATGTTTGCCGAACAAATTGGTCATTGCCCAAAATGTAAAGTTGAACTAACCTCAGTTGACCTGAAGTTACATTCTTGTCCAAGGTGTAATGGTCCTATATATAAACAAAATATCTTGTGGATAGAACGTCGAGAAAGAAGTTGAAAAAACTTCTTTTTCTTTTAACAAAAGCGTTTACAAATAGTTAATTATATGTTATACTATATATATAAGGAAGATGACTTCCTCGGAGGAAATTATGGAAGAAAAAACAATTTGCTATTTACATTCTCATGGATTGAAGTTAGTTAAAAACGAAAAAACTTATATGTTGATAAATAGCAACGATTATGTACGAACTTTCGATTTATCAAAAAAATCTTGGAAGTCAGACGGAGAAGCTAAGTATCTAAAAGAAACTACTAAAATCAAAATTATCGATGAGCTTCGTGCTTGGGCAAGAAACAGAACTGAAGTTGCTGAGTTTATAACTTGGTATGATGGAAGAACTTTCGAAGAAGAAGGCGAAGAAAAACCTAGTCCAAAAGCTGAAGCTAAAACTGAAGTTGTAGTTCTTGATAATTCAGAAGTTGTTAACCAACTTAAG
>Ga0209467_1000626_pt1 | contig 43235 bp, 34 predicted proteins | sample Higcelwee11metaG_FD_187175 | JGI IMG/M metagenome (GOLD analysis project Ga0209467, IMG submission 187175) | Freshwater pond sediment microbial communities from the University of Edinburgh, under environmental carbon perturbations - High... | ecosystem: Environmental > Aquatic > Freshwater >... | reverse complement strand
TTTTGTATGCGCTCTCCTATCTTTTTCAGAATATCGCGCCGGTTTTTACTTTTTGTGATGTGCGTGACATTCACTCAATGCAGATGGCCCGCTCAAACTACAGCGGCAAGCCTGCGGTGGTGATCTACGACGCGATTCCCGGCGGGGCGGGAATCGCCGAGCGGATTTTCGAGATTCTGCCGATGATAGCGGATGCGGCCCTGCGTGCGGTCGAACAGTGTCCCTGCGAAACAGGCTGCCCCGGCTGTATCGGTCCGATGATAGACAGCGAGGCGCCGGTCAAAAAACTCGCCGCACAATTGCTGAGAATTTTCGCGGTTGAGTAAGAGCAGTGAATATCAATATAAGGAAACTACGATTTCTTAATTATAATATTTTTATTATTATAAACGATATGTCGTCCTTGTAGTCGCACGTTGCATCGTTTTCCCGGCAGCAGTGTACAATCAGGTCCTTCATTTCGCCGACCTTTTTACCCGCATTCTCCTGTACCATTGAAAACAATTTTGTACGCGCGTTGTGCAGGTCCCTGAGATTAATGCGGTCGGTCAGACCGTCAGAAAAAAGAATAATTACATCATCCGTGTACATCTGCAAATTTACAGAGACCTCGTTGGGATTATTCTTGAATAGCCCGATCGGAACTCCTTCAAGCTCGATCTCCTTTATTCTGTTTTCAACGCGTGAGAAATAAATAAACGGACTGTGCCCCGCATTGAAGAATCGGACAATCTTGTTCTTTTTCTCGTAAAGAATAAACGACAGAGTGACATAAAAGTCATCCTCGTAATCATCGTGAAACATCGTGTTTGCAGACTCGATTATATCGTGCGGATCGTTCTTGCCGGCCTTGATAAGCGAGAAAATAAGCGTCCGCAGACTCATCATCAGCAGAGCGGCCGGTATGCCCTTGCCTACCACATCACACAGAACAAAAGCGGATATGTCTTCATTTATATCAAAATAATCAATATAATCGCCCCCGATGCGGTAGGCCGGTTCGTAGTAAAACGCAACCTCGTAATCAGCGGTGACTACGTCATGTGAGGGTATGATCTGCATCTGAACCTGCCGCGCAAGTTCAACCTGATACGAGAATCTCCTGTTCTCCTCCGCGAATTTTTCAGAGAGCTGTAGCCGTTTGCGGTAATCGGAAGAGAAATATTCGTAAATGTAGACGGTGACGCAAAGAGCTATGTAGGGCAGCGTCATCGAAGCGATTTCCTGACATTTGTAATATCTGAATTCAGCAATCCCGAATCTGGAAAGAAGACACAGAAAAAAAACACCGCCGCTCAGAATAATTGTCCAGACAAGTCCCGCCCTCGAGCCTTTCACGAAAAAGGCGATAAGCGGAAAGATGAAAATCCACAACGCTCCGCCCCGTCCCGGCACACCTCGCAGTACGAGATAGAGGATAAGCACCGTCATAATCGCGAGAATAATATCCGTGTGATGTCCCAGAGAAAGACGGCCTTTTGTATAGAGAAGATAATTTACAAGAACCAGCGTAAGCAGAGCTAATTTGGCAATGCTGTCGAAATAAGAAGCGGTGAACAGCAGATCGAAAAGGGCGAAACCGGCGAAGAGCGTTATCGCTACCGGCGCGAAGATACGTGCGGCTAATCTTTTCCTGGACTCATCATGCATGATCCTAAGCTCTCCTGATCGTGCGCAACAGCGATCTCGCGCACTTAGTGTTTTTTTCGGCAGAACAGATGGTGATTTTGATGGGACCGGCTGCAGCTCTCAGACGCGCGGGGGGATACTTCATGCCCCTTCGACGGCCGCGTCCGTGTCATACAAAACCATCGCGTGCTCACAGCGTTCAATCACAGATCGCGCCGGCATTGCACGGTCGCTCTCAAAAAGATCGCGAAGAATTGGCCGTTTCTCCATTCCCGTTACAAGAAAGATCAAAAGTTTTGCCGCCGTAAGAACCGGCATTGAGAGTGAGATCCGATCAATAATTGACTCACCGCGAACGTGAATCGCGAATCGGTCGGAAATCTTATCGGCCCCTGTTCCGGGAAAAAGCGATGCCGTATGCCCGTCATTGCCGATGCCTAGAAGCACCAGATCAAACTGCGGCGTTCCCCCCTCGTTTTTTTTAAGATAGGGTGAAGTTGCCAGCAGCCGGCCGTAGGCTGCCGCCGCAGTCTCGGGGTTTTCACAATCGGTGTCGACGGGATACCATGCGGATATTTTCGCGGGATTGATGAACACCTCTTCTATCATCCGCCGGTTGCTCTCAGAATGTTCGGCGGGGACGAATCGCTCGTCAACCTGAAAAAAGGCTGCACACGAAAGAAGCGAAGAATCAATGACACGGGCTGCAAAATGGAAAAATTCTTTCGGTGACCTTCCGCCCGAAAGAGCGATCGAAAAGTGCTCTTTCATCTGCACAGCTTTGTGAAGCTGTGACTGCATCATGTGCGACATGAATCTATACAACTCGGGAAGTGAAGCGAAACACCTTCGTTCGTATTCATGTTTCATAAAATATGCCACCCGTGCCCGTTACTGGCGGGAAGAAGTTCCGCTGCCGGAGGTCCCCATGAAAATGGCGCATAATCGGGAAAATCGGGAGCGGTGTTCTCCCAGAAGGTAATAAGGGGGTCGACAAGCTGCCACATTAATTCTATTTCATCCTGCCGGGCAAAAAGGGTCAGATCTCCGCGCATGCAGTCGAGCAGCTGCCGCTCATATGAGGTGAATGGCTTTATCCCGAAGGCCTCGGCATAGTTGATCTTCATCTGTGCCGGATAGATGCGGTTTTCGGATTTCGGGTATTTGACACCCATAAAAAGAGAGATGCTCTCTTCCGGCTGAATCGAGAAGACGAGAAGATTGGGGTCCGGATTATCGCAGCTTCTGCCGAAGAGGTGAAGCGGAACCTGTTTGAACTGTATAACAATCCGGGTAGTCCGCTTTGCGAGACGCTTCCCCGCGCGTACGTAGAACGGGACACCGGCCCATCGCCAGTTGTCGATGAAAAGCCGTGCGGCCATAAAGGTCGGTGTGTTCGAGCGGGGGGATACCTTATCTTCTTCGCGGTAGCCGTTTATTTTCATGCCGTCAATTACCGCGGGGCCGTATTGCCCTCGCACATAATCGGCGCTTCGTTCGGGCGAGAAGGGTCTGATGCTCGTATATATTTTCGCCTTTTCATTTCGCACGAGATCCGCTTCAAATCCGGCGGGTACCTCCATCGCGATAAGCGCCATAAGCTGCAGCAGGTGATTCTGTACAATATCGCGCACAACGCCCGAACTCTCGTAGAAATCCCCCCGTTTCTCGATGCCGATATCCTCGGCGACGGTGATCTGCACATTGTCTATGTATTTTGAATTCCACAGCGGCTCGAATATCGAGTTGGCGAATCTGAAAAAAGAGATGTTCTGCACTGTCTCTTTGCCCAGATAGTGATCCATCCGGTAGATCTGATTTTCATTAAAATACTCGCGAAGACTCGCATTGAGTTCGGCAGCGCTTTTGCGGTCGGTGCCGAACGGTTTCTCGATAACGATCCGGCCGGTAAAGCGGCATCTGGTCAGATGGTTGCGGCCGAGTCCCGCGACGATCAGGGGCATCAGTGCGGGCTGGACGGCCATATAAAAAATAAGGTTTTGCGGACAGGTGCTGCCGATGCCGTGTAACGTGTCAAGTTTTGCGAGCAGGGCGAGGTACAGTTCGTCACCCGTTACGTCGCCGTCGCAATGATATATGTGCGCGGAGAAATCATTCCATTTTGACTCGTCAGAAGTTTCAATTTTTTTAAGCGAATCAAAAAGTTTATCTCTGTATGCCTGATCGGAGTAGTGTGTGCGGTCGACACCGGTAATTGAAAAATCCGCGGGCAGCGAACCTTCAGTAAAAAGACGGAACAGCGAGGGAAAGAGCTTTTTCTGTGACAGATCTCCCGCGCCGCCGAAAATAATCAGATAAAACGGGGGCGGCGCCGTGTTCTCGGGCAGCTCGCATGATTTCAGAAACCTGCTTTTGACCGGATGCGGGGGGATGAGAATTGACTCGGACATTTCAGCTCCCTTTTATGCTGTGACCGCCGAATGCCTTGCGCAGCGCCGCAAGCGCGCGCGCAGCAAAAGAATTTGTCTCTCTCGAATAAAAACGGGTATAGAGCGCCGCGGTGATAACCGGAAGCGGCGTTCCGCTTTCGATCCCCTCCTGCACTGTCCATCGGCCTTCACCTGAATCCTCGACCCAGGGATTCAGTGTCGCAAGAGAGGAGTCTTCCTTGAGCTCGCCGTGAAGAAGATCAAGCAGCCATGAGCGCACGACACTGCCGTGACGCCAGAGATTGGCGATTTTAGCCGCGTCCAGAGAAAATTCTTTCTTGCTGTGCATAAGATCGAAGCCCTCGGCGTAGGCCTGCATCATGCCATATTCAACACCATTATGAATCATTTTTACATAGTGACCCGAGCCGGAAGGGCCGGTGTACAACAGCGACTCTCCGGGAGCAAGAGTTTCCAGCATGGGACGTATCTTCTCAAAGATACTCTCGTCGCCGCCGGCCATGATGCAGTAGCCTTCCCGCAGACCCCAGATGCCGCCGCTGGTTCCCGCATCGATAAAGTGGATTCCCTTTTCTGCGAGCAGTTTCGCGCGGCGTATCGAATCCTTGTAGTAGGAATTTCCCCCGTCGACAACGATATCGCCCTCACTTAAAAGCGGCAGCAGCTGCGTGATGACCCCTTCGATCACCGCCGAGGGAACCATTACCCAGATTATCCGCGGACCGGCCAGCGTCTTCACCAGGTCGGCAAGTGAGGCGGTTCCCGTCGCGCCGCGCTGACAGCTGGCCGCGACCGCCGAGGGGTTCGTGTCATAGACGAAAAGAGTGTGACCTCCCCCCAGCAGCCGCTCAACCATGTTTGCGCCCATTTTTCCGAGGCCGAGAAATCCGATGGTCATACCGTGAACTCCTTTTGAATTTCGTTCAAGGCAGGGGGGAAGCCCTGTCGCTGATATTAATTTATTTTGAATAATTAATCATTATCCTTGATTCCTGAGAACTCATCCTTCTTCGCGCGGGTCATAAGCGAGTTGACCGCGCCCCGAAGGTCGTAATCTTCGTAGCACACGCGAAATACCGCTTCACTGATCGGCATTTCGACGCCCAGTGAGAGCGAAAGATCATGTACGGGTTTTGCCGTAACATACCCCTCGGCGACCGCGAGCTGCCCTGCGATGATCTCTGATGCCTTCATCCCCTGCGAGAGCTTCATGCCCAGCGTGCGGTTGCGCGAGAGATCGCCCGTGCAGGTGAGAATCAGATCGCCGACACCGGAGAGTCCCTGAAAGGTGAGGGAATCCGCGCCGAGCTTCGTGCCCAGCCGCGTGATTTCCGCCAGGCCGCGCGTTATGAGGGATGCGCGCGCCGATAGACCGAGGCCCAGCCCGTCGGCCACGCCGCAGGCTATGGCGATTACATTTTTAAGCGCACCGCCGGTCTCAACACCGATGACATCGCTGTTGGTGTAAATGCGAAGTTCGGGCGAATGGATCATCTCCTGAATGGCGCGCGCCGCCTCGATCGGATTTGACGCGCACGAGAGGTCAGTCGGTAATCCCCGCGCGACATCCTTGGCGAACGAGGGGCCCGATAAAAAGGCTGTGGCGGATGTGTGTTCATGAAGCTCGCTCTCGAGAACCTGGCTCATCAGGGCGTAAGTGCCGTTTTCAATTCCCTTCGCCGCCGAAAGAATAAGAGTTCCTTTTTTTATATGAGAGGCAAAAAGCCGTGCGGTCGGGCGAAGATAGGCCGAGGGTACGACAAAAATCGCCAGTTCGCATCCGTCGGCCGCCTCTACGGGATCAGTGGTGAAGGTGATATCCTCGGGAATCTCGAATCCAGGCAGAAATTGTTTATTCTCTTTCTCCGTTCTGACAAGATCGGGCAGCTCTTTTTCAAAACACCAGACAGTCGGGTTGTGGCCCCTGCGCCGCATGTACAAAGAAAGGGCTGTGCCGAACGCACCGGCTCCGATGATCGTAACTTTCGACATTTAAATCTCCTGCAAATTGTTTGTCGGATCAGAATTATCTGTCCGAATCTGTGATTGAGTGCAAATTCAATTTTTTTATGTGACTGACATTCTATAGTACCACACCCCCATTTTTGCAATAAATAAAAAGATTCTACGGCTCGACGCATATCCGGTGAAAGAAGACCGCAGTCACGATCTTTTGTTACAGAGGGGTGAATTCGCAGGAATGTCCGGTACGGTACCGTGTGAAGAGCTTGACACTTGCGGGGAATGCCTGAGTGTCGGGGTAGTTTTGCGTCCATACATCTATCGCGAGGGTGAAGAGTATGCCACTTTACAGTGATCCGCTGATTATCTTTACCATCCTTCTGTTGATAATTCTTTTCGCGCCTTTTCTGATGAAGCGTATTAATCTTCCCCCGGTGGTGGGGATCATTCTCATAGGAATGCTGCTTGGGCCCTACATGCTGCACGTCATTCCGCGCAGCGAGACCGCGAAGCTCTTCGGAAAAATCGGCATAATCTGTATCATGTTTCTGGCGGGGCTCGAACTGGATCTGAACCGGCTCGCCCGCCAGCGCGGCGAGACTCTTGTCTTCGGCCTTTTGACCTTCACCATCCCCCTTGCCGCGGGAATCTTCGGCGCCGTGTTTTTTTTCAATATGCCGCTGATGCCGGCCGTGCTTCTCGCATCGATGTTCTCGTCGCACACGCTTTTAACCTATCCGACGATCGGCAAGTATTCGCTTGCAAAAAACCGGGCGGTGACCGCGACGGTGGGGGGAACCGCGATCACGAATTTTCTTGCGATGGTCATACTCGCGGTCTGTGCGGGGCTCGCGCACGGTGAAGACAATCTCTTTTTCTGGATCAGAATGTCGGCACTCATGGTTGGGTACACCATTGCGGTTTTCACCGTACTTCCCTGGCTGGCGGATAAGGCGCTGAAGCGGCTCTCCTCGTCGGACGAGCTGCAGTTTCTGATGATCTTTACTCTTGTATTCGCGGTGTCATCGCTCGGGGTGCTGGCCGGTGTCGAGCCGGTCATCGGCGCCTTCTTCGCGGGGCTCGCCCTAAACAGGCTCGTTCCCGAATCGAGCCTTCTCATGAATCGCCTTCAGTTTATCGGCAATACTCTTTTTATTCCGCTTTTCCTTGCCGATGTCGGGCTTATCATCGATCCGAACGCGCTGCTGAAGAATCCCGCCGCGTGGCTTTTCGGCATATTCATGGTGGTAACGGCCCTGATAACGAAGTATCTTCCTTCGCTATTTACATCTCTGATATTCAAGTATACAAAAGGTGAACAGGGCCTCTCTTTCGGGCTCTCGGTCAATCAGGCCGCGGCGACGCTGGCTGCGGTGCTTGTCGGACGCGAGATCGGCCTTTTTGACGATATCGTCGTCGCCGCGACGATTCTCATGATTCTCGTCACCTGCGTCGCCGGCTCGGTCATCACCGAAAATGCCGCGGTGCGCACCATGAAAGAGCGCGACGCCCTGCCCGCAGAGGGCGCGAAGATTACCGAAACTCCGCGCATCATGGTGACGCTTTCCAATCCAGAGAGTGCGCCGCATCTTATCGATCTTGCGACCATGCTTGTTTCCAAGGGGCACACCGAGGTGGTCTACCCGACCGTGGTGGTCCGCGACGGCCCTGACGCCGAGCGCGATCTTGTTCACGCGGAGGCAGTTCTTGCGAAGTCGGTCGCGCGCCTGATTACGCTCGGAATCCGCGCGATTCCGGTGACGGGACTTGACGAGAATATCGCGGACGGAATGCTGCGCGTCTCGAAGGCGCGGCGCGCGCAGGTGGTCATACTCGGCTGGAACGGCAGATTCGGTGTCGACCGCGCTCTCTTCGGAAGCGTTCTCGACCAGTTTGTGCACAACGGCTATCAGCGCATGGTTGTCGCGAAGCTGACGGCGAAGGGACTGCACGGGCGTCTGATCATCATCCTTCCCCCCATGATCGAGAGGATGAGCGACCTGGCGGGCTCGTTCGCGATGGCGCTTCACTTTGCCGAAAACACCGGTTCACAGATATGTGCTATCATGACCGGCAGAGAGGATTCGATCGTGGCGAAGCGGCTGGAGCAGATGAGGCGCACGATACCGCTGAGCGTCAGAATGATTGAAACGTGGCATAAGATCGAGAGCGCACTCGGGCAGGAGGTCCGCGCGAACGATGTCATAATGCTCTTCAGTTCCCGCAAACATCAGCCTGCATGGCAGCCGAGCCTGGAGCGGCTCCCCAGAAAGCTGACCGGACTCTTTCCCTCTAATGATCTCATATTTGTATACCCCGCTGATGCCGGCCGTGTCGATTTCAGCGACAACCGCGAGCACGCCTCTCTGCAGCCGGGACCTATACAAAATTACCGTCAGGAGGACGGCGAAACTCTCGACGATTCTCTGATGCGCGTTCTGGTTTCGCAGATTTCGCGCGAGGGCGCTGAACGCGGTCTTGCTGAAATGACTAAGCTGGGTACAATTCTCGATATCGAGCTTCGTCCCGGAGTATTTCTTCTTCATATGCACACCGCTGAACTCAATGATTTTTTTATCTCACTGATCCGCTTCTATGATCCCGCACAGCAGAAAGGTGCGGGGGGAACACAGCTGCTGATCGTTCTTCTGAGCCCCGTTGACCGCCACCCCGACGAACACCTCGAAATGCTCTCGCGCATCGCCAAATGGGTCGCCGGTGCAGAGTTTTATCAGGGACTTGAGGGGTGAATAGAAGAAGGCCGCAGAGGTGCGGAGGGATTTATTGGGGAGATGCCCTCTTTTTTTGCATAAATTCAAATACCAACGTAAAAAACCACTTTACAGCCCGCCGGTGCTTTTATAGCAGTTGATCATATCGATCGTCTATTGACTGCGAAATTGTTTCTATTCAATATTTTCGTCATAATTAAACCGTAACGACGGACGATTATTATTCGTGTGCAGAGGAAATGTATAAAATTTTTAGTTTCGGAGGCCTTATGAAAGCTGCAACTTCGCGGTTCTTTTCTCTCTCTCTCTTGTAATTCTCTTATTTCTTGCTAGTTTTTTCCTATTATCATGCGGCGGCTCGGGCGGCGGTGATGGAGGTGATGGAGGTGATGATCCCTCAGATGAGATGACTGCCGCTTCGGTAGACACCGATGGAGACGGCGAATCTGACGGTGTGCTTGTCGACGAAGACGGCGATGGCATCTACGAGGGCGCCGATACCAATGGTGACGGCACAGCCGATATCTCAATTGACGAACTTGCTGCTGCCGGTGCGAAGATTGATCTTGACGGCGACGGCACGTATGACGGCGCCATAATCGACAGCGACGGTGACGGTATTGCCGACGGCCTTGATACCGACGGCGACGGAAGCAGCGATGTCTCGATAGAAAATCTGGCGGCGGCAGTTGACGGCGATACCCTGACCGATGCTGAATCGGTCAGCGATGATGCGGCGAAATGCGCGCCAATTCTTTCGGGGAGCGACACGACCGGAGGCATTACCCAGAGTATCACGCTGCCAACCACGGGCGATAACGGGACCACCATTATCTGGACATCGTCTTTACCCGCGATTATTGCCGTTGACGGCACGGTAACACGGCCGTCGTACATCAGCGGCGACGCGACGGTAACGCTGACGGCAACGATTACGAAAAACGGCGTCAGCGAGACGAAGACATTTACCGTGACTGTCAAAAAATCGCCGCAGAGCGCCGCTGAAGCGGTGACCGAAGATACAACGAACCTCGCAATTGCTTATAGCGGCACCGATTCTAACGGCTCGGTTACACAGAATATTTCTTTGCCAGCCAGCGGCTCAAACGGTACGACAATTACCTGGTCGTCATCGAATACTGCGGTGATCGCAACAGACGGCACCGTGACACGCCCCGCATTTACAAGCGGCGACGCGACGGTAACGCTGAGTGCGACAATCACCAAAAACGGTGTTTCTGAGACGAAAATCTTTACATTGACCGTTAAGCGCCAGCCCGCGACCGCCGCCGAAGTGGTAGCTGAGGACAAGACGAACCTTGTGATTGCATTTGGCGGCACAGATTCGACCGGTAGTGTCACGCAGAACCTGACATTGCCAACAAGCGGTTCAAACGGCACGACGATCAGCTGGGAGTCAAGCAATGCATCAATTGTAGCAGCAAACGGCACGGTGACGCGGCCAACGTATGGCAGCGGTGAAGAGTCAACGGTGAGCGTTACCCTGACGGCGACTATTACCAAAAACGGTGTCAGCGAAACCAAAACCTTTACGCTTACGGTCAAAAAGATCTCGACTAACGCCATGCTTTCGGCACTTGCAGTCGGCAAAGGCAAGCTGCAGCCCTCGTTTTCATCATCTACCACCAGCTATCTCGACGCGCCGGTGCCCTTTAGCTCGAATGCAAACCCCGCTTATAACGATACACAGTCGGTCACGATTACCCCGACGGCAAATAGCGGTGCGACCATAACCATTAACGGCACCTCAGTACCATCAGGCAGTTCCTTTACCATGGATAACCTTGCAATCGGCTCAAACAGCGCGACCATTGTGGTGACCGCCGAGGACGGGGTAACGACAAAAACCTATTCGGTCGATGTGTACCGCGCGATACCTATATTCAAGACCGGTGCGAGTGTGATATCGGGCTACACTCTTGACCCTCGTGAAGACGGTGCGACCCAGCGAGGCGTCAGCTGGCCGGCAACACGCTTTACCGCAGTCGGTACAGACTCGATAAAAGATGAGATGACCGGCCTTGTCTGGCTGAAATCGCCCGATGCTACGGAGCGTAACTTCGCAGATGCCATCACCTGGTGCGAGTCTCTTTCAAACACCTACAGTGACTGGCGAATGCCCAACGTGCGGGAACTGCGCAGCCTGGTGCATTACGGAAAAGCTGCACCCTTCACATGGCTGAATACTGCAGCCCAGGGTTTTACGAATGTGCAAGATAATTATTACTGGAGTTCGACGACCTATGCGTTCGATACGTCCGGCGCGTGGCGCGTCATTATGTCTAACGGCGTCGTTGGCAACAGCAATAAGACGAGTAACAGCTTATACGTGTGGCCTGTGCGCTCCGGACAGTAGGTGTAGTGGTTGCCGAGCCTGCCGAGGCATTGAGTATTTGGTTATTAGATAATTCGGAACACTATGGGGTAATATATTATGGCGCGTTACGAGCATTTACCGATTTTTAAGGCTGCGCTTGACTGTTCGGTTTTGATTGAAAACCAGGTAAACGCTTTTTCACGCGCTCACCGTTTTTCGATCGGTGCCGATCTGCGCAGCCATTTGCAGCAGATACTTTTTTGTGTGCTGAGTGCCCAGTCGTGCGACAAAAAAGTGCCGTATCTTGATAAATTATACGCGGCGTAAAATAGCCGTAAATATGATAGTTACAATGGAGGAACAATGAAAACACTGCAAACCAGAATACTGAAGCTGTCGTTATTTGCCATACTGATCGCGGGTGCCGCGGTGCTGTACGCGGCCGGATCGGGTAAGCAGCTGCCGGTTACCGGTCAGACAACAGTGCATACGGCAAACGATGACGGCACCTATCAGACAGGCACCAGTGTGCCCTCGACGCGCTTTAGCGACAACGGCGACGGTACCGTTACCGACAATATGACAGGGCTCATGTGGGTGAAAAATGCCAATGCAATCGGCACCCTGCATAAAGCCTTCGATGCGGATGGTGCGGTGGTGTGGTCAGACGCGTTGTCGTTTGTCGCTGCGGTAAATAGCGGTACCTATAACTGCGGCGTTACATCGTCCTATACCGACTGGCACCTGCCGACAGTACACGAGCTTGAAACGCTTGTTAATTATGCCCAGAACGAACCCTACAAATGGCTGAATGCCCAGGGCTTTACGAATGTGAAAGATAGTAATTACTGGAGTTCGACGACCTATGCGCCCAATACGGCCTGCGCGTGGTCCGTCAAGATGTCTTTCGGCAACGTGGGCAGCAACAATAAGACGAATATCACCTACGTGTGGCCTGTGCGCTCTGCGGCAGCGGATTGATTATTTGGTCATTTGGTTCTTTGGCCGGGCACCTGAATCGCGAAAGTGATTCAGGTGCTGAATTGGTTATTTTGGGCGGAGGCGGTGTTGCGATAGTCTATGGTGCTCGGTAAGCGTGTTGACGGCAAGCTATTCACCGTTGACTTGATGTAACTTGAATTACAGCCGGCAACCTTACCTGCCGCAAAGCTGATTGTGAAAAATGAAAATGGATTTTATGAAAGAAGAAAGGAGCTGGTTGAAACACAGTTTCTGGAAGAAAACAAAATCCGGATAATTCGAGCAAAAAATGCACCCGCTGATTCAAATATAGAGTTTGGCTGGGGGGACTGAACTTCTCCAACAACTCAAGTAACAACATTTTCGGCGAAGCAGAATAAAAGCCAACTGCTATTATAAAAATTACCAAAAAAAGGAGACTCCCCATGAGCCAGCAAAATCTCATCTCGCTTACGATCTCCGATGCCGATCTTGCAGAAATCAAAGGCGCCCTCGCGACGCTGAAGACGAAATTTTCGGCGGTCATGAAAAATGTGACCGTCGGGAATAAAAAAGAGCTGCCCAAGATGGGCGACAAGACCGTGGCCTTTGTCGAGAAGTCGCTGCAGTACTGCGCCACCTATCCCGCGCTTGTCCCCGCCTATCTCGATGTGGCCGAATTCAAAAGCGATGTCGATAACATCGTCAAGCTGCGCGAAGTGCTGCAGTCGCTCGAAGGGCTCACCGACATGCTCGACGACACCGTCACGCTGCTGGGCAGCGACGCCTATCAGGCGGCCCTCGTCCACTACAACGCCGTCAAGGGGGCGATGAAGACCAACGTCGCCAATGCCGCAACCGTCTATGCCGACCTCTCGCAGCGCTTTCCCGGTACGGTAAAAAAAACGCAATAAAACCACGCGCATACATCTTCAATTTTACGACGGGGGGGATCTCTCCCCAGAATCCTCCCTCGTAGATTGTTCCCCTCCCTCATGCCGTCAGCCGCAGACGCAAGCGAAACTCTCACGACAGAAAATAGTGCGGCGCCGACATACTCGTATCGTGCGCTGATGTAATTTCTGCCGGTACCGAAATAATGTGAGTCGACACCGATATAAATTGACCCGGCGCCGATATAAAATGAGTCGACACCGATATGATTTACCCCGGTTCCGATATAAAATAGGTCGGCATCGATAGTAGTTGTGCCGGTGCCGATAAGATTTGAGTCGGCGGCGATAAGATTTGAGTCGATGTCGATATGATTTGTGTCAGCATCGATATGATTTGTGTCGGCGCTGAAATGGTTTTAAACTGCGGGGCCGCTTTCCAGCATTTTACGATCGGGTAAAAGGCTTTTGACTATTTTGTTTCTGCTCTGCGGCACTTGCTGCAGCAACGAGGAGAGTTTCAGTTTTATCAAGCAGGACCCGGGCGAAGCGATAAAATTGCCCCGCAGTTTCAATAGCCGGTTTTCCGTTCGGTAACAGACCAATTGCTGAGGGATATCGCGAATCAATGACGGCTTTGCCGCCAATAGGTGTATACATCGTTTATAAGTGCAAGAAGCTCTTCATCGATTTCGAGCGATAAATACGGTTCAATCATCGCTTTCAATGTGATGATGTTGTGAATACGCGGGACTTTCGCTTCGTATTGTTCAAGAATACTCTTTAGCGTTTTCTCTATCGCCTGCTGGCAATGGAAAGCCGCCATATTGGTGAGCGTTGCATCCTCAAAAATTCCGTTAACCATTCCCTCGACACTGATATCCTCGTCGATTGTCTCCCGGCGCGGCGCGCTGCCGTTAGCCCGAATTCTGACCCTGGCCAGATCCGCATCGGATGATTTTTCAAGGCGTCTGAATTTGTGGTCAGGAAAAGAAATGACTCTGTCGTCATGCAGTGGGATGTTTCTATATACCATTACATTCTCCTTGACAAAAATGGTCACGGCATTTCAGCTTAGACGGTTATTACAGCGGTGACCAGGGTGCATGCCGCGCCGCAGAGGCAGCTTGCGGGGCAAATGGCGATTACAGATGCACGCCGAATTGGTAAATCCGCCGGGTAAAAAATCTTGCACTGTCAGGGGATTACGACGACTCCCGCAGGCTGTGTTAACAATCAGAGGTACACATGCAGACAAAATATGTTCTTAATGAAAATGAAATTCCCCGTCAGTGGTACAATATCGCGGCAGATCTTCCCTCGCGCCCGCTTCCGCCCCTGGGACCCGACGGCAAACCGGTAAGCCCCGACATGCTCGCGCCGATCTTTCCCCCCTCGCTCATCGAGCAGGAGGTCTCTTCACAGCGCTGGATCGACATCCCCGAGCCTGTCCTTGAAATACTCGCGAAGTGGCGCCCGTCGCCCCTTCACCGTGCGCACGCTCTCGAGAAGGCGCTCGGAACCCCCGCGCGCATCTACTACAAAAACGAAGGCGTCTCCCCCGCGGGAAGCCACAAAACGAATACCGCGATCGCGCAGGCCTACTACAACAAGAAGGACGGCGTCAAAAAGCTCACCACTGAAACCGGCGCCGGCCAGTGGGGCAGCGCGCTTGCCCTTTCGTGCGCCCTTATGGGACTTGAGTGCAAGGTCTTTATGGTGCGCATCAGCTTTGACCAGAAACCCTACCGCCGCCTGATGATGCAGACCTGGGGCGCCTCGTGCGTGCCCAGCCCCAGCAACGAGACCGAGATCGGCCGCGGTATTCTTGAGAAGTATCCCGACACCCCCGGAACGCTCGGCATCGCCATCAGCGAAGCGGTTGCTGCGGCGGTCGGTGACCCCAAACATGAAACAAAATATGCACTCGGCAGCGTGCTCAACCATGTCATGCTCCACCAGACCATCATCGGCCAGGAGGCGCAGAAGCAGCTCAAGATGGCCGGCGAGAAACATCCCGATGTCGTCATCGGCTGCGTGGGCGGCGGCAGCAACTTCGCGGGAATCGCCTTCCCCTTCGCGCTTGACAAGATCAACGGCGCAAACATCGACATCATTCCCGTAGAGCCGGCATCGTGCCCGACGCTGACAAAGGGCCCCTTCCGCTACGATCTGGGTGATTTCTCGGGCATGACCCCGCTTCTTGCGATGCACACGCTCGGTCACAATTTTATACCCGAGGCGATTCATGCGGGCGGACTTCGCTACCACGGCATGTCGCCGCTGGTGTCGCAGGCGGTCGAGGACGGCCTCATGAACCCGCGCGCGATTCCTCAGATGGAGTGTTTCGAGGCGGCTCTTCTTTTCGCGCGCACCGAGGGTATCATCGTTGCGCCCGAGACCAGCCACGCGATTGCCGCGACCATTCAGGAGGCAAAAAAGGCGAAAGAGGAGGGCAAGGAGAAGGTGATCCTGTTTAACCTGAGCGGTCACGGTTTGGTTGACCTTAAGGGCTATGACGATTATCTTTCAGGTAAACTCGCTAATCATGCGCTTTCCCAGGAGACCATCGATGAAAACCTCAAAGCTATCGAAAAATTTCCAAGGCCGACCGACGTCAGATCGGGCCTTGGCATGTAATATCATGAGAAATGAAAAAGAGTCGCCGGCGTCAGTTCGCGCCGGTGCCCCTTTTCACGTCTGCTCTGCGACGGGGCGTTTGTTTTCAGGCGGGGGGAAGCCCGGCTCTCTCCTCCGTCTCGTTCTCGCACTGGCGGTGCCGATTATCACCGCGGCATCCCTCTTCGCAATCGATGTGCTGCCGAGCTGCCCCGAGTCGCCCAACTGCGTCTCTTCAAAGGCTGACAAGTCGGATGTGCTGCACTATATCGAGCCCTATCCCTTTCTTTCACAGGACAAAGAGCTTTCGTACAACAACCTGATGAAGATTCTCAAGAAGAACCGTTATTGCACCATTGTCAGCAGCAACGATGTGCTGATCAGTACCTATTTCACCGACCCCTACCTGCGCCTCAAGGATGACGTCTTCTTTTTCTTTGACGCCTCGCAGAAGGTGATTCACGTCTATTCTGCCACTCGCTCTGAAATCATCTATACCGATAACGGCAAAAACCGCGAACGCATCGAGGGGATCAGAAAGAAGTATCTCGATTCGGTGAAAGATTAGCGTCATTGCCGAAAGATGCCTCGCAGCGGCATCTTTGAGCGGTGTGGGGCTCGAAAAGACGATTTGCGGTGTGCGAGTTTTCGCTGCGGCCTCCTTCGGGCCGCTTTTTTATGGGGCGAGGCCGGGCAGGTGAGCCCGATCAGCTTCTGTTTCGGGCCTATGCGGCAGAAATCCCCCCGCCGTCTGTTAAAAAAATTGCACAGGTGTCGGGTAATTAGCGAGGAAAACGTTTGCATAAAACCCGCCGGTGTCTATTTTTATAAAAAGTAACACTTTTTTTAAAAAAAATAGCTTATTAGTGTTACTTGCCCTTGACACTTTCGTGTGATGTCTGTATTTTCAGGAAAACTCTTACAAACAGCAGGTTTACCATGCAGCTACTGAACAAAAGTGTCGAACCGGATTTTGATTCTCTCTACACAGATGATATCCGTGAATCAGAAAAACATGAGATAATCTCGAAGATCTCGCAGTGTGTCGATTGCGGCGACCTTTCGTTAAGCAAAGCGGAAAAGATATTTGAAGAAGTTAAATTCGCTATGGCGAATTTTGTGATGAAGCACGAATATGGTGCAGCCTATTATGATCATCAGGATATGCACTTCTGGCTTGAAGAGAAGGCCAACCCCGAAGGCGCTGCGCAGCTTGATTCGATTATCAGCGCATATTTGAAATAATTGCCCGAACTGCTATTGCATGCCTGCTGTGCACCCTGCCTGAGCGGGGTGCTCTTTCAAGTCGCCGGACACTCCGTGACGGCGTTTTATTGTAATCCAAATATCTCTGAAGATAATGAGTATTTTCTTCGTCTCGGTGAGCTTGTCCGCTATTGTGAAACGGAGGGGCTTTCGTGCGTTGAGGGGCCGCGCAATGGTGATGAGTGGCAGAGTCTGGTTTCACCCCTCTCGTCTCTGGGAGAGCGCTCGCGGCGCTGCTACATCTGCTATCACTATCGCATGGAGCAGACCTTTCTTTATGCGAAAGAGCACCAGTTTGATGCCGCGGGAACCGTTCTGTCTGTGAGCCCTCATAAATCTTATGCGTGGATAAATGAAATCGGCCTGGCTCTTGAGAAAAAATACGGGGTCGCGTATTACGACGCCGATTTCAAAAAGAACAACGGATTTCTTGCCTCGGTGCAGAATTCGAAAAAGTTCGGATTCTACCGGCAGAGTTACTGCGGCTGCAGCTGGTCGCGCATTGAGCGCGAAAACAGGGGGCAGGAAGTGCCGTTGCAAGTAAATTCTTGACAATATCGACCGGTGAACTTTAGATGACCTAATCGGCGTCGTACCCAAGTGGTAAGGGGCAGGTCTGCAAAACCTTTATTCAGCGGTTCAAATCCGCTCGACGCCTATTTTTCTCTCTTTCTGCTTTGCTGCCCATGTGGTGGAATTGGTAGACACAAGGGACTTAAAATCCCTTGACCTTTTTGGTCGTACCGGTTCAATTCCGGTCATGGGCATATTAACCGCCGGATAACTTTCCCCCTCTCTTTCTAACCTGTCAGTTCAAAATCAATATGTGCCGATGTTCCCTGATCGTTTGTGATAAAGAACTTCGCGCCGATCTGATCGCAAAGCATTTTTACAAGTGTCAATCCGAAGCCATGGTGAGAGTCCCCTCCCGGGCCTGTGGAGAATCCGACCCCGTTATCCCTGACTGCGAGCGTTGCCATGCTGCCGGTTCTACTCAGGGTGATGATAACCCTGCCGGGCCTGTTGTCGGTAAAGGCGTACTTCATCGTGTTGGTCAGCAGTTCATTCGCGATGATGCCCAGAGGAAAGAGGAGTTTTGTTGAAATTTGAAAATCATCGATTTGTTTATCGACTGAAATATCCTGTGTGCGCGCGAAAAGGGAGATAACCGCGTCGATCAGATCCAGAAAATAATCCCTCGAAGAGAGATTCGTGTAGGTGTCAGAGATTAGCAGCTTCTCGTATATCAGCCGCATCCCGGTTATGCTCGTCTGCGCGTCATGAAGAACGGCCACTGTCTCCGGATTCGTAACCGATCGTACTTCTGCCGAAAGCAATCCCTGAAGCACCGCAAGATTATTTTTCATCCGGTGGTGAGTCTCTTTGAGAAGTGCGCTTTTTTCCTGAAGCTGTCGTTCCACCTGAAGTTCGAGGAGTTTTCGCTCGGTGATGTCGGTATGTGTGCCGTACATCATCAGCGGCTTTCCCTCTGAATCGAAGCTCACGATTTTACCCTGGTCGTGTACCCATACTTCGCGGCCGAGCTTGTGTTTCATGCGGTACTCATGCGAGTAGTAGGGCAGCTCGCCCGCCAGATGACGCGCAAGCAGCTCTTCTGATTTCTGCAGACCTTCTGTATCCGTCAGCTCTTCCCACGTCCTGATGCTGACAGGTGAAAGCTCCTCAAGTGTGTATCCGACAATATCCGCCCACCGCTCGTTGTAAACGGTTTCGCCCGTCTGTATGTTCCACTCCCAGGAACCGACCATGGTCACGTCGATGAGCGTCTTCAATTTGCGGAACTTGTCATCAAGTTCAGCCTGAAGCCGTTTACTCTCTGTGACATCCTGAATCATTCCCGAAGATCGGGCGATGCGATTTTCTTCATCTCTTTCGTGAGTACACTTCTGTTTCACATACCGGATCTCTCCTGTTTCGGCGCGGGTAATTCTGTGTTCGATTTCGTAGCCGGCATCGTTGCGATTGAGCGATTCAGCATAGGTGCTCGTTACTCTCTCCCGGTCTTCGGGATGAATCGCCGCAAAAAAAATCTGATTGCTGTCACCCTCCGGCCGCTCATCGTATCCGAAAATGCGGTAGACCTCGTCACTCACGGTGATGTGACGGGAGGGCAGCTCAATCTGCCAGTAGCCGATATGCGCCATCTGCTGCATTTTTTCAAAAAGGGCTCTGCAGTGCTGAATTTCCCGCTCCGCTTTTATGCGGTCGGTGATGTCACGGCTGATGCCTTCGATCGCTGTTCTGGCTCCGGTCTCGTCAAATTCGGGCACGATATTCTGTTCTGTCCAGATGGTCGTTCCATCTCTGCGAAGCCAGCGAATTGCGACAGGGGTAAGGAGCATGTCAGGATTGCTGATTGATTTCTGCAGAAAATCAAAATCATCCGGGTGAATGACCTTCTTCCAGAGACCGGGATCGGCGTAGTGATCCTCGGGCGTGTAGCCGATCATGCGTGCTGAGGATGGGCTGACATAAGTGAACCTGATTTCGGGGATCAGCTCGAGCCGGAATATCAGATCAGGGGCGTTGTGTGCAAGAATACGCAGCTGCTGATCGATTTTTTTGCGGTCGGTGAAAATTTCCACGTAGATGATGATTCCCCCGATCGATCCATCCGCCTCATGCCAGGGACGGCACTCCCAGCCGTTACAGCCGGCGATATTTTCGGCAGCTCCTGCTATATCACCTTCAAAAATCACCACTTCGCCCTGAAGTGCCCGCCGGTGCGCTTCGCGGATTATTCCGGGCAGATCAGGAAATACTTCGTAGTGATTTTTCCCGATGACGTCGATTCCCATGATTCTGAATTCTTCGAGAAATCTCTCGCTGACAAACATGAAACGCATCTCTTTGTCAAAAATAGCCACCGCGCTGGGGTCGTGGCGGATAACGTACTCAAGCAGCCGGTGACGCCACTCGATAAGCATGGTGTTTTTTTTGCGCTCGGTTATATCGCGAACGAAGACCAGAGCGCCGTTTTTTCCCTCATATTCAATCGGTTCGCCGGTTGTCTCTACCCAGATCTCACTTCCATCGAGTCTTGACCATTTCTGTTCAAGCACCTCACGAACGGGTTGACGTTCAACGTTCTGCAGGCGTATCCGTTCTCTCGCTTTTTCATGATATTCAGCGTGAACCCGTTCCAGAATCGGTTTTCCGATAAGAAGTGACTCGTCGGTCGCGCCGAACAGTGACAGTGCCGCAGTGTTGAGGTAGGCAAAGCGGTAATCGGTCTGGATAAAGATCGGTTCGGGCGCGCCTTCAACGATTGAACGGAAACGGAGCTCGCTCTGATGCAGTGCAAGGTCGCGGAGAACCAGCTTCTCGTTTATGTCCAGAAGCTGAATATTTGCGAGTTCCATTCTTTTGTTTTGCTCGGCGATATCGCGGTGTGCCTGAAAGAGCTTGAAGGCCATTCTGATCGATGTAAGAAGGACCGTCTCTCCCGAGTTCTTGACCACGTACCCGTATGAGGTTATCCCTTCGGTTTTTTCGACAATTTCAGGCTCGATGTGTGAAGAGAGAAAGACGATGGGAATCTCGTGCGTCCGGATGATCCTCTGTGCGGCGACAGTGCCGTCTATTCCCGGGCCGAGATCAATATCCATGAGAATAAGACTTATGCCGGGGTTTTTCTCCGCAACTTCAATTGCCTCCTCGCCGGTGGAAGCGGTCAGGACGGAGTAACCCTCTCTCTCTATGAGTTGTCTTTCGAAAATCGAAATAATCGGCTCGTCTTCTACAAGAAGAATTGCTGCTTTTTTGCCATTGTTCATCAGAAAGACACTCTCTGCGAAGATGATGCGGCGGTGAGCCACAAGAAATAAATAAAAAATGAGTCACCTGATATAATCATTTGTCGTGAGACCGCCCGATGGCCGGCTCTCTGTATTATAGGCGCAATTCCCCTCTATGTCAATATGAGAAGCTGCAAAAACGGCGGCGGAATATGGGGGAGCTTGAGCGGTTTCAGTCATGAATAAAGTGATTGTCTTTTTAACAATGAGATACTACAATAGAGCGGTATCGCGCCTTTCGGAGGGTATTATGAAAATTAAACTTGAGGCAGTCTCGATTATATCTTCGAAAGGAAGACGCAAATGTGCCGCAGGCGGGGGGAATGCCTGCGCTTTGGGCTTTACTCTTGCCCTGAACAGTGAGACGGTCATCGGCGGCAGAGTTGCAGCAGGTGTCAAAGCCAGGCTTATCCGCGTTGAGTTCGATTTTTCAATTGAGTGCCGGGGTGAGATTTCACTGCTTAAGAACGGGTTTCAGTCGTGGAGCCACACCGCAAGCTTCGGGCGCGACTCGCGGCAGAAGCGGCAGCTCACACGATTCGCCCGAAGCCTCCAGGAGAATCCGGGCAATGCGCCAACGGGAAGGCGCGGAGTGGCGAGCGCGGAGATGTTTGTGCTGCTGCATGATTCGAAGGGGGATGATCTGCTCATCGCGCAGGAGATTTTTCCAGAGATCCCCCCGCACGATTCGAGTGTGCCGGTGATGGAGCAGTTCGTCAGTTTCAGGGTCGATCTGCGGAAAAAAAGGATGACGGTTGTTCTCGATATCGATAAGGATTTTCTGAAGGGAGAAGAGCTTTCTCTGGCATGCGTTTCGGCGGTGAACGGTGAGGGGCTGACAATACTGGACAGCTGGAGCCGCAAAAACGCGCGTGTGCGTGACAGGGCGGTTTCCTTTTTCGGATGGTGTTCGTGGTATCACTATTATGCAAATATAAGTGTCGATGTAATCAGGGCGAATCTCGGCAAGGCATCCGGTCTGCATCTGCCCATCGAGGTTTTTCAGATCGACGACGGATATCAGAGCGCCGTCGGTGACTGGCTGACCGAAAAAGAGAGTTTTGCAGGGCAGATGCCCCTTCTGAGCGCAGAGATCCGCGCAAGCGGATATCAGCCGGGTATCTGGGTCGCGCCGTTTGTCGCGGCAAAAAAGGCCAAGATCTCGGCAAAGGCCGACTGGTTTGTCCGCGACGATTTCGGACGCAGGGTCTGGGCCGGATACATTCCCGGGTGGGGCGGTGAATTTTTCGCACTCGACACGACGCATCCCGAAGTGATCGCCTATATAAAAGATTGTATTACTACGATCGTACGCGGGTGGAAGTTCAGTTATCTGAAACTGGACTTTCTCTACGCGGCGGCTCTTCCCGGGGTGCGGCATGACCGCTCCAGGACAAGGGCGCAGATTTATAAGGATGCGGTCACTCTGGTCCGCGAAGCCGCCGGCGATGAGGTGTACTTTCTCGGCTGCGGCGCGCCGCTTTCGGCGAGCGCGGGGCTTTTCGAAGGGATGCGCATCGGGTGCGACGTCGCCCCGCGCTGGAAAGAGGCCTTTCCCGATTACCTGCTGAACTCGGATTCAAATGTCGAAACGCGCGGCGCGATCCGCGACTCGCTGTACCGCGCGTTCATGAAAGATTGTTTTTTTATGGTTGATCCGGACTGTCTTCTTATCCGCGCGACTGACAATGATCTGACACAGACTGAACAGCAGACCCTGGCCAACGCCATGGCTCTTTGCGGCGGTCTGTTTTTTCTCTCGGACGATCTTTCCGCGTACGGCGCGCGCGAGATGAAGATTCTCGAACCGGTGCTGGATATCTGGTCTGAGTGCCGGCAGGGTAAACTTTGGGTCATCAACTGGGACTCGGTCGGTGTTCCCCTTGTCTGCATGAACACTGCCGGCTACCTGGGGATCTTCAACCTCTCGGATGAAGAACATCACTGTACCGTTCCCGATACGATCTGTACTCCGGACGGTAAAATTTTTGATGTGAAGGAATCAGTCGCGCGCAAGAGCCTTCTTGTGCGGCCGCACGGCAGTGTTGTCTTCGGCAAAATCGGCGAACTTCACTTGTAGTTCAGTTTTTGTGAAATGCTTTTGTCCTGACTTTTGCAGCCGATGAATGCCGGCTGCAAAAGTCAATGGCATTTAGTCTTATTTTTTGAGGTTCTCTATGGCTTTTCGGATTAGAAGCGCTGCCGGCAGATATCTGTTTTTAGCCGCGGTTTTGCTGAGCGTTTGCGGCTCTGTTTACGCCGCGGTCAATGATTACAATGACGGAAAGCGCTTTTACTTTGAGAAGTTTCTGCTAAAATATCCGGACAGGGCGTCGCTGCTCTATACGGGGCAGAGGCTTCCCCCCCCCGAAACGGAGGGAATCAAAACCTATGAATTTTCGTCATCAATCCCCTTTCCCCGCGAACTCGATGGTAAACCGCTCGCCCTTGTAATGGACGCGACTTTTTACTGCGTCGAAATTTCGATCAACGGCTCTCCCGTTTTTTATCAGGGCAGCGTCGAGGATGGCGCGGTCTCGTACATTCTTAACTCTACGGTGATTCCCCTGAACCGGGATATCGCCGCCGCTCAGAAGGATATCCGGCTGACGGTGAGAGTCCATACCGAAAGAGAGCGCCACCCGCTGCCTGAGTTTTATCTGACCTCATATTCAACGGGCGTTGCGGATACCTTTATAAGAAATTTTGTCAACACGGTCATGGTGCAGGCCGGTTTCGTGGTGGCGATAATTATCGCCCTCTATTTTTTCGCGATGTTTCTCACCTACAGAAAACCGCTGTTTCTTTACACCGCAATGTCAGCGTTGTTTTACTCGCTGTCGATGGTTGTCATCACCTTCAATTACGCATCCAATCCTTTTGTACTGCTCGAGAAAATCTCTCGAACGGCGCTGCCTCTCTGTCTGTTCTTTCTGTTTCTGTTTTTTTCCGACTTGACGGGGATATTGAAAGCAAAAGCTCTGCGGCTGGCAAACTGTCTGCTGCTTATTCCCTTTGTGATACGGACGCTGACGGCAGCCGACCGCTTCGAAGTCAGCATGCGCTTCAACGAAACAAGTTTATTTTATATATTGCCGAATTTTGTAATAATAATGTGCATGATTATCGCCTGTGCGGCAACGAAGAGGTTTAAAAACAACCGTCTTGTTTTTCTTTCGTTTTTTATCACTGTTGCCGCCGGTGTTCACGACATCGTGTTTGTGCTGATAGACCGGACTCCCTACGCCTATGTAACAAACATCGGGTACATGTTCATGGTGATCAGTATTTTTATTAATTTATCAAGAGAGCAGTGGCAGATATTCAAAGAGCTGCAGATTGCCAAGCAGGAAGTCGAGCTGCTGAACGCGGGCCTTGAGAAAAAAATCGAAGTGCGCACGGCTGAGCTCAAAGATCTCTCTCTCAGAGATACGCTGACAGGGCTGCGAAACCGGAGATTCATATCGGAATTTGTGATTGAGCTGATCGAGAGTTTCCGGCTGAGCAAAATGCTTTCGCTTGAAAACGAAAGCGACCGGCGTGATCCCGGCGGCAATGACAAGGTGATCGGTCTGGTGCTTCTGGATATTGATCATTTCAGAATAACCAACGATACCTACGGTCACGCCGCGGGTGACAAGGTTCTTGTCTGCATCGCGGATGAACTTAAAAAAATCGTCAGGGCCGACGACATCATCATCCGCTGGGGAGGGGAGGAGTTTTTCATAATTCTCAACAGGACTCTTCCCGAATTTCTGCCGAAGTTCTGCATGCGTCTTCTGGAGCTGTTCCGCAGCCGCAAGTTTCAAATTGATAAAACCGTCGAAATAGGGCAGCGCTGTTCGGCGGCAGGCGTCGCTTTTCCCTTCTGCGAGGAGCTGCCGCAGATTATGAGTTTCGAGAAATGCATTTCGCTTTGTGATCAGGGAATCAGCATGGCCAGAGAGAGCGGCAGGGACCGAGCGGTGCACATCTCGTTCAACCGCGAAGCCGCATCGCGCGAAAATATCATCATGGATCTGCATAATTTTCAGAATAACATGACGCTTGACAATCCTATTGTGCAAATAGAAATAATCAAATAATCTTCGAATAGTGAAACTGAAAAGAATTCTGTTTCTGCGCCGGTGTTTGACTGTACTGACCGGCCGGTATTTTTTCACCGGACATAAACAGGTGCCGGCCGGCGCTCCCGATTTATCTCTTGACTTTTCCTTCCGCGGCAATATAATTATTTTTTTACGCGGCTGATGTGCCTCTGCGGGTGCGGTTTATTGCACCGCAGAATTTCTGCGGTGCACCGCGAATCAATCAACAAATAACCAATCAGTGTTGGTATGGAGATGAAAATGAAAATGAATAAGAGCTGGTTTTTGCCCTTCCTTATACTTCTTGTGCTGGCCTTCGGTGTCTCCTGTGACGAGACCGAAGATGCGGCAGGTACCGTACTTGAAGACATCGCTGATTTCCCGACATCGGGTACCGATGTCGCCCTTGTCGTGGTGAACACGAGCGGCGATGCCGAGGGTACGGCTGAGGATACAGGCGATCTGCCTGTGTCGAGGGCCTTCGGCGGAGCGACAAAAAAATATGCTTCAAAATCTACTGGTACCTTTCAGCAGGCGCTGAAGGATCTGCCCTCGGGCAAGCGTGTACCACGTTCGCTGCAGAACAGTTCACGCGCGGACGCGCGCGCGCTGACCCCCTCGTGGAACGGCATTACTGAAACTTATGACCATGTGTATCAATACGGAGACGAGGGGGTAATTAAAACTACTACGGTTACCAGGGTGTGGACGGGAACGCACTGCTATATCTTCTGCCAGAATCAATTTGCGTCAAAGCTGAGTTCTGCAGACTGGAAGACTCTGGGCGATCAGTTTGATGCCAACTATGAAAAGATGACTGCCGCCTTCGGGCAGCCGACCGATATCGATGTCAACGGCAAGGTTGTTATAACCTACTTCGACATGGCCGGTTTAACCGGTGATCCGGCGATGGTCGATGTCTGCGGCTATTTTTACGGGGGTGACCTCTACGACTTGTCCTCCTATGACATGAAGACCAACTGTATGGATGTGATCAACATGAACTTCACCTGGGGGTATTCTGCCAGTGTAGGTACATATAATGTGCTTAAAGAGCCGATGGTGACGACGCTTGTGCATGAGTTTGAGCATCTGATAAACGAGGGCAACCGCAATTACAAGGGCAAGACGATGATGGACACCTGGCTTGACGAGGGTTTGGCTCAGGCTGCCGAAGAGCTCTGCTATACTGTTTTGAGCAGCCGCATCGAGCAGTTTAACGCCGACTCTGACTACCCGGGGTATGAAGACGACCCCGCCGCCACTTCGTATTATATTCGAAACGGAAACTCGCTTGTCGTCTGGGACCAGGATTACGCGGACTACGCGATGAGCTATCTTTTCATGCAGTACGCGCGCCTGCAATGCGCCGGCGATACCACCATTTATAAAAGCCTCATCGAGGGTGAGAAGGGTGATTACAGCGGTATAACCTCGATCGTCACGAAGGCGAACAGCTCATTTTCAAGCTTCAAGGATATCGTGCGCGGCTACTATCTTGCCAATTATGTGCAGGCGCAAAGCGGTGTCTACGCCTATTCGGCCGACTATCCGCTCACCGTTTCGGCGCCCACTAAAGAGATCGGCGAGCTGCTTCCCTCGTCGGCGGTCTATCTTAAGAGCGACCTGAGCTCGATAGAAGAGGCGGTCAAGCTGGGGGCGCAGGGCGAAAAAATTGAATACGCTCTGGTCGTAGACGGCGCGGTCTACTATGTTGAAAACGGCCGCTGGGTCAAGAAAAACTGATGAGAAACTTTCAACGCATGGCACCGCTGTTTCTGATTCTTTCGGCGGCCTTTTTTTCGGCCGCCATGAAATCGCCTGCGCCGCAACTTGCCAGAAGCAAAAATCCTCTCATGGTCGAGAGAGAGTCGCTGGTCGACAACACGAAGGTCACCGTGGCGGGGCGCCTTCGCCTTGTCGGCAGTGAGCCCTTTACCAGTTACGTGATCACTCCCGAGACCAATTTTGATATTTTTATTGACGAGGATTCAGTCGGCGGCCGCCAGAATATCGCGAAGCTTCAGTATAAGATCGTGCGCGCGAGCGGTATCATACGCGTGCAGCCGCTGCGCAAAGACGACAGCGGAAAGGTTCTGGTGAACCGTTACACTCTTATCGTCAACGATATCGGCGAGTACAAAAAGTGAAATTCTCCCGTCGGTGATCCCCCCGCTTTTTCGCATCATGCGGGGGGATCACTGTGTCGGGCTTCCCCCCTTTAAAAAACGCGCACAGCAAAAATCCGCTGTGCGTATTTTTTTCTTTGACAAATCCCCCCTCAAAAATCTTTATGTTAGTGAGACTTCGCCCACTTTAGTCTGTCCGGGAAACTGAAAACAGATGAAACATGTACTGTCGATGAGAGACCTCACCCGTGCCGATATCACCGGCATAGTCGATCTTGCAGAGAAGATCGAATCGAAAGCTATTACAATTAATCTGAGCGGCTATCTGGCCGCTCTTTTGTTTTTTGAGCCGTCGACGCGCACTGCGTTTTCTTTCGATACCGCGATCAAGAGCCTGGGCGGCAATTCGCTGATGATGCAGAGCCCGGAGAACTCGTCGCAGCAGAAGGGCGAAAGCTTCGCCGATACGGTGCGCACGATCAGCCAGTACGCGAACCTGATCGTCATGCGAAGCGCGGTCGAAGGGGCCGCCCGCTACGCATCCGAGCTGGTGGATATCCCCGTTATCAACGCGGGTGACGGGGCAAATCAGCACCCGACGCAGGCGCTGCTCGATATCTATTCGATAAAAAAAACACAGGGACGGATCGACTCTCTCAAAATCGCCCTGGTCGGCGATCTTAAATACGGCCGCACCATTTATTCGCTGGTGTACGGTCTCGCGCACTTCAAGCCCGAACTCTATCTCGTCTCGCCGCAGCATCTTCAGATCCGCAAATACGTGCGGGACGATCTGGTTTCCCTCGGGGTGAATTTTCACGAGACCAGCGAGATTTCGTCGGTACTGGGCGATGCGGATGTGATGTACGTGACGCGCATTCAGCGCGAGCGCTTTTCGGGGCAGTACGAGTACGAGCAGGTCAAGGATTCGTACCAGATAACGGCGCGCATGATAGAACAGGCCGCCATCAAGAGCAACTTCAGGATCATGCATCCGCTTCCCCGCGTGAACGAGATAACCACCGATGTGGACGCGCTGCCCTGCGCCTATTATTTTCAGCAGGCGAAAAACGGCGTGTACATCAGACAGGCGCTGATAGCGCGCCTATTGGGGGTAGCATGAGACCCGAGCTTAAAGTCGACGCCATCTGCCAGGGAACGGTCATCGATCATATACCGGCGGGCAGATCTTTTCAGATTATCGATCTTCTCGAGATCAGCGAAGAAGACCCGGTCATGATCGGCACCAATCTGGTCAGCAGAAAATACGGCCGAAAAGATATAATCAAGATTGAGCACAAAAAATTAACCGAAGAGGAGCTTTCTTCGATCGCGATAATCTCGCAGGAGATCACCATTTCGATAATCGAGGATTTCAAGGCCGTCCGCAAGTTCATGGTGACACTGCCCGACACGCTGCGCGATATCCTCATCTGTCCGAACCGGCACTGCGTGACAAACGTCGAAAAAATCAAAACACTGTTCGTATTCGAGTCGCGTGACCCGATGAAGGTGCGCTGCACCTACTGCGAGCGGGTATTTGATTCCAATATTAAAAAATATATAAAGTGTACCCATGAGCACCACTTCAACCACCTTTCTCAACCGCAGCCTGAATAATCCGCTTGTCCTGCCCGCGGGGATAATGGATGTCTCGTATTCGGGAATGATGTACGCCGTAGAAAACGGCGCCTCTGTCGTCACGATGAAATCCCTCACGCGCATCCCCCGCAAGGGGCATGAGGGGCCGGTCGTCGCCGAAATTCCGGGCGGCCTTATCAACTCGATGGGGATATGCAATCCCGGTATTGACGCGGGCCTCGAAGAGATAGAGAAATTCAAGGCGAACTGCGACGCTCCCGTCATCGCAAGCATCTTTGCCGTCGCGGCAAAAGAATTTGTCGAGCTTACCGCTTCGGTCAATTCATCACGGGCTGATTTTCTCGAACTGAATCTCTCATGTCCCAACGTGGCGGACGAATTCGGCGTCCCCCTGGCGGCATCGAAAGAGAGCGTCTTCGAGATTATAACCGAGGTGAAAAAGGTTTCGCGCCTCCCCGTCCTGGCGAAGCTTTCGCCCAACACATGGAACGTGGTCGAAATCGCGAAGGGCGCGCAGGATGCGGGCGCCGACGCTCTGGTCATGATAAATACTCTCGGCCCCGGAATGGTTATAGATACAGAGATGCTGCGCCCGGTTATTTCGGCGAAATTCGGCGGACTCTCGGGGCCCTGTGTGCTGCCCGTCGCTCTGCGGCTCGTCTATCTGGTGACCCGCGAGGTCACGATTCCGGTGATCGGAATGGGCGGAGTCAGTTCGGGCGAGGACGCCGTTGCGATGCTTGCGGCCGGCGCGGCTCTGGTCGGTGTCGGCACCGCGGTGTACACCAGAGGTATCCAGATTTTTAACGATATTGCGCGCGAGCTTGACGAATGGTGTGTGCGCCATAAAATTAACTCGATTCGCGACATACGGATGGCATGATGCGAAAGGTACTTCCACTACATGATATCATCGAAGAGAATGCGTCCCACCGCACCTTCGTCTTCAAAACACAGGTGAAGGCTTCGCCCGGCCGCTTTTTTATGATCAGCGACCTGGCGGGGGCCGAAAAACCCTTTTCAGTCTCGGGCTGTGCGGGGGGATATCTTTCGTTCACTGTTAAGAAGACCGGCGTCTTCACCGAGAGGATGTTCTCAATGACGAAGGGCGATAATCTTTCACTGCGCGGCCCATACGGAAGAGGATTCAATCTGCCGCATGAAGGTGCCGCACTTTGTATAGGCGGCGGATGCGGCGCGGGACCGCTGCGATATCTTGCGCGTGAACTGGCGAAGACCGGCAGCGTCGACTATATCGCCGGCGCACGCAGCGCCGAAGAGCATCTCTTCGTTGACGAGATGCTCTCATTCTGCCGCAGCTGCACCTTTGTCAGCGATGACGGATCACTGGGAGTCAAACAGACGAGCATCGACGCTCTTAAAAGTTTCGATCTTTCACAATATACAGAAATATTTCTCTCGGGCCCGGAGCCGATGCTCAAGGCAGGACTTGATTTTCTTGCGGACAAATCGCCTAACGCGCAGTTTCTGATCGAGCGCTACATGAAATGCGCGATCGGCATCTGCGGTTCATGCTCGATCGATCCCCTGGGCGTCAGGGTCTGTGTCGAGGGGCCGGTCTTTCCGCTGGTAACTATGAAAAAACTTAGTGAATTCGGCAAATACAAACGCAGCGCCTCGGGTGAGATAACCCGTTTCGGAGGGTGAGTGTGCACCTCATACTGAAGGGCGGGCAGACACCGGACGGCATTGCCGATATCTATATCGAGGGCGGCCGGATCGCGTCGATAGAATATCGGGAGGACAGCGCACAACCGTCACGCGAAGAGCAGATTACCCGTGAACTGCGCGATCGCACGCATTCATCGGAGAAAACTATTCCCGAGTCAGAAGTTGAAAGCGGGCCGCACGGCAGTATCCCCTCACAATCAGACGTCCGTGAAATCGACTGCAGGGGCAAAATCGTTCTGCCCGGTTTTATCGATCCTCATGTGCATATGCGGGATATGAATCTCGCGCGTAAAGAGAGCTTCTTCAGCGGATCATGCGCCGCCCTCGCGGGCGGGGTCACTTCGTTTATTGACATGCCGAACTCTTCGCCCGCGGCCGATACGGCTGAGGGCCTTCTGCGGAAAAAAGAGGCCGCGCGCGCGTCGCTGGTCAATTACGGATTCTACGTAGGGGTAGCTCCCGGCAGAATCACGGCTCTGGCGGCGATTCTTGCCGAGCGGCACAAATACAATATCGGCGTGGTAAAGATCTTCTTCGCCGCCTCAAGCGCGAATGAGGTTCTCTCTTCTGATGACGAAATCGAGGCGGTGCTTTCAATTTGTGCGTCACATAACGTTCCCTGCGTTGCTCACTGCGAGCTTCAGTCGATGATCATGAGTCCCGCCGGGCTTACTGCCGCCGACCATCACCGGGTCAGGCCGGCTGAGGCGGCTGCTGCGGCCCTTCGTCAGATCATCCCCCTGCAGCGAAAAACCGGGGTCAGGCTTTCGATCGCCCATGTTTCGACTGCCGCCGAGCTTGATCTGATACGCCGGGCAAAACGCGAAGGACAGGCTGTCTACTGCGAGGCGACACCGCACCACCTTTTTTTGAACGCGGATGAGTGCAAAAAAAGCGGAAATTTCGCCAAAATAAACCCCCCTCTCAGGGATGAGCGCGACCGCGCTGCGATGCTTGAAGCGTTATGTGACACAACTGTCGATTATATCGGCACCGACCACTCGCCGCATACGCTCGAAGAGAAGAGTCTTGACTACGAAAACGCCCCCTCCGGGTTTCCGGGGCTCGAGACGGGCAGCCACCATCTGATTGATTTCGCGCTGCAGAATTCTCTTCCGCTCGGGCGTTTAAGCCGGCTGCTATCGGGAAACGCCGCTGAGCTTTTCGGGCTTGACGGCAGGGGAAGCTTAAAAAAAAATGCCATTGCTGATCTCGTAATCATCGATCCAAAACTCATCTATACCGTGCAGCCTGACAATTTTTATTCAAAGGCGCATTATTCGCCTTTTTCGGGCCGTACTTTATCCGGCAGGGTGGTGATGACCATCGTGAACGGTGTACCCCTTTTTGAAGAGGGACGGATGATTGCGGCAGACACTCAAACCCATAAAGGAGCAGAGCTTTTCAATGCAGAAACAGGAGTTTATCCGCCGCCTGCATGAGACAGGCGCAATCAAATTCGGTGAGTTCACCCTCAAAAGCGGCATAGTTTCGCCCTTCTATATCAACCTGCGCGACATCATCTCATATCCTGACATGCTCGAAGGCGTTGCGTCTCTTTTTGTTGAAGAGGTGCTTTCAAAAACAGTGTTTGATCTTATCTGCGGGGTTCCCTATACCGCGCTGCCGATCGCTTCGGTCTGCGCGTCAAAAGTAAAAAAACCGCTTGTATTCAAAAGAAAAGAGGAAAAATCATACGGCCTCGGCGGACTCATCGTCGGTTCGTACAAAAAAGGCGACGCGTGTGTGGTGCTCGAGGATCTTATCACCACCGGAGAGAGCGTGCTTGAAAATACCGAAGCCCTCGAGTCAGCCGGCATCGTCGTGCGTGATGTCGCGGTCATCATAGACCGCAGTGCCGACGGCGGCGCTGCGCTTAAAAAGGCCGGTTACCAGCTTCACGCGCTGCTCACGCTTGATGAGATCGTGAAGGTTCTGCGCGAGGACGGGGCAATCAGTGCCGATATGGAGCAGACAATCCGGAATTTTCTCGCGTCACAGAAATCAGGTGAAAAGAAGAGCACACTCATTACCAATCCGCTGACAAAGAAACTCCGCTCGCGCATCGATGAGAAAGAGTCTAATCTCGTACTTTCGCTCGATGTGAGTTCGTCAGAGAAATTCTTCTCGATTCTCGACAAATGCGCCGAGAGCATCGTGATGCTCAAGACTCATGTGGATATGATCGATGATTTCACTCCCGATTTCATACGCCGGCTTGTTGAGTATTCGCAGCGCTATAATTTTCTCATTTTTGAAGACCGCAAATTCGCCGATATCGGTTCGACCGTACAGAAGCAGTTCAGAAGCGGAGTATATAAAATTGCTGACTGGGCCGAATACATCACCGTGCATATGATCGTAGGCGAGGCCATACTGAAGGGCCTTTTCGAGGGCATCGAAAACAGAAGTTCATTTCTTCTCGCGCGCATGTCGGCTAAGGGTAATCTGATAACCGAAGATTATACCCGCAAAGTCCTTGAAGCGGGAATTAAAAACGAGCGTGTCGTCTCCGGATTTATCGGACACGGCGATTCGCCGGAAGATATCCGCCGGCTGCGCAACAAGATCCCTGAGGGAATGTGTCTGATGATGCCGGGTGTTCAGCTGGGTTCGACCGGCGACAACCTCGGGCAGCAGTACATCACTCCGCAGCAGGCAGTCGAAAACGGAGCCGACTGTATCATCGTCGGGCGCGGAATCATCGCCGCCGATAACGTCGCGGCGGCTGCCTCTGAATACAGAAAGATTGCCTTCGACGCATATTGCCGAGGACGCCGCTGAGCTGCAGGTGACCGCGCAAAGCCCGATGGCTGAATGCATCAAGCGAAATTATAAAAATTTTACGGGGAATAGATCACAATGTCAGAAACAAAAAAATCCGGAGTCGATATCGACCTTGGAAACAGGTGCTCCAGGCGGGCCTTTGACCTTTCGAAAATGACATTCAAAAACCGTCAGGGTAAGGCGGGTGCCGTTGTGATGGATGTTGACGGCCTTTTTTCGAACATGCTCGATTTCAACGGGGTGAAAATCGGTATCGCCTCGGATGGTATCGGTACCAAGATCGAACTTGCCGAACGAACCGGTCTCTATCAGACTCTGGGGTATGACTTGCTTGCGATGGTCGCTGATGACCTTGCCGCCGGCGGTTTCGAGCCTACTTCTATTTCGAATATCATCGACTGCGATTTTCTAGATTATGACATTATTGACCACCTCATGATGGGCCTTCGTGAGGCCTGCGATTTTGCGGGTGTCACGATTACCGGCGGCGAGATCGCCGAGCTCGGCAGCCGTATGAACGGCTACGGCGGGCGGATGCACTTCAACTGGTGTTCGACCGCGATCGGCATTCTGCACAAAAATCTCACCGCGCCGTTTGACGGCAGATCGATCAAAAAGGGCGATCTAATCATTGCGCTGCGCAGCCGGGGTTTCCGCAGTAACGGTTTCTCGTTACTCAGAAAGATTCTCTCAGAGAAATACGGTGAGAAGTGGCACGAAGTCGCTTTCGACGAAAATCACTCGTTCGGGGAGATCCTTCTTACTCCCTCATTGATATACAGTCCGCTTGTCACGAAAATTCTCGACGCGAAACTTCCGCTTAAGGCCGCGGCCCATATCACAGGCGGCGGCATTCCCGACAATCTTTCGCGTGTCCTTAAAGTGACAAAGTCGGGCGCGCTACTTGACGGACTCTTTGCCCGCCATGATGTGATGTGCGAGATTCAGAATCTCGGCTCTGTCGAAGACGAGTTCGCCTACCGTTACTGGAATATGGGCAACGGCATGCTGCTCGTCGCCTCACCCGAGAGCGAACATGACATTCTCGATCTCGCACGCGAACTCGGCTACCAGGCTAAGGCTGCCGGCAGCGTTACGGACAGCGGGCTGGTCGAGATTGAAAATAACGGCGCAAGATTATGCTACGAACCGGGGGGGAAATGACGACACATCTGATTCAGCTTACCTTGAAGAAAAGCGAGCGTGATCCTCTCGGAGAAAGTACCGCCCGCACTATAAAAAAAATATTGAATATTGACTGCGGCGCGGTCCGTACATCCAAGGTCTTCTTCGTCCGTTACGATATAGATGAACAGACGGCCCTCGATTTCGCCCGCGACTGCTTTCTGGATCCGGTCATAAACGATATCAGCGTCGGTCTGCTTCACTCGGACGCCGCGAGTTTTGTCAGCGTGGCGAATCTTCCGGGGGTGACCGATGATGAGGGGATCTCTGCACAGAAGATGCTTGCCGATTATCTCGGCAGAGCGATTGATACCCGCGTGCAGCATATTTTCACGCAGTATCTCTATTTATTTGAAAAGCGGCTCACCGAAGAGCAGCTGAAGGCTGTTGCGACACAGATCCTCGGGAATCCTCTGATAAATCATTTTGAATATGGCGATTACAAAAGAACACTGACCTACGTGCCTGAAGTGCATATGCACGTCGATACCACAGTGGCCGCGATCGACCTCAATGTCAGCGATGAAAAGCTTCTTCAGATATCGGACTCGATGGTTCTCTCTTTCACCCTCGAAGAGATAAAGGCAGTGCAGGCCTATTTCAATGATCCTTCGGTGAAGACTTCGCGCATAGCGAAAGGCTTAAGCGAAATGCCGAGTGACTGCGAGATCGAAGTCATCGCTCAGACATGGTCCGAGCACTGCAAACACAAAGAATTCGCCGGTGTTATCACCTATACAGACTCGCACAGCGGCGAGACGAAAAAGATCGATTCGCTCTTCAAAACCTTTATCCGGGGTGCGACCGAAAAGGTCGCGCAGAGCTTAAAAGCGAAGAATAACAATTGGCTTATAAAAGTTTTTACCGATAACGCAGGGGTTGTGCGTATCGATGACCAGCGGCTTTTCGTGTGGAAGGTCGAGACGCACAACTCGCCCTCTGCGATCGATCCCTACGGCGGGGCGATTACCGGTATTCTCGGAAACAACCGCGATCCTCTGGGAACAGGGATCGGCGGCGGAAGGCTGCTGTTCAACACCAATGTGCTGTGCTTCGGCGATCCCGAGTATAAGGGCGAGCTTCTGCCCGGACAGCTGCATCCGCGCCGCATTATGGAAGGCGTTGTCCGCGGCATCGAAGACGGCGGAAATAAATCAGGCATCCCGACGGTGAACGGCGCGCTGGTATTCGACGACCGTTATGCGGGAAAGCCCCTTGTCTACTGCGGAACCGGCGGCATACTTCCCGCCGCATACAACGGGCGGCCGAGCTGGGAGAAAAAAATTGACGCGGGTGACCGCATTGTCATGGGAGGGGGGCGTGTCGGAAAGGACGGTATTCACGGTGCGACCTTTTCGTCTGTAGAAATTTCAGAGTCATCCCCCCAGAGCGCCGTGCAGATCGGAAGCCCCATCACCCAGAAGCTCTTCGCCGATTTTCTCGAGCGCGCCGCATACGAGGATCTTATAAAGTGCTCGACCGATAACGGCGCGGGCGGACTCTCCTCGTCGATCGGTGAGCTTGCACAGATTTCGGGCGGCGCAGTGGTCGAGCTCGACCGCGTCCCCCTGAAGTATTCGGGCCTTAAACCGTGGGAGATCTTCGTATCAGAATCACAGGAGCGCATGAGCCTGGTGGTCGAGCCTGCGAAGATGGAAGCCCTCTTCGCGCTCGCGAAGAAAATGGATGTTGAACTTACCGACATCGGTGAATTCACCGCCGATGGTAATCTCGATATACGCTTCGGCGGAAAGACTATCGCTTTTCTGCCTCTTGAATTTCTGCACGAGGGCGTGCCGCGCAAGTTCATGAGCGCCGAATGGAAGAAGCCCCTTTTCGACGAGCCTGAAGTTTCGGGCGACGCCGGTGAGATACTGCTCAAACTTTTATCTTCGCTTAATATCTGTTCAAAAGAGGATATTATTCGCCGCTACGATCACGAGGTGAAGGGTAAAACTGTCGTCAAGCCTCTGATGGGCAGCGACGGTACGCAGGTGCAGGACGCCGCGGTCGTGCGCGTCGGTTTTGACTCCTACACCGGCATTGCCGTCTCTAACGGCATTCTGCCCCGTTACGGCGATATCGACGCCTACGAGATGTCGGCGGGTTCGTTCGACGAAGCCGTCCGCGCGATTATCGCGGTGGGGGGAACACTTCCCAATACCTGCGAGAATGACGGAATCTTCTGGTCGGTGAACGATAATTTCTGCGTGCCCGATTCGGTGTATGACGAGAAGAAGAATCCAGACGGCGCCTACAAGATGGCGCAGCTGGTCAAGATCTGCGAAGCGTTATACGACATGGCTGTCTTCTTCGATATCCCCCTTACTTCGGGCAAGGACTCGATGAAAAATGATTTCAAGATGGGCGGGAAAAAGATATCGGTGCCGCCGACGATTCTGTATTCGATGGCCGCGAAAATCGACGATATCAGAAACTGCGTCACCACCGGCTTCAAGGCCGAAGGTGATCTGATCTATCTTCTCGGTGAGACCTACGATGAGACGGGCGCCTCTGAGCTTAACCGCCTCTTCGGAGCCGTCGGTAACAAGGTTCCGAAGGTGCGTAAAGAACAGGCGAAGGTGCTCTACCTGAAGGTGATGGCCGCCAATAAAACACATCTTATCGAATCGTGCCACGACCTCTCTGACGGAGGGCTTGGTGTCGCTCTGGCCGAGTGTTTATTCGGGACTGAGCTTGGCGCGGATATCGATCTTGATGCGATCAAGGATCTTGCTCCGTTAACGAAGCTCTTCTCTGAATCGCATTCGCGTTTTGTCGTGTCGGTTCGTCCCGAAAACAAGGATGCATTTGAAAGGATTTTTTCATCCTCGGCAAGAGGACTCGGTCATGTCGACAGATCAGGCGTGCTGAGTGTACGCGATAACGGCTCGACGCTCTTATCACTGGATAAAGAAACGCTCTGTTCCGCGCACCGCGGCGCCCTGGAGGTACACTGATGGTTAATGCCCTTGTCATAACCGGCTACGGTTTCAACTGCGAGGAGGAGACCGCCGCGGCCTTCCGCTGCGCCGGGGCCGCCGCCTCGATAGTGCATATCAACGACATCCTCGCGGGCCACTCGATTCACGGGTATGATATTATCGCCTTCATCGGCGGCTTTTCGTTCGGCGATGATATCGCCTCGGGAAGGGTGCTCGCGAACAAGATCCGCTATTCAAAACTGGCGGGCGGCTCGACGCTGCTTGACGAGATCACCGCATTCATCGCCGCCGAAAAGTATGTGATCGGCGTGTGCAACGGTTTTCAGGTTCTGGTCAAGCTGGGACTTCTGCCCGCGACCGAAGGTGTCAGGCAGCAGGTGACGCTTACTAAAAACAGCTCAAATAAATTTGAAGACCGATGGGTGTTTCTTAAAAAAAATCCGAAGGCCGATACCCCGTTTCTGAAAGGTATCAACGTCATTACGCTTCCGGTACGCCACGGTGAAGGGCGCATGGTGTTCGGAGAGGGCGCGGGAAATGTCGTTATTTCGAAGGGGCTCAACGTATTTTCGTATTGCACCAGAGAGGGTGAGATTACCTCAGAGTATCCCGCCAACCCCAACGGCGCGGAGCTGTCGTGCGCAGGGCTTTGCGATACGACCGGCAGGGTCTTCGGTCTGATGCCGCATCCGGAAGCTTATTTAAGTTTATATAATAACCCCGACTGGCCGCGCATGAAGCGTGAAAAACCGGCGCTTTCTGACGAGGGTGAGGGCCTTTTAATCTTTAAAAATATCGTTCAGCATATCGATGCGCAGAAGGGAGGATGCAGATGAAGTGTCTTGATGTTTTCGCCACACCGCAGCTTGAGAAGATTCACCGCGGAAAAGTCCGTGACAGTTACCGCGTCTCACCCGACCAGCGACTGGTGGCGGTAACCGACCGCATTTCGGCCTTCGACAGCGTCCTGAAAAGCTGTATTCCCTGCAAGGGGGCGGTGCTCAATTCAATTTCAAACTTCTGGTTTTCGCAGACACAGGACATCATCCCCAATCATCTGGTGCGTGAGATCGACCCCTGCATCAATCTTGTCAGAGAGGCCGAGCCTGTGCGCGTTGAGATGATCGTCCGCGGCTATCTTACCGGCTCGATGTGGCGCGGCTACGAAAACGGCAAGCGCACCTTCTCGGGTGTTACGGTCAGAGACGGGATGAAGAAAAACGATAAATTTGATTCGCCGATAGTAACCCCGACCACGAAAGAGGAGTCCGACCGCGAGATAACGCCCGAGGCGATAGTCACCGAGGGATGGACGAGCGCTGCGATCTATAAAAAAATGAATGAGACTGCTCTGGCACTTTACGAACGCGGATCACGAGTGCTGTTTGAAAAAGGTATAATTCTTGTCGACACCAAGTACGAATTCGGCATCGTCAACGGAGAGCTGATTCTCATCGATGAAATTCACACTCCCGATTCGTCAAGATTCTGGAAACGCGAAGAGTACGAGAAGAATCCTTCAGGCTGCGACCAGATCGACAAAGAGTATGTGCGGCAGTGGCTGATCGCGAACAAGAGGGGCGGCGAGTATCCCGATGCGCTTCCCGACGAGATTGTCAACGGGACCGCGAAGCGTTACTGTGAAATCTGCGAGATCATCACCGGAAAGAAATTCTCTCCCGACACCGTCGGCAATGTCAAAGCGCGGGTTTCTGATAATCTTCAGTCAGCAGGGCTCATCGCGGCGGGATATGTCGTCATTGTGTCGGGATCGCCCTCCGACGCAGAGTTCTGTGAATCGATCAGGCAGCATATTGATCCCTATAACATTCCCGTTTTTTTCAGAACCATGTCGGCGCATAAGAACGGTGAGGATATTCTTTCACTCGCTGCGGATCTGAACGCTTCGATCGAACCGGGTGCAGTCATCGCCGTTGCGGGCAGATCGAACGGACTCGGCGGCGCGCTCGCTGCAAACCTGAATATACCGGTAATCAACTGTCCCCCCTTCAAAGATTCAGGCGACATCATGCTCAATATCAACTCTTCGCTGATGATGCCTTCGCGCACCCCGGCGACGACTGTTGTTTATCCCGATAACGCGGCCCTTGCGGCTTTGCGCGCGCTCAATTTACCGCGTCTGCGTTCTATTTTCTCGACAGAGATACACGGCATGAAAAAATCTCTCCGTGACGCTGACCGAAAGATTTCGCAGCACCACAGGGGTGCGAAATGAGCAGAAAAATCGCAATCATCGGTTCCGGCGGCCGCGAGCATGCGCTTTCCTGGAAGCTGCTGGGCGAGGGCAATACCGTTTACACGCTGCCGGGTAACGGCGGTATTCAAAACAGCGTGCCGATGGATGTAACTGATTTTGAACTGATCGCGCAGTTCTGCAGGAGTCATGAAATATCGCTGGTGGTGGTCGGTCCTGAAGTTCCGCTGGCTGCGGGGATCGTCGATTTTCTGTCGGCAAAGGGAATCCCCGCATTCGGCCCCCGCAAAGCCGGCGCGCGGCTTGAGTCGTCGAAGATACATTCAAAAAATTTCATGAAGAAACACGGGGTGGCGACCGCGGGTTTTCATCAGACCGCTTCGCGCGCCGACGCGCTCTCGGTGATAGAGACCTACGGCAAGTGTGTACTCAAATTTGACGGTCTTGCCGCCGGCAAGGGAGTGCATGTGTGCCGTTCAATAAACGAATCCCGCGCGGCACTCGATACGCTGTGCAGAGCCTTCGGAGAGGATTGTCCTTTGATAATCGAGGAGCTTCTCGAGGGAGACGAGGTCTCGATAATCGGAGTCACCGACGGACGTTCTTTTCTGTCGTTTACTCCGTCGCAGGATCACAAGCAGCTCCTCGACGGCGATCTCGGTCCCAATACCGGCGGCATGGGGGCCTACACACCGGTTCCCGGACTCTCTGACAAACTGCTGGCTGATATTAAACGCGATATTATCGACCCGACGATGAAGGGACTTTCGGCTGATACTACAGAGTACAGAGGGTTTATCTACTTCGGCGTCATGGTCACAGTGAAAGGCCCTTTTCTTCTTGAATATAATGTCCGTCTCGGTGATCCCGAGGCTGAAGTGCTGCTACCCGCGCTCGCAAGCCCACTCACAGAGATCATAGACGCATGCATGAACGGTACACTTGCGTCGTATAACGTGCAGTTCAATCCCGGTTTTTTTGCCGATGTGGTGCTCGTCTCGGGGGGATACCCGAAAGGATATCACAGCGGTCATGAGATCAAAGGCCTTGATAAAGTCGAAGATGTCATCGTCTTTCATTCGGGAACAAAAGCCGAGGGCGGCGGCGTGGTGACTGCGGGCGGAAGGGTTCTCAACGTGATCGGGCAGGGTGAAACGCTCGACGCCGCCCTTGCAAAAATATACGCGCAGGCGGCAAATATCTCTTTTGACGATGCCTTCTGCCGCAGTGACATCGGCAGGCGTGAGAACGCGACCATCAGGAAATATGTTTGAGATGGAACGCGTCAGTGCGGAACACTGACCGGACAATTGTGTACAATTTTATAGAGGTTCCCCCATGCTGCCAGAGATAAAAGACGGCGAGGACAAGAGTTCCGTTCTCGCCAACCGTATCCGGAAAAATTACCGGCACCTGCGCAAATGGGCAAGACGTACCGATACCGACTGCTTTCGAATCTATGACCGCGACATACCGCAGTACCCGGTCGCGCTTGATTTCTATGCGGGGCGTTTCTGTGTCTATTATTATTCGAGGCACAAACAGGACGACGAGATGCCGGCCGAACTTCGCGCCGAGCTGCTGCACGCGTTATGCGCCATTTTTGACGTCGGCGTCGATATGATCTACTGGAAGACCCGCATCCTGCGCGAGCGCACCGAGCAGTACGAGAAATCGGACACAAGCCGCGAATTCTTCACTGTTCGTGAGAACGGCGTGAACTTCCGCATCAATCTGCGCGATTATCTCGACACCGGACTTTTTCTCGATCACCGTGAGACGCGCCGCATAGTCGCCGAGAGGGCGGGGGGAAAGCGCGTGCTGAATCTTTTCGCCTATACCGGATCTTTCAGTGTGCACTGCGCCGTTAAGGGCGCCACCTTTACGAAGACAGTTGACATGTCAAACACCTACACCGCGTGGACGAAGGAAAATTTTATTCTGAACAATCTTCCTCTCGCGCACAATCAGATCGTGCGCGCGGACTGCCTGAAATTTCTCGAAGATGAGAAACGCGCGGGCCTCACCTACGACATAATTGTCGTCGATCCCCCCACACTTTCACGATCCAAAAAGATGGACACCTTTTTCGATGTGCAGCAGGACTATCCCCGGCTTCTCGCATCATGCGGTTGTCTTCTCGCTCAGGGAGGCGAAATCTACTTCAGCACAAACTCGCGCCGCTTCCGTTTCGACACTTCGCTGACCCCTCAGTTTGAGGTCGCTGATATCAGCGCAAAGACAATCCCCGAAGATTTCCATGATGATAAAATCCATTACTGTTTTAAATTGACCAAAGTGCACGGGTGATGATCGCTTTCCTGAAAAAAAACCGGCCGGTACTCGTCATATTGCAGGTGAGCCTCAAGAACCCGTTTTCCCTCTATCGCGGCGCTATTAAACACGATGCACAATGAGGAAACATCTTTTACTGAACCGTTCTACATAATAATACATCTTTTTTTAAATTCATTGGGAAGTGCCGACACCGCTTCCGCGATTTCACTGCCGCTGTATCGCGGCGAGAAATGTGTCAGCACGATACAGCTGTTTTTGAACTGCTGCGAGCGCTCAGAGATCTGATGCAGCGAGATATGCCCGTTGCGCCGCGCGCGCTGTTCGTCTTGCGGATAAAGAAAGGTCGATTCGAGTATCAGCACTTCGGACTCATACAGGCGCGGGTAGTGATCCAGCAGATCAATCGAAGTGTCACCGCTGTGGCTTACGAATGGAATGTCACTGTTTCCGCGGTACAGTGAATATGCGTATGCGGGAATTGTGTGGAATGCCTCGTGCGCCTGAATTGTGATTCCCCCGCCGATATCAACCGCGCTGCCGCTTTCCACTTTAACAAACGTGACCTCGTGATCGATTCCGTAGATTGCAGAAAAGCTTTTGACGATTTCACCGAGAGGCCCCGCAAGTGAGGGCAGTGTATATATTTCGGGAACGGACATTCTGCGAAGGTAGCGCTGAAAAATATAATTGATCAGCCCCCCGCAGTGATCCGGGTGGCCGTGCGTGATGAAAAGCCGGGGATACTCCGTTGACTCGCGCGGGGCGCTTCCGATGTCGAACATCAGCGCACAGCCCGGCACTCTGATATTGGTCGCGATGCCCGATACGGAACTTCCCTCAATCTCCAGGTTACCCGCTCTCAATTTCCCCCCTGTTCATTACGCCGTTTTGTATACTCTTTAATCAGCGCATCCCTGCTGCCCTTAACGTATTCGCTCACAAGATGCGTGTCGCCGATCAGAAACTCCCGGTACCAGGGAAGATATTCGAGTATGACAAATTGTTCAAATTTGATCTTCTCCAGTTCGTCGAGAAATTCCAGTACCGGGTAATTCCCCTTTCCGAGAGGCAGATGCTGATGCTTCTCGTTGGAGTCAAGCGGCATATCGGAGCGCGCGTCGCTCAGGTGTACGGCGTGAATGCGGTGATTGTAGTGGCGGATCTCTTCGATGTTTTTCGAAGCGTCAGAGTGCGTAAAATCGTAGGTCACCCCCAGAAAGGGAAAGCGGAGTGCGTCAAAATACTGGTGCATGTCCTTTACCTGTGTGATCCATTTGCGATCTTCATGAGCTGACTCGAAGGTTTCATAGGCGATGATGATGTCCAGTTTTCTGATCTCATCCTCAATTTTGCGGTATTCGCTTTTCGCATGCCGGCGTTCGCCGCGCTGGGGATGCACGGTGATCACTCTGACGTTGTAATATTCTTTTATAGTCCGCAGAGTGGTGATGAATTCGTCACCGTGCGAGTGGTAGATGTCGGCTGAGGGGGCATGCACCGAGCAGACTTCAATTTTCTGTTCGCGCAGCCGTTCGAGAAATCGCGGGTGATCGAACTCTTTGAATGTCGCGCGTTTGTAAAACGCTAGCTGAATCGGCAGCCCGGCAATGTGCGAAAGATCGTCGTTTTCATCCGTGACGAAGTGTGAGGCGAGTATCTTCATATT
>Ga0209467_1000625_pt1 | contig 43292 bp, 41 predicted proteins | sample Higcelwee11metaG_FD_187175 | JGI IMG/M metagenome (GOLD analysis project Ga0209467, IMG submission 187175) | Freshwater pond sediment microbial communities from the University of Edinburgh, under environmental carbon perturbations - High... | ecosystem: Environmental > Aquatic > Freshwater >... | reverse complement strand
TCCTCGTTTTTTCAACTAATGCCACAGCATCTTTTTTAAACTGTGCATCGTAATTTCTTCTTGATTTCATCAAGACCTCCGTTATCCATTATATTTATGGCTTAACTTCGTGTCCACTTTTTCGGGGGAATTCCACCTGATTGCGGTTTTTGGTTTGTACAAGTTGGTTACAAATCAAATATTTTATGGGACGATTGAGAAATATGTTATACCGCCTAAGCCTGTTGTTGTTAGTTCAAAAGCGAATGATATGACGTCTAGTATTTTTGATTATAGCGGTCAAATAATTATTTCAGTAAGAAATGATGGAGGTGCCGGTGATATTGTCTTTGAAGCCACTTTAATTCAAGGCGATGAACGTTGGACGAAAACGTGTAATGAGTATTTTAAGGCACATGAAACTAAAGAAATGCGTTTAGTTTTTGATGAAGTTCAATTACTTGGAGGCAAAGCGAAGTATTCGTATAGAGTTTATGGGTATTCTAAATAAATGATTTTGCTTTATTTTTGAAATCATTGAGAGACTATGTTGCCACTGACTCAATCCCCCTTTCCCTCCTATAAATTAAAAAGCCGGATGGGATGTCCGGCTTTTTGTTTTGTGGTATTGCGAAATTGGCTCAAGCCAAAATTTAATGCGATTACTGTAGAAGTCTGAGTACTCCCTGACTTTTCTGGTTCGCCTGTGCGAGCATAGATGTCGCAGCCTGCTGCAGTATCTGATATCTTGTGAATGAAGACATCTGTTCTGCCATGTCTGTATCTCTGATGCGGGATTCTGATGCCTGTGTATTTTCGTACGCGTTCATCAATCCTTTCGCTGCATGCTCGAGTCTGTTGTAATATGCTCCAAGGTCTGCTCTCTGTTTTGATATTATTCTGAGAGCTTCGTCTGCGAGTCCTATTACGCTGTTTGCTTTGCCCGGAGTCGAGATCGATACAAATGTAAGCGTTGTCGGGTTTCTTAGTCCGAGAGCCGCTGTTGTCATTGTTTCGATAAATACTCTTTCTCTCTGGTGCATGTTCGGACCCATATGGAACCACATTGAAGCAGTTGGTCTGAGTCTTGCAAACGAACCTGTCAACAGTTTCATTTTGTTGAACTCGGCCTGTGATGAAATACGGTCTACTTCATCTATAAGTTCAGATACTTCAACCTGTATCAGCTGACGGTCTTCAGGAGTATATATTCCGTTTGCCGCCTGCACCGCAAGAACACGTATACGCTGAATGATTCCGTGAGTTTCCTCAAGATATCCTTCTGCAGTCTGTATAAGACTCATGCCGTCTTCGGTGTTTCTTTCAGCCTGACGAAGTCCCTGAATCTGTGATCTCATTTTTTCTGATACTGCAAGTCCTGATGCGTCATCACCTGCTTTATTGATTCGCAATCCCGATGATAGTTTTTCGATATCGGAAGTGAGACTCCAGTCGTGGAACTTGAGTGTGCGATGTGCGAAAATCGCGCTGACGTTGTGATTGATAATCATTCTATTCCTCCTTGAATATTACCGTTATCATCCGTGATAACTGAGAATTCCTTATTGTCATATAAAGAGTCGGTGTTATTGAATGATCCTTTAATGATTATTAGAGGTGACTAGAGGCTAATATTGGCAAATAATAGCAAATATGGTGTTGGAAAGTGTGTTTTTCATTACAAAATCAAAAAAGATATAAAACCCGTTTTTTATTGTTGAATACCGCGCTTCTTTTTAATCCTATGTCTTTGTCCGGACTGTTTTAGGCTTTTCTTCTATAAATACATTAAAAACAGTTCTGATTAAGTTTAAAAAATAATGAATTTAGGGTGAGTTATGTTTGGTCGGAAATTCGGCGGCAAAGCGAAATTAAGTATGATTAGAATTCCTTCATTTTTAACGAGGTTTTCATTTCCTGAGATTCATATCCCCACTTTTTATGACGTTTTGGGTTTTGTTCTTAATTTTAATTTTCAGAAAAATAAACGCCGGATAATCATCGCTCTCAGTGCAGGCGCGTTTATATTCAACGTATTTTTAGTCGTAGATTTTATGAAGGTTCGCGCGCTTGCGGAATACATGCCTGAAACAACCACCAAGCTTTATGATAAAAACGGAATTCTAATTTCTGAACTTTTCCGCCAGAAGCGAGATGTTGTTCCTTATTCGAATATGCCTAAAAATCTTGTTAATGCATTCGTTGCTATGGAAGATAATGATTTCTACAGTCATATAGGAATTAATCCCAAGGCAATTGTTCGTGCGATGCTAGTTAACATATCATCTTTCAGCATAAAGCAGGGCGGCAGTACGATAACCCAGCAGCTTGCGAAAGTTCTGATGACTTCGGGCAAGCGTACATATTTCAGAAAAATTAAAGACGTCTTTTTAGCTCTGATGATCGAAGCTTTTTATGATAAAGACAAAATCATGGAGCTTTATCTCAATCAGATTTTTCTTGGTCATGATACCTACGGTGTCGAGGCTGCATCTCAGCTGTATTTCAAGAAACACGTAAAGGATCTTAATCTTGCTGAATGCGCTCTTCTTTCGACACTTCCTTCGGCACCGAATCTATATTCGCCGATTAAAAATATCAAGCGTTCTAGACAGATGCATATCATAGCTCTTGCTAAGATGGCTGATTTGGGTTATATAACCGTCAAGGAAGCCGAAGATGCTTATAATGAGTTCTGGCCTGAATACAGTTATGAAATAAGTGATGTTTCGCCGAGTATTAGTTCGTGGTCTGAACGTATTGACAAAGCTCCGTGGTTTACCGAATATGTACGCCGTCAGTTATTAAAAGAAATGAGTGAAGAGGAACTCTATTCGGGCGGACTATCGGTTTACACCACGCTTGATCTCTCAAAGCAGCTTGCTGCGAATGAAGTCATGGAATCCGCTTTGCGTCAGCAGAACTCCGTTTCTACCAATCTGCTCTTTTTCAAAGAAGATGTTATTACTGAACAGTTTGCCGCAGAAGCAGAAATGTTTACACTGCTTTTTGATCTGAATTCTATCTCAAACAAGGGTTCTCTTGAAGGCAAGAAAATCAATGATGCATTCAAACAGGACGCGCTTGACGAAATAGAAATAATCAATTTTTTCCTCGGAAGCGACAACATGGGGGAAACTTTTTCTGAATATAAGTTCAACAACTTTCAAGATAAAGACTTCTTGAAGGTGCAGGGCGCTCTCATTTCGATAAATCAATCTAATGGATATATCGAAGCTATGATCGGCGGAAGCACTTTTGAAAGACAAAATCAGTTAAACCGTGCTGTTCAGTCATACCGTCAGCCGGGTTCTTCAATCAAGCCTCTGCTTTATGCCGCAGCTTTTGAAAAAGGTGATTTTTCGCCAGCGTCGTCTTTCTTCGATTCGCCGGCATTTTATATGGATAATGAGGGCGGTGACTGGACTCCTGAAAACTACGAGGGCGGTTATAACGGCATGATGACTCTCCGCCGCGCTCTTGCTATGTCAATAAATGTAATTTCAGTTAAGCTTGCAGAATCAATCGGCGTACAGAACGTAATGGATTATTATGCGTCTTTTTTCGGTATGGACAAGCCAAGTGCGAAAAGAAGAATCCCTAGAAATTTTTCAATAGCGCTCGGTTCGATAGATGTGACTCCGCTTGAAATTACCTGCGCTTACGGTGCTATTGCCAACGGCGGTATGGAAGTTCTTCCTTACGGAATCAGATACATAAAAGACCGCGACAAGAAAATAATAAAAGACTACGAAGCCGAGATGAAAAAGAAATATGAAAAGCGCAGGCGCATAATTGAACCTGCGACTTCACAGATAATGATAAGCATGCTGCAGAGTACTATCAACTCGGGAACCGGTGCCGGAGCCTATCCTGGACGTCCTGCGTGCGGTAAAACCGGTACTACGAGCGGATGGCGCGATGCGTGGTTTGTCGGGTTTACTCCTGAAGTTACAACAGCTATATGGTTTGGTTATGATACTCAGGGTATTTCCCTTGGTGTTGGGCAGACAGGAGGCGGAATAGCTGCGCCGACATGGGGCAGATACATGCGTCAGGCTTTAAGCCGTTATCCCGTTAGCGGTTTTCCTGAATATGCCGGACTTGAAACTATGGAAGTCTGTGCTTTCAGCGGAATGAAGCCGACGTCCGACTGCAAGGAGATTATTAAAGAAGTTTTTATTCCGGGAAAAACTCCCAAAGAAGAATGCAAATTCTGTGCAGACAGAAACAACGGATATAATCTAAACATCAAAGGGCCGAAAGAAAGTATTGTTGAAAAAAATAGAAATGAAATAAACAGCGGAATTAAATCCTTGAAGGGAGATAAGATTCTTGATAATATCGGTGAAGACTTACTTAAATAATTGAGAGGGGACATGCTCAGAGATTCTTTTTTGATGATAATTGATATGCAGGAAAAACTTGTTCCGGCAATGAATCAGCCTGATTTGCAGGAAGCTGTTGCAAACATTCAAATGCTAATTACAGCTTATGCGAAATTCGATATTCCGCTTATTGCGACAGAGCAGTATCCTAACGGTGTCGGATCAACTATAAAGAAAATTAAAACTTCTGAAGGTTTTGATAAAGTAAAAATAATGGAAAAAATTCACTTTGATTCACTCAAAGAGAGTTCAATTAATGATGCGGTAAAAAAGCTCAACAGAAAAAAAGCCGTTATCTGCGGTATAGAATCGCATATATGCGTTTATCAGACGGCTCTTTCCTTTCTTTCGGAAGGTTATGAAACATATGTTGTTTCCGATGCGGTAGCTTCAAGAAATTCGAAGAGCAGGGATTATGCTCTAAATTCACTTGCTTCTGAAGGGATCAAAGTTCTTCCGGCAGAATCAATTATGTTTATGCTTATAGAACGTGCGGGTTGTGAAGATTTCAAATTCATTCACCGCATTATTCGATAATTTTCTTGACGGAAAACACACTGAATTATATCAAGTATCCATCGCCCAGGTGGTGGAATTGGTAGACACACTAGCTTGAGGGGCTAGCGGAAGTTCTTCTGTACGAGTTCGAATCTCGTCCTGGGCACAAAAGGATCGCGAAAGCGGTCCTTTTCTTTTTCATTTCTGCAATATTATCCAATACATTTTAATACCGCCGTTATAAGTTTTCTTCATCAAAAGGAGGAACTTATGAAAACAGATTTGTCAAAAATTATTACATCGGCGGGCATGAATGAAATTAATTCATGGAATCCGCATCCGTCATTTGACGGAGTATATATGCGCAATCTCATCACAGCAAAAGACAGCGGCGGAAAAATAAGCTGTCACATAGTGCGACTGGACCCCGGTGCTGAACTTAAGTCTCATATGCATGAAGGAAAAAGCGAAACTCATGAAGTACTTGCCGGAAGCGGAAGTTTTAATTTAGGCGGAAGTGAATATTCTTATGAAAAGGGTGTTGCAGCTTTTATACCTGAAGATACCCTTCATTCGGTAAAAGCCGGAAACGACGGAATAATACTTCTTGCAAAATTTGTTCCGCCTCTTAATTAGGAGGAATGAGTTTAAAGAAGGATGAAATTTATTTATCGCAGAAGGATCATTCTTTTCCTCTTCATATACATGAAAGAATAATCGCCGGAATTGTATCAAACGGAAAGGTTATTCTTTCTTTTGAAGAAGAATCATTTGAGCTGTCGGCAGGTGATGCATATATAATTTTTCCTTTTACTCCTCACTGCGCGAAGACATTTGATGATGCGTCAATTTCCGTCATCACCTTCGCGCAAAATTATGAAAAGTCAGGTTTAACACGCAAAAAATATCTGGTAATTAAAAATATTGCCGATGATTATCCCGAAATTTATAAAAATAATAATCCAGACATTGATCTGATTGAAAAAATTATAAGAGAGAAATCCGAACCTGAATTAGCGGATAGACAAAAAGACAGTGAAAAAATCAAAAGCATAATAGCCGTAAATTTTTCTGACAAAAATACTCTTGAAGATGTGAGCGTATACGGAAAATCGAAATTTGCTGTAATGCGCACTTTCAGAAAAGATTTCGGCGTTACACCTTCAGTGTATCATATTCTTGTGCGTATTCGCGAGGCAAAAGCTATGATGCTCAAAGGCAAAAGTCTCATTGAGACAGCACTCGATTGCGGGTTTTGCGATCAGAGTCACTTTAACAGGACATTTAAAAAATATACAGGTCTTACTCCCGAAGAATTCAGGAATAAGACCATTAGAAACAATTAGTTTTTCTCTTTGATGTTAGCGGTTTCTTTGACGTAGTAGAGTTCTTTTCCTTCGGTTTCATGATAAATTCTTATAAGAATTTCGGCCTGAATTCCCATCAAAATCATAATTACACTTAGAAGAAAGAGTATTGATGAAAGCATGAGAAGGGGATTTCCCGTCATATTCATGCCTTTGAAATATTTCATGAGCACTGTTCCGGCAAGCGACATTATGCTGAGAAGAAATACTCCGAGGGCAACTCCGCCGTAGAGATAAATCGGCTTTGTCGCGTATGAACTCATAAATTTAACTGTTATAAGATCAAGAAGCACCTTGAGAGTTCTTTGTATTCCGTATTTTGATTTTCCGAATTGACGCGCGTGATGTTTTACAGGTATTTCTATTATTTTTGCGCCAACCCATGAAGCATGAATCGGTATGAAGCGGTGCATTTCGCCGTACAGGCGTACTTTCTTAAGAACTTCTGCGCGGTATCCCTTGAGAGAACATCCTAGATCGTGCAGAGGAACACCGCTGACTTTTGCTATCAGGCGGTTAGCGATTTTTGAAGGAATCTTTCTGGATATCATTTTGTCTTTGCGGAATTTTCTCCATCCGCTGACGACGTCATATCCTTCTTCAATCTTCTCAAGAACAGTTTTTATGTCTGAAGGATCATTCTGCAGATCCGAATCCATAAATACTATTATTTCGCCTTCAGAATAATCGATTCCGGCTGCCATAGCGGCTGTCTGACCGAAATTGCGTCTGAACTTTATAAGTTTTACATTTTTGTCTTTTGCCGCGATCTTTGAAAGAATAGAGTATGAATTGTCGCGGCTTCCGTCGTCTACAAATATAACTTCATAAGATTTTTTAATGGTATTCAGATTTTCTTTGATTTTCTGATACTGCATTTCGATATTTTCTTCTTCGTTATAAACAGGAAGAACAACCGAAAGATAAGTTTTCTTTTTAACTGGTTTTTTTGAAGGCATATATTTACCCTTTTTTTAATTACAGACGGGGTAAACCGTCTGTAATATTATTTATTATTTTGCTCCGAGCATTTTAGCATAATCTCCGGTGATTGTAAAGGCTTCGCGGAGAAAAATATCCTTTGTTACATCAAATACCTTTTCGTCCTTGCTTTTGTCTTCTGAAATCTTTCTGATGTCTTCTTCAACTGCTTCGGCTTTTGCGCCCTTTTTCAGGCTGACTCTTTTTGCCGAGAGCACTGTTTTGTATTCTTCAATTTTTTTATTCAGATCCTGAAATTCTTTGTCTGCCTTGATTCTTTTTTCAGAATTTCTTTTGAGCATCGAAAGAGTTGCCGGAGTGAGATATTTATTTGCTACTGAACGGTATTCTGCCTTTTTTATCGGCTGCCATGCTAGCGGATATTTCATCTTGCTCTCATCAAAATCAAAGACTTCCATGAGATCCGGAATCTTTATGTCGGCTTCAATACCGTTTAAGTTGTTGGAAGTTCCTGACGGCTGATAAAAAATCTGAATAGTAACTTTAATCGCTCCTGTTGATTCAAAGCTTCTTAGATCCTGAACTGTCCCTTTGCCGAAAGTTCTTGAAGAACCGAGGATTATTCCGCGTCCGTAGTCTTTTATAGCTCCGGCAAAAATTTCAGACGCGCTCGCGCTTCCCTTGTCTATTAGCACAGTAAGCGGACCGTCATAGTATATATTGGAATCTTCGTCCTTGTGAATGTCTATATTGTCGCTGTATTTTACCTGAAGAACTGGACCGCTCTTTATAAAAAGTCCCACAGCTCTGACAGCTTCGGCAAGTGATCCGCCGGGATTACCTCTGAGATCGACAACTATTCCGTTGACTTTATTCTTCTGAAGTTCAACGAGAGCATTATACAAATCCTGCGAACAGTATTTGCTTCCTTCTTTTACAGGCGCATAAAATTCAGGAAATTTGATATATCCGATTTTCCCGTTTGCGCCGTTATACACATCATACTTTATTTCTTTATCTTTAAGAGCGACTGTGTCTCTTACTACCGGAATGATAACAGTTTTTTCCTGCTTAGTATCCGGATCGTTTCTGACAACGGTAAGAACAACTTTTGTTCCTTTTTTGCCTCTTATTTTGCTGACGGCTTTTGAAAGAGGAATATCAATCACTTCTTCAGGTTCGTCGCTTCCCTGTGCAACAGCGATAATTTTGTCATTAACCTTAAGCGCAGCCGGTTCAGGAAGTTTTGATGCCGGACCGCCCTTAATTATGGATTCAACGAAAACAAATCCGTCTTCCGATCTCAAAACTGCTCCGATTCCTGAAAGCTGAAGTTCCATGGAAATTCTAAAATCCTGAAATTCTTCAGGTGTCATATAGTTTGTGTGCGGGTCGAGAGCCATACAGAACATGTTTAAGTAAACAGAGAAAATTCTGTCTTTTGAGAAAGTTTCATTTTCTTTTTTAACTGTATTGTATTTTTTTGAGAGTTTCTTTCTTGCATCATCAAGATTCTTGCCGGTTTTCATATAGTTGAGAAGCTGATACTTGACGAATATACGCCATCTTTCATTGAGTTCTTTGTCGTCTGAACAGTAGGCGAGTTTTTCACGATCAAGATCGATATATTCATCAACCTCGAAATCATGATCGGCTTTTACAAGTTCATCAAAGTATTTCATCCGTTCGGAAAATCTTTTTACAAATGTACTGAAAATCTTGTTCAGAAATGAATAATCCCTGGAAGCTGTAAAGTCATCCAGATTGTTTTTGTCTTTCATGAATTCGTCTATATCCGACTGGTGAAAATAGAGCTTAGATGAATCAAGATATGAAAGCATAAGGTTCAGTGTGCGTTCCGAAATTTCATCATTGAAACTGTGCTGGGAAACGTGCATTGAAAGAATGCGGTTCATCAGCGGCATAATATCGCCCTGATTGAGATTTTCGGAGCGTGATCCGCAGCCGAAAACAAACAGCAGAGTGAAAAGTGTGATCGAAGCGGTACGCTTGAAGAGTTTGTTCATTAGTTCCCCCGTTTATTGCAGATATTGAGATTCCTTAAAAAGCGTCTTTTCGTCAATAAATATTTCGTATTGAAGATACTTAGCCTCGTCTAAATAAGGCAGTGATGAAAAGAGCATAAAAATGATTTGATTATATTCGCGTATGAAATAAAATCATTAAATGTTAGTCTCGGAGGCGCAATGATTGTTACACTGGTAAATGTATGGGTTAAAAAAGACCATTTGGACGATTTTATAAATGCTACAGTCGAAAACCACACTCATTCGGTAATGGAGGAGGGCAATCTCCGCTTTGACGTTCTTCGGAATAATTCCGATCCCTGCCGCTTTACATTATATGAAGCATATGAATCAGAAGCAGCTGCGGCAAAACACAAGGAAACAGCTCATTATATCAAATGGCGTGATACTGTAGCACCGTGGATGGAAAAACCGCGTGAGGGTATATCTCATTCTGTAATAATGCCCTTGGACAAAAAAGGATGGAAATGAATTTTTCTGTTTCAAAAATGCCTGAACTCTATTTCGGTGCGGGGAAGTTTCCTTTTCTCACAGATATAATTCAGCGTTACGGCAAACGCGCTCTCGTTATTACCGGCGGAATTTCATTTGAGAAGTCGGGTAATCTCCAAAGTCTCATGGATCACTCCTCAGCAAAGGGAATTGAACTGTATTTCTACCGTGTGGCTGCTGAACCGTCTCCCTCAATAATTGATGAGGCAGTTTCTATTCATTCTAAACACGGAATAGACTGTGTTGTGGCGATAGGCGGCGGAAGTTCCATTGATGCTGGAAAAGCAATCAGCTGTATGCTTAAAGAAACAGGAAGCGTAAACGACTACCTCGAAGGAGTCGGAAAACATAAGCCTTCAGGGAGAAAACTTCCTTTTATAGCTCTTCCAACGACGGCAGGTACGGGAAGCGAAGCTACCAAGAATGCGGTGATTACAGAAAGAGGTGAACAGGGATTTAAGAAGTCTTTGCGGCATGATTTGTTAGTTCCGGATGTTGTACTCATTGATCCCAGTCTTGCTTCAACTCTTCCGCCTGCTACAACCGCTTATTGCGCGCTGGATGCTTTTGCCCAGCTCATAGAATCGTATCTGTCGGACAAATCGAATATTTTTACGGATTCGCTTGCCCTGCCTTCTTTGAACAATGCCCTTGATTCCCTAGAAAAACTTTCGCGCGGTGAAGTTATTGATATTTCAATGCGTTCATCTCTTGCATATTGTGCTTATATCTCAGGTGTTACTCTTGCAAATGCAGGTCTCGGGCTTTGTCATGGTGTTGCCGGTCCTATGGGCGGATTCGCGGATATTCCTCATGGAATAGCGTGTGCTAATATGATAGTGCCGTCTCTAAAATACAGCCTTGATAAGTTTATTGAAGATAATAAAAAATATTCTTCTTATATAAAAAAGATGTCGTTGATCGGACGTAATTTGACCGAAGCTGATTCGCGTGATGATGTATCTAGTGCGCGGGCATTTATTGACAGGCTCGAAAAAATTGTAAAATCTTCAGGGGTTCCCAGACTCTCAGCTTTTGGTATAGACTCAAGAATTGCCGTAAAAATTGCTGAATCATCTGAAAGCAAAAATTCGCCAGTAAAAGCTTCTGTGGCTGATTATGCTATGATGATAGAATCAATGTTTTGATTGCTGGAGAGTCAAATGAGTAATCTGCCTAAAAAAATTATTATAACCGGTGCGACTTCCGGCATAGGTCGCGCTGTTGCGAAGAAGCTTGCCGATTCTGGAAATATGCTTTCGGTTTGCGGAAGATCAAAAACAAAAATGGAAGAACTTCTTTTGCTTACTGAAAATTCAAAAAATATCAGCCATGTTCTTTTTGATGTTTCTGAAGAAGAAAAAATAGTTAAATTTGTTTCCAGCTCTGTGGAAAATATGGGCGGTTGCGATGTTCTGATTAATTGTGCCGGAGTAAATTCAGCAAGAAACAATGTTCTCGAAATGAATACATCTGATCTTGAATATATGATGAAAATTAATGTGACTGCACCGTTTGTATTCATGAGAGAAACCGGAAAATATATGAAAAAAGCCGGTTCTGGACTTATAATAAATGTTCTTTCAACGGTTTGTCTTTTTTCGAATGAAGGTATAGGAGCTTATACCGCTTCAAAATCAGCTTTTGATGCATTGACAGGGGTTTTCAGAAAAGAAGTGAGAAAGTATAATATAAGAGTATCTTCAGTCTATCCGGGAGGAGTAAATACTTCATTCCGTGGTACAGAGAGACCTGATTATCTTTCTTCAGAGTCTGTCGCAGACACAATTATATCTTTGGTTAATATTGATGATAAAGCATTCATTGATGAAATTGTGCTCAGACCACAGGTTGAAAGAAATTTCCCGTAAGACTATTGATATTTATTTCTTTATAAATGTTCTGAAAAGTTCGAAGATAGTACAAGCCTTACTTTTTTTGGAGTAATATGCGGTTATTTGTTTTGTCTCTCACATTAATTTTAATCACTTGTGCAGGTTTGTTTGCAGAAACCCCTCAGGAAATCAACAGAAGGGGTGCAGAGCTTGGTAAGCAGGAAAAATATGACGAGGCGATGAATGAATTCGCTAAAGCGTCAGATATCTATAACAAAGAAAGCGCTAAATTTTATCATAATAAAGCATGGGCTCTTGAGCTTCAGGGTAAAAATGAAGAAGCTGTCAGGTTCTATGAGAAGGCGATTGAGAGGAATCCTTCTCAGGCTGAATCGCTTGAAAGACTTGGATATCATCACTATAGAAAAGGCGAATATGAGTCAGCTGTTGAATTTGGAGAAAAAGCGGCTGAGATAAATCCGCGTGTTCCATATCTGAAAGACTGGCTTCCTGAAGCTTATAGGCATAATCTTCTGGCAAAATCCGCCGTGCAAAAAAAAGAAGTAAAAGAAGAAATAGAACCGGAAGATAAACCGCAGGCGGAATCCGCAGATAAAGAAGCAGTTAGAAGATTTTTCGGGTTTTCTTTCGATCTGAATTTGCGTTATGGAAGAAACGTAAGAGGCGGAAAACCTTATTATATTAGATCAGAATCCAACACGGTTAATCTGCCGTTTTCACTGAATATGTGGTTTCGTCCGAATGATTTTTTTATGTTCAGCATGAGGGCAGAGAATCCTTATTGGGGAGCTTCTGTCGACCGTGCTGTTTCTCAGCAGGAATTTTTAGAGGGCATGTTCTCAATAGGTTCGTTCTCATTAGGATGCGGTCTCTGGTTTTCTCATTATACTGATGATTTTATTTTTGCAAATTCGGAAAGTTTGAATGACTGCAAAATGGGAATACTCATGTCGTATTCCGATGATAAATCCGAGACAAATATCCGCTTGTATCCACGGCTTTTTTTACGCGATACTAAAAAATTTTCTGATGGAAGAACGCTCGACTGCGGCATGTATGAGTTCTCTTATTCATATACTGTTCACAAAGCGCTCAGATATTATTCGAGAATTTCCGAATACGATTTTTATCTGTTTGATCATGATGCAGTTCAGTCGCATTACTGGGGATTTTTTGAAATTGCAATAGGATTGTCGCTCGATTATAATTCCGGTCGTTTTATGGAGGGCGGTTCTATTTTTATCGAATATGCGAAAAGAATTAATCTTAGAAAGCTCAATGAGGATGAACCATATAAAACATTTAACGGTCAGGGATTTCTTGGATTCGATTCATCGAAAGATCCTTCATATTTTTCGGGACAGCGTTCAAGAAGCAATATTATACGCATGGGAGCTTCGGAAAGAATTGATTCAAAATCATATCTTTACCAGAAGCTGATTCTCGAAATTGTTGACCGGCATGAAGATCATCAGGAGCTTCTTGTCGGGTTCGGCGGAGGAATAACTTTATGAAAAGATTTATTCCGTTCGTCATGATAATCGCTAGCTTTTATATTTTTGCACAGAGCGCGTCCGAGCTCAATAGAAGGGGAGTCGATAAGGCTAATTCGAATAACCTGAAAAGCGCAATCGACGATTTTGACTCTGCAATAGATAAAAACAATATTTCTTCTGCTAAAGTTTATCACAACATGGGTCATGTTGCAGAAATGAAAGGTGACGAGGCTACTGCGCTGAAATATTATGAAGAGGCTTTGAGCCGTGATCATGATCTGATTCCTTCTCTCGAAAGAGCATGTGAATTGTATGTTAAATCAGGTCTTTATGCGAATGCCATCGTTGCAGGAGAGAAAGTTCTGAGACTGGATCCGGTGAATAAGAATGTTCTGCCATGGCTTGAAACAGCTTATTCCGAGAGATTCAGAGTTAAGAGAAATGAAATTACACTGCTTGAAAAGGATAAGCTTTATTCGGATTCTCTTGAATCTGCGAAAGAAGAGAAGAATGGAGATAAAAAATATTTTATTAAGTTTTCACTTTCAGGCATACTGCGATACGCATTTATTTCCGGAAATGACAGGGAATTCAAGTATGTTAAAACAGAGGGTCCGGGTAGGCTCGATTTTCCATTAAAGGCAGTTGTTAATATTGATCCAACTGAAAACTGGTCTTTCGCCGCAGTCTGCGGTGTTCCGTATTTCGGTGCACTGATGCCTGAAGTTCTAAATTTTTATGAGAGAATAGAAATCTATTATGGTAAAGAAGACGTTTATCTCGGATTAGGATTTTCGGGGTATCATTATCGCGGCGATGAAGTCTGGGGCGAGAAAGAAAAATTCAATGATTTTAAAATCGGATTTGCTCTAAAAACTTCATCCGAGAAATCTGAGTTCTTATTTCAGTTTTATCCGGCTCTTATTCCATATGACGCGGGCTACAGTCCGGTGCGTACTCTTGATGTGTCGCATATGAATATCGAATACCTGTCAAAAATAAAAAAGACGGGCATCAAAGCGCGTTTTACTACATACGGTTTTACTTTTTATGATCATGGGGCCGGTGTTTCAAATTATGCCGGTTCTTATGATGTAGCGCTTGGTGTGCTTTTTCCTTTTAGTAAAAATTTCAGTATTTTTGGCGAATTCTGCGAACGGATATATATGATCGATTATCTGAATGGAAAACCTTATTCCGGAATGAACGGTCAGGGGTTTTTCGGATTCAACAGGTTTAAGTGGTTCCGTGGAGCACCGATGAGTGGTCATTATTCTAATTCTCATATTCTTTCGTGCAAATTAGAAGAAAAGAACGGACAGGCATCTTTTTATCAGAAGCTTTCGGTCGAAATAGTTCCTCCGTCGAAGAAACAGTATGATGTAGCACTGGACTGTGGTATTTCACTCTCTTTCTAGCAAATTATTTCAAAACATGCGAAATTTTCTTTTATGCGAAAGCAATTCGTCCGATATATAGTAAGAAGCGAAATGTTTTTTGTCTCGGAGGATTTGATGTTTAGAAGAACTTTTATCATATTGGCTTTAATTATTCACGTATCTTTGGCTTTTTCGCAGGGTGATGCGCTAAAAGATGAAAAGAATAAAACTAAAAATGAAAAGCCTGAGCAGATTACTTCAACCGATGTTTTCGGTTTAGAACATCTCTCATTTAATAAAAAAATAGATCCGGCTGGCAAAGGAGAGCTTCTTCAGGTCGAATTTGCTCTTAAAAATAATACTGATTCGCCGCTTGAACTGTATATTTTTATGATGGGCACAGTTGAAGACAAGGAATGGGTTTGGAACACTTTTAACAACCGAAAAGTCACTCTCAAGAAAATAGTTATCAAAAGTTTTGCATCAACCCCTGATGATAAATCACAGTTTGAAAAAGAAGAAGACGGAAAGAAAGTAATAAATAAATATCCGAAAGATTTCAAGACTGGAATTGATCCTAATACAGGCAAACCTTATCGTCTTGAAAGCTACCTTCCTGTAAGAACGGAACTGTTATCACAATATAGGAAGAAGTATCAGTTCTTTAATTATGCCACAATTTATATTTTCGACAATGATGGAGAACTTCTCTTCTATCAGAATTATTCTTTAGATAAAATAAGACATTAACTTGATTGAAAATAAAAAAGACCGCTTTCGCGGTCTTTTTTGTTCGATTGAAGATAAGATATTCTTTTAAGGCATTGAAACTTTTGTCAGAGATTCGAATGCTTTAGGGAAATCTTCGACCTTGAGCGCATCGACTCTTGCATGAAACTCCGGAAGCATTTTCTGGAAATCATCATCAGTGCGGAGTTCTTCTTTGTTGAAGTCAGCTTTGAATATTTCCATTGTCTCTTCTGCAAGAGTATGAAGATTCTTAAATTTACCTTTTTCATTAAGAACAACGCTTGTCATTGCAAGCATGAGTAATCCGCCTGGAATTGCTCCGATTGCCGTTGTATCCATTGCAGGATAACAAAGTCTAACGGCTTTAACGCCGAAATTGCTCTTTGCATCAGCCATGCTTTTTCTCTGAAGAATTTTTGCGCCTGCAAGAGGGCCCATCCCGTAGACGGGATCATCTTTTTCGAAATCATAATCCGCGAAAGCAACTATGCTTATGTCTTTTTTAATAAGACCTGCTTTTGCAAGAGGCTCAACCCAGAGAGTAGTAGAAGTTCCCATGAATTTGTTTGTTCTTTCGATGTCGCCTTCATTTGCAACGGCAACATCAACCATTCCGAATTTTTTGAAATTGTCGATTTTTGAAAAATCGGGATACTGATAAACCGGATGGTAAGACAGATCTATATCTTTAACCTGTATTGTGCCGTGCTCTTCGTAGCGTTTTGTAGCACCGGCTGCAATTCCGTTAATAAGATGAACAACTGAATATTTCTCTTTAATCGTGTTAACTACTTCTTCAATTGCTTTAGGATCTGTAGCGTCAATATTCCACCATCTTGAATCAATATTCTGTTTAGCAGTTTCTTTTTTGATTGATTCTACATGATTATAGCCGATCTGCAGATTGGCTCTGTCATAATGCACTCCGTAAACCGGAATCTTTTCGCCGAAAAGAAGCTGAAGCGTTACTGCACGGAGAATTCCGTTTGATCCGCCGAGCATTAAAACAACATGGTCTGCCGGAAGTTTTACGCCGATAGGTTTTATCTCTTTTAGCTGTTTCTCGAGAAGCTCGTCTGCGCCCTTCTGTCCCTCTGACATGAGGGTTTTCATGATAACCTTCAAATCAGCCCCGCCGAGAGGCTTCTTTTCAAATGTTTCAAGCTGCATTTATTCCTCCAAAATATGAACAAAAACAGAATTTGAGCAGCTAGATTTTATGTAAAGTAATTATTTTCTGATAAGTTCTGCGAAAATTTTAAGCGCTTTCTCTGTTTTATCAGAAAAGAGACATGCGGAGTTAAGTCGGAAATAATTGGTGAAATTGTTTCTTGCCGAAAAAATTATTCCGGGTGCGATTGTGAAGCCGTTCTTAACTGCAAGATAAGCTGTTTCGCGGGAATCTGTTTTTTTAGGCGCCTTTATCCAGAGAAAGAAGCCGCCTTCGGGATTGCTGACTTCGCATTCGGGAATGTTTTCGCAAAAAAATGACTGATACGCCGATATGTTTTCCCTGTAAATTCTGCGCAGTTTTTTCATCGAATGGGTGTAAAAGCTTTTAGACATAAAGGAAGCAAGACCTGATTGAATGAATGCAGATGGAACGGAGTATGCCGTGTTGAGTATTTTATGAATGTCCTTCTGGTAAATTCCGCCCGCTACCCAGCCTGTTTTATAGCCTGGCGCAATTGATTTGCTGAGGCTGGATACATATATTGTGTTGTCGGGATTATATGATTTTACGGCGCGCGGCTTTGATGAAAAAAACAAGTCGCCGTAGCTGTCGTCTTCGATAACAGGAATTCCGTATTTCGCAGAAATGCAGGCGAGTCTTTCTTTCGCCGTTTCGCTCATTTTTGCCCCAGTAGGGTTCGAAAAATTAGGAGATAGTATCACTGCCGCTATCTTTTTTCTTTTAACTGTTTTTTCAAATGTTTCGACATCAAAACCCGAAATGCAGTCTGTCTGGATTTCAAGCGCTTTTAAGCCGAGTTTAGCAATCAGCCCGAAAAATCCGTGATAACCAGGCGACTCAACCGCAACCGAATCACCGGTTTTAGTAACTGCGAGCAGAGCCGACAAAAGTCCGGGAGTTGCGCCTGAAGTTATAATTATTTCGTCTGGAGAAGTTTCGCAGAATGATTCTATCATCTTGCGCGAAAAAATTTCCCTTAGAGCGTTGTTGCCTCTGCCGAAATTGTAGCGGTTATTGCTGTCGGGATTTTCGCGTATGCGCCTCGACAGATGAAGAGATACTTTTTCATTGATCTTAGCGTCAGAATAGGGAAAACCTATGCCGAGCGGTATTATATCCTCGCGCATTGAATCTTCAAGAAGCGCTTCTGTTTCGGGAGAAATTTTTATATGGTCAGTCAAAATTTTTATTTTAGTGTCTGATTCGATAAAATTGCTGATAGCAGGATGACTGAACCGCATGTTTTCGGGGCGTACGTAATAGCCGGACTGCGGATGACTTGCGATAATTCCCTGTTCTTCGAGAAGCCTGTAGCCGTTTAGAATGGTCATCATGCTGAGGTTCATCTGAACCGACATCTCGCGGATTGACGGAATTTTATCGCGGGATTTTAAGACTCCGCTTTCAATAAGTTTTTTTATCCGGTCTGAAACTGTCTGGTATTTCTTCATTGTGGATAAATATAACAGTGCTGGAAAATGTCAACTGTTATATGTGAATTATGCGTTCACTGCATATTGTAAATCTGTTTGATTAAGTGTAGAACATGGCATCACGAGGAGTTAATATGAATATAAAATTTGAAAAACTGTCTGAGAATCATGCTGTAGATGTAATGGATATTTTTAATTACTATGCCGAAAATGAGTTTTCGTCATTTGCCTCCGGGCGGATGCCTGAAAAGTTTTTTGCAATGATGCTGAATTCTATTTCGGCATATCCGGCTTATGCTGTTTATGAAAATTCATTATTCGCGGGTTTCGGTTTTTTGCGGCCGTATAGTCCGATGGGCATATTTAAGAAAACAGCTTCGGTCTCATATTTTCTGCATCCGTCATTTACGGCAAAAGGAATCGGTAGCGCCGTTCTTGATAAGCTGATTTGCGAAGCCGCAGAATCAGGAATAGAAAATATTATGGCTGAAATAGCTTCTGAGAACCAGGTAAGTATCAACTTTCATAAGAAGCATAATTTTAATGAATGCGGAAGATTTCCATCGATAGCTGAAAAGTTCGATAAAAAATTCGACATAGTATGGATGCATAGAAATATAAAGTGAAATCCTTGCTGATTGTATTCAATCAGCAAAATTAAAAAGATACCCGAGTTTAAAATAGAATTCATTTTCAGACTTGCGTGAATAAATATTAAACCCGGCGCCCGCACAGATCAGAGAATCGGAATGAACGGGGTAGGTAAGACAAAGCCCTGTGTAAAAACCCGGAAAATATTTTTTCGAGCTGACATCCGTTTTATACTTCGAGGTAAATCCCGCTTCAACACCTGCAAAAAGAATCATAGTTTGAAGTCCGAGTTTTCCGGAGTATGATTTTTCTCTGATTTTGTACCCTGCATCGATAGATGCGAGAAATGAAAAGAATCCGAGATATCCCGCTTTTCCGGATAGAAAAACTGCGCCGTCATTACGTTTATCGCCGTCAAAAGAGCGGACGTAATCGAAAGATGTTCCGATTGCTTTTACAGGCATTGACGCGCCCATCTGGTTTGCGAATATGTTTGTGCTGAATAATCCGGCTGAAAGGAATATGACTGCGATGTATTTTTTCATGGGATATTTATATCATATTTATCCGGTTTGTCAATCAGAATGATAGGTGATGTTGAAATGAGATTTGTCCTAAATATTCGACAGCAATGCGGAAAGAGACGGTTTATTCATTTTTCGCTGACAAAGAAATGCGAAAGCTTCTAGAAACGCATGAAATAGAAGAAGGCTATTTTGTTCCGCGTGGAAATTTTAATTAATCTACGCCATTATCTGTTGATTTTGCAATAATTGCATTTAATCACGCAATATATGATCTTTTTTAATTTAAGGGGTCGTTGCGTGTAAGTATTTGCTTGAGAAAATTCCTGGATGTTAAATTAACTTTGTTTTGCCTTATGAAATCTATACTTGTAATAACTAATATTCCTAAAAAGAAAAAATATTTTACGAATATTTTCTGACAAAAAAAGAATTGATTAAAATATAAAATTATTCCTGATAATAAAATCCAGGTTCTAAACCTGTCAGGAGATATTATGTTTAAGAATGATTTTATTTTTGGTGCAGCTACTGCGGCATATCAGATTGAGGGAGCTCATGATATAGATGGAAAGACTCCTTCTATCTGGGATGCATTTTCACATACTCCGGGTAAAATTGCCAATGGAGATAATGGAGATGTTGCGTGTGACCATTATCACCGTTATAAAGATGATGTTGCATTGATGAAAGAAATCGGGCTTGATTCTTACAGATTTTCTGTTTCATGGCCAAGAGTTATTCCTCATCCCGGAGATGTAAATGAGAAGGGAATTGATTTTTATAATAGATTGATAGATGAGCTTCTTGAAAACGGAATAAGTCCGATGCTGACTATGTATCATTGGGATTTGCCGCAATGGATGTATGAGAAGGGCGGATGGATTTCAAGAGAAGTCTGCGGATATTTTGATGATTATTCGGAACTTTTGTTTAATAGATTTGGAGATAGAGTAAAATACTGGGTTACTCATAATGAACCATACTGCATAAGTATGCTTGGGCATCTTTACGGTCAACATGCTCCGGGACACAAAAATCTTCAGGATGCTATTTGTACTGCGCATCACCTTTTGCTGACTCATGGCAGAGCTTTGAATATATTCCGGCAAAAGGGGCTTAACTCAAAAATCGGAATAACTTTAAATTTAGGGCCTGCATATCCATTTACGGAAACAGAAACAGATAAGCTTGCCGCTTCAAGATATGACGGATTTGCCAATCGATGGTTTTTGGAACCTCTTTTTAAAGGACAGTATCCGAAGGATATGCTTGATTATTATGGGTCTAATCATATTGATTTTTCTCATATTCAGGATGATGATCTCAAAATAATAAATGGAGAAACAGATTTTCTCGGAGTTAATTACTACATGGATTTTAACATGCGTTATGACCAAGATGCTTTTTTGCAGGGATCACATGTTGACATGGGCCGAAACAAGACTGCAATGGGTTGGGAAATTTCTCCTGAAGGTTTCTTTGATATTGTTAAGCAAATTCGAGAAAAATATACTGATATTCCGGTAATGATTACAGAAAATGGTTCGGCATTTAAAGATGAGATAAAAAATGGTGAAATTGAAGATACTGAAAGGCTGGAATATTTAAAAAGTCATCTTGAAGCTGTTGTAAAAATGAATAAAGAAGGACTAAATGTGACAGCATATTATGTCTGGTCATTAATGGATAATTTTGAATGGGCTTTCGGATATGATAAAAGATTTGGAATCATAGGAGTTGACTATGAGAATCAAAAAAGAATTATTAAAAAGAGCGGAAGATATTACAGTAATATAATAAAAACACGTTCTTTATAGACTAATGAATTATTTTTGACCTGTCTAATTGAATATCTGATATCTTTTCTTTGAACGATGTTGTTGCGTGTAGCAATTTGCTGGAGGAAAATCCTGGATAAACAAGCATGTTGTTTCAGTTGATCAATGCCTGCTATGAACACGGATCGATAGAAATCACTTCAAACAAGAATTTCGGAAACCGGGCTGAACTGATGCGATGAGTCGGCCGCAGCTGCGATGCTTGACCGTCTATTGCATCATTCTCAAGTGCTTTCGCAAAAGTGTGATTCCTACATGATGAAAGAGAGGATTGAGATCGTTTTGGTCAATTTTGAATAGCCCACCCGGATCTAAACCGATAAAATATAACGGTGTTGACATTTCATTACATCAGATTATTCTGAGACAGGATTTCTTTTGTGGATTTCCTGGATAGAAAATAGATTTATATTATTAAGGAGCGCTTACTCTATGATTAAATTCCTCATTCCGGCTTTTTTGATTGTTGTGTCATCTCTCGCGGCTGCGCCTGCCGGTCCGTCGAAGGTCGTCGCTTCCGCTAACGCCGATATCAAGGCAGCCGCAAATAAATCCGGAGCTACATCATCTTCGATCGGGGCCGTTGTCGAAAAATACTATGATTATAAAGAACTTGGTAAACGTGCGCTAGGGAAGACCTGGGCCACGATGAATAACAGCACGCAAGAGCAATTTTCTGAAATATTTATCAAGTTTCATCGATCAAACTTCCAGCCGAAAGCGGTGGAACTGGCTCAGATGCAGACAACATTCGGCAAGGAGGTAGTTGAGGGAGATTCGGTAACCGTCACTACAACCGTTATCACCAAGACGGGGCGGAAAAAGGTTGTCTACAAACTGCACCGCGAAAATGAAAAGAAAGAATGGCGGATTTGGGATGTCATAACCGATGACGATTCCATTTATAGGGTATACAAAGATCAATTTTCGACTATAGTAGGTAAAGAAGGTCTTGACGGGCTGTTAGCCAGATTGAAGAAGAATACCGGGCAACCCAAGAATCAAGGTAAATGAGGCATTGTTCGAATATACTCTTCCGGGTGCAAAATTTTTATTGTTGGTTTATAAAACTGCGATCCCTTTTCGCATTACAAATCAACTTGAATACGTACGCACCCGGAACATTCCCCTCTTGCCGGAAGTGATCTTCCCCCGTTTTTACGAACATAGAGCTCAGCTGTATTCGCAGATTGCCGGATGAATATTGTGCAATGTAAATTATGTTCAGGCTTTTCTTACGAATTCGGACTTCAGGTACATCGATCCTATTCCGTCGATTTTACATGAGATGTTGTGTCCGTTATCGCTTTCGATGATGCGTATTCCTTTTACCTTGGTTCCCGCTTTTATTCCTGACGATGAGCCCTTTACTTTCAGTTCTTTCAATACAGTTACGGAGTCTCCATTGTTAAGTATATTTCCGTGTGCATCGCGAACAGTATTTGTCTGCTCTTCCGATTCAGAAGCGTCTGCCGCTTCTGTCTGATCCCATTCGAAGTTGCAGTCAGGGCAGACCCATAGATTTCCGTCATGATATGAATTTGCAGAGCTGCATTCAGGGCATTTAGGTTCGTTGCTCATATTAGTTCTCACTTTTTTCAAAATATAATGTCATCTTCCGTAACAGTTCTTATGCTTTCAAGTATAAACATGATGTGATGAAGTTTTTTGTGTCAGAGATTATCCCTGTTCTGAGATGCAGCATGAAATGCGCCGAGAAATATATGCCTAAAGCTTTTTTAACTGAATGTTCTCGGATTTTGTTAAAGTTTTTGTCTCTTATTTTTTAAATTCATTTTGTTCAATTTTTTAAAAGTGGGGTAATAAAATACACCATGATATTGTAACATAAAATCGTATAAATTTACTGAAAATAAAACATTGACTGTATGATGCCTCATCATGCAGAATTCGTTGTCATATAAACTAATAACGGGGCAAAAATGAATCGTTTTGTTTTATTTGTAATGAGTCTTATTTTTTTCACATCATGCGGATCAACTAAAGTTGCTGTAAAACAGATAACTCCCGTCAGTTTCGAAAAAAGAATTCTTGTCGCTGTCGGAGATATTCAGAACCATACTGACAGCAGAAAACACGATAGCTTTATGGAAAGTTTAAGCGGAAATCTAATATTTGAAATGCAGGCAACGCAGTGTTTCCGCATTATTGAACGGCAGAGGCTTCAGAGTCTTTTAAAAGAAGTGAATCTCTCAATGACCGGGCTTGTCGATCCGATGAAAACCAAAGAAGTCGGAAAGCTTCTTGGTGTCGATGCAATTCTGTTCGTTAATCTCTCTTCGGTCAATTATTCATCAAAGAAGAGTTCTTCAGGTTTTGCAAAAAGCGAGACGGAGACAATTGAAGTTTCAATGGATGCACGGCTTGTGAAAGTTGAAACGGGTGAGATTTTGTCAGCTTCAAGGATTGTTACGCCGTATACAAACATGTTTTCGTCTTTTGCCATGATGAAAAACGGCGAAAAGGTTGATGTTGATTCGGCTGTTGTCAAGTGCATTGATGAATCGGTGAAAATCCTTGTCAATGATATAGCATGGCAGGTTTCAAACAACATTCGTTGATACATCATGGGGCTCATTTTATAAGTAAAATTTTAAATGACCTGCCGACATCAGACGTTTGTTTTACAATAGTAACATTTATTCACGCAATATATGATCTTTTTTATTTGAATGTATGAACTTTGAAAAACTACATTTGAAATGAATATGACAAAGTTTTATTGGTGTTTTTCAAAGCTTCAAGGAGAAGATTGACTTTTTCAAACAGACCATATTGTTGTTACGTGTAATGACTTTCTAGAGGAAATTCCTAGATATTGATCGTATATCATCGGTTACGGGAGGATTTTCCGACTCTTACGGTGTCATAAGATTCGATCTTCAAGACCGGTTTCGGTTATGTTCGCCCGCTTATACTCGGATGATGCACAGTTATAAAACCTCTTCATCCTCCATCCGCCATGCGGGATCGACTATACAGATGAAAATAAGATCTCCTGTTCCTGAATTTGTTATATTCTGCGATGCATTCGGTGGGATATACACGGTGGACCCTTTCTTCACAGGGGATGATTTCCCGTCAATATGCATGATGCCTTCACCTTCGAGAATGAAATAGACCTCCGATGTTCTGAGCCGGTGGAGCCAGGTCGTGTCACCCGGTTTGACCACCGCATGTGCAAGAGAGTATCGCAATGAAAGATCTTCCTTGTCTGGATGCAGAATTTCACGGAGGTGGCAATTGTCACCCGCTATGAATTCGATACAGTCTTTTAGTTCTTTTATGTACATAGGTGCCTTTTGTTAAATCTGATATATGTTTTATGGAAAATATTGATTTATCCGGTGATTATGTAAAGAAAATTTAAGCACCTGTCCTGTGTTGAGTCAATTGTTTTAAAAGATTCAGTTCCGATAAGGTGCATTATGCCGTGAGTTGTGGTCTGAAAAGTTGTTGAAGTTATGCGGTTGATGGGCAGGAATTTCCTCGTGGGATAAAAGTACACACATTGTTAAATGATTACCGGAGAAATACCTTATGCGTTTGACTGCAATGCTATTGATGATGTTATGCAATACAGAACTCTCGGCTGTTCAGCCTGATCTGATGAAGTTCGATCCCGAGCAGGTGATTGAACGGTACGCTGATGGGACACTTCGAATGGGAATAGCTTTAGAGGATCAGCTTATTTCGGGCATCAAGATTCCGAAAGGAGTTTTCGTTTATTTTGATACGGAAGGTCATCTTGACATGGTGGGTTTTCGAGAGAAGCATTCTTTCAACGGGCTTATATTTAGTGCTGAAGGGTTCACCTCTTTCTATCCTCCGGTCAAGGGGAAACCCGCGATGATAAAGTCAGGGAAGCTCGACTCGGATCAGAATTTCGGATCATTCCGCTTGAAAGGTGGAACCGATGTGGGATTTTACGAGTCGGGGATTCTGATGTACGGAACGGTTGTTCGAAGTATAGTTGTTCACGGGGTCAAAATTGAAGCGGGAGAATATTTCTTTCTTCATTCTAACGGATATGTGTCGGAGATTCATAATGAATGGGGTATGATCAGTTGGGATGAAAAAGGGCGTGAGCGCGGTCATAAACAACTGCTCAGAAAAGAATAAGATAGCCGGCTGTCCGGCTCCATGCGCTTATTTCTTTCACGCGATTTTTTTGAGGCTGAAATGTATTTTTCAAGATTGATTCTGCTTGATGCGACGATATCCGCCGCATGACAGCGCTGTCTTCTTACTTAAAAATAATTTTGTTGCTGTAAACGATCTGTTAGATGAAATTCCTGAATTATTCTAACAGATTTTAACGGTCTTGAAATGATCTATGCAAAAGAATTCCGGAAGGTTCAGGGTAAACTTTTTTTAATATGATGGGTGTTCCGTCCATGAGTTTGATTTTAATATCGTTGTTTTTGTGATATTCAATCATACTGATCGCGTTAATAGGAAACGCTTTTTCGCTACCGGCATTGTTTTTTATCCGTAACTCATACACTGTTTTTATGAACTTGCCGCGCCTCAAATGAAATAAAAACAGGATAAATAATCCGCCAACGCCTGTGAAGAGAGGATGATTTATATAATTAAGCGCACCGTCGAAAAGTGCGAGTTTTACAGCGGCGGCTAAATTGATTGCGCAAATTAACGAAATAATCCAGATTGATTTGGGTATCGGATTGTAAGCGCCGGAAAAAATGAATTCTCTTGTGACTTGATTGCTTGATGTTTTGTTTTTTGCAAATTGAGTTACAGCAGCGGATTTTTTATCAATGGGATTAGTGTTTGGATAGGAAGTTGTTCTCCATGATATATGTTTTCCTTTAGGAGAGAAGATTGCATGGTTCTGTACCCGAGATAATGGAATTCCTTTTCTGACAATCAGAGTATCTGTGCCGCTGATAAGAACAGGTTTTTCACTCCAAAAAATGGTATCGCCTCCTGAAATTCGTATAGAATCATCATCCGCTTTAATTTTCCTGGAAAAACGGTTTAAAATTAATGATACTGCTATAAAGCCGGCAAGACCGCTGCAAGCGGCAAGGGCGGCTTTCCAAAGTGAAGTATTGCTGGAATTATCAAAAAATGAAAATGCATACGCGACAGGTAGCGCGCTTATAAAAATAATTACCATTGCGGAAATGAAAAGGATTCCGTTTGCCGGAGCACGGCAGATTATTTTGTTTTCCATTCAAACCTTCCTTGTACTCATTGAAATTTATTTATATAGCGATTTCAATTAAAATTTTAAAATTGCCTTTATCTTAGAAATTTGGTATTCGTTTGAGAGATCATAGAAAATAGTTTTTCCTTTTTGGCAGTAATTGAAATAATTCTGGAAAATTACCGAAATTGTACTCGAATACAATCAAAATTATACGATGGCGCTGTATGATTTCAATTAAAAATAAGAAGCCGTTTTCCGATAATTGCCGGGTTTTGTTTATTGGGTTAATGGCGTGTAGGGGATTTGATATCGGATTCTTTTGAGCCTGATGGCAAAGTTTTTGATGTTGAGCATAAAAAGCGGGGCGACTGGGAGCAGATAGTTATCAGTAACAGAAATAATTTGAACAATAACTTGTAGAATAGGTGATCAGCAAGTGGCGATTATATACAGGAGATATATAAAGGGAAATTTAATGCTGACGGCATAGCATATATTAAATTATAATTGACCTTCTTTTCTAAACATTGATTTTGCAATAGCTGCATTCGTTCTATGCGGTGTATGATCTTTTCCCGATAGGTTAGATTATTGTGCGGAAAGATTTCTTCTAGGAATTTAATAACTTTCTATGATACATAAAAGGAATGGCATGAAAATAGATTTCAAATGGTTTGGAGGTGGCAATTGGATGATTGTGGCAAACGGGATCAAGATTATCTGTGATCCTGTTCTTTGTCCTGTTGATACTATTCATAATTATGGTTTTTTTAAATCAAAACGAATTTCACCACCTTCTTTTTCCTCTGATGATTTACAAAACGTAAACATCTGGTTATTTACTCATGGGCATAAGGATCATTGTGATTTCTGGACTTATAAACCAATTGAAACAGGAAGTAAGATTATAGCTGATTTGTCGGCATCGGTACAATTAAAAAAACTCGGTATTGATAATGTGCAAATATTACAATGGGGAAATAAATCCGCTGTAACTTTTCAAAACGGTATAAAAATTGTTATAGAATCTGTTCCTGCAGTTCACGGCCTTGGTGCATTCAAAGGGAAAAGTGTAGGAAATGGGAATGGGTACATGATTGATTTTTTTTGTAGTGATAAAAAGTTTTCAGTTTACACAACCGGAGATACACTGCCGAATCAGCAAACCATAAATGCGATTAAAAATAAATCATTTGATTTAGTTATTGCAAATGTTGGAAACGCCGTTGTCGGTAAAGGGTTGATGGCGAAAGTAATTGGAAGAATTACAATGAACATTTCAGATTTAGTGTCGTTCAGAAAACATTTAATAACAAAAACATTAATTCCGATTCATTGGGATGCTTTCGAGCATTACAAAGAAAGAGATATTTCTGAATTGTGTAAATTGCATGAATTTTCTATTATAAAGCAAGGAGTAATAGTATACTTACAAAATAAATAAACGGTGCAACATCATTTGCGTGTAAATTTTAGCAAACACATCGACTGTAAAATTTTAATTGACCTAGGCCATCAGAATTTGATTTAATAATCAATACATCTTAATAAGTTGTATGAGAGTTCTTTGATCGTTTCAAATTATTGTCATCAGGATTTGCGAGAATAAATTCCTGATGTTCAGGATAATACATCAGGAACAAATCAATAATCAAGTGACTGATGATTAAATGAACAATAACATATTCCATAAAGGAGAAACTACATGCGATACATATTATTACTATTGATTATGATTGTTCCGGCGTTTGCCGAAAGTCCTTTGCTGGACTCGAAAACCTTAATGACTTTTCTGCCGAAAAATGAGATTAAAGATTATATGAGAATGGAGCATGATACACCTCCGACAATACCGGGTATGACAACGGCATTGGTTCAATATGTCAAAATGCCGACAGAAGCTGATCCTACTGTAAAGTCAATCGCCGTCAGTATAATAGATAGCATTAAATTCCGCTCTACTATAGATACTCAAATAAAACCTGAATCAGAAAAAGATGAAAAATGTATTGTAAATGAAAAATATCCCGGCAAAAGAAATAATAAAACAATTAACGCGGACGGTAACAAGTCATGTTTAATTACCTTCATTGTTTCCGGACGTTTTCTTGTGTCTGTTATGATCTCCGGTTCTGACAATTTTTCGGAAGCACAAAAATATATTGATATGATTGATTTAAAAGGGCTTGAGGCTAAAGCTAAATAAAACAGCGTATTAATTTTCATTCCGGATTATAGCATATTTCTATGATCCGGAATTGCTTTATGATAGAAATGATTTTTGTAAAAAATTCATCACACAAATCCAATGTTAATAATTGTTCAAAATTTAAATTGACATAAGCCGTCAGACGTTGATTAGATAATGAATGTATCTTTATATGCGATATATGAACTTTTTGTATTGCATTAAATAATTTATGGAGGCAGTTTTTTTCGGGAATTTCCTGGATAAAAACATTTAATTCTATGGAATCAATAATTCAAAAAATAATAAATACTTTGAATGAACTAGTGCCTGTTCATATGAAAACACCTGAAGATTATGCAATTTCAAAAGGTGTAGTTTCTGTGTGTATCATCGATGAAAATGCTCAGATTTACGGGAAACTTTGGGGAGAAGATAAAATCAGATGCAGGGACTCCTTTAAAATTGCGTGGACAAAGGCAAATCAAGTATGGATTACAGGGTACAAAACAAACGAATATGAGAAACTTGTATTTGCAGATAAAGTTGATCATGGCAAATATGGAATAAACATGCCGGATTTTATCGGTTGGGAAGGCGGTCAGCCTGTAACTTTAAAAAATGGAATTAAACTTTCGATAGGATTTAGCGGATTTAGAGGTACAACGGATTTAAGTATTGTAGCAGAAGCAATTACTAAAGCAGGCTTATAAATTATTCCGTCAGGGTTTTCTTAGTTGTGATCGTTGTGTCAGTATTGGGGAAACCGGTAATTTGTTCTTTGCAGTGACATCGGTAACAGCGGCAGAAAAAATATCGAACTGATTATCATAATCGCGGGCGGTTACCTTTCACTTCGCTTTATTTCAGCCATACAGAAAAACAGGAGAGTTGAACTATGATATACCGCACACTTGCCGGAGAAAAAGTATCCCAGCTCGGTTTCGGAGCAATGCGTCTGCCGCAGATCGGCGGAAAAATAGACGAAAAAGAATCAATACGAATGATTCATCATGCGATTGATTCGGGAATCAACTATGTTGATACCGCTTGGGTTTACCATAACGGAACAAGTGAGGATCTTGTTGCAAAGGCCTTCAAAGGCGGCTATCGGGAGAAGAGCTTTGTTGCAACAAAATCTCCGGTGTGGCTTATAGAGAAGGACGAAGATTTCGAATACTATCTCGATAAGCAGCTTGAAAATCTTCAGGTGGACTGCATTGACTTTTATCTTCTGCATGCCCTTAACAGAGGAACATGGGCTTCATGTAAGAAATATAACGCGATTGATTTCTGCGAAAAAATGGTAAAGAAAGGTAAAATCAAGCATTTCGGTTTTTCTTTTCACGATGCTCATCCTGTATTTATAGATATTGTTGACGCTTATAACTGGGAATTCTGTCAGATTCAATATAACTATCTGGATAGAAAAGAGCAGGCAGGCCTTGCCGGGCTAAATTATGCACGCGCAAAAAATATTGATATAATTATAATGGAACCTCTTCGCGGCGGAAATCTTGTGGAGCCTCTTCCGGAATCGGTGAAAGAGCTGTGGAAGAGTGCCGGTAAACAGCGTTCGGCGGTAGAGTGGGCGCTGGGATGGATATTCAACCGTAAAGACATCGGTGTTGTTCTCAGCGGCATGAGTACAATGGATCAGTTGGTTGAAAATCTTGCGATTGCCGATGCGAACGGACCCGATTGCTTTACATCAGCAGAACTTGCGCTGATTGACAAAACAGAAGAACTTTACCGTCAGAACACCCGTATCGGCTGTACGCAATGCGGCTACTGTATGCCGTGCCCATCCGGTGTTGATATTCCCCGTAATTTCAAGGTTTGGAATGAATTATATATGTTCGGCAAGAGCGAGACTGCCCGCGGTGCATGGCAATGGATTGATGCTCCGGTTCGTGCCGACAAGTGCACAAAGTGCGGTGTATGTGTCAGCCACTGTCCGCAGCAGATTGCAATTCCCGACGAATTAGCAAATATGGTGACCGATTTTGCCGGTTGAAAACTATCTGATGGAATAACGAAAATTAATGTTCAACTGTGTTATCATCGAAAAGTATTGATTGAAATAATAAGCAGGATTTCGTTATGCATAATATTTTAAAATCAGAATTAGACACATTTAAAAATTTACCTGAGATAATTGAGAAATATATTTCAGCCATACCGCTTGAGAGAATTGATTTAAAGCGCGGAAATGACGTCTGGACAATAAGAGAGCATATCTGTCATATATCCGGCGTTCAGAAAATGCTTCTTGGAAGAATTGAACTGATAATGAATAATGATAAACCGGTGATAGAACCGTATTTTCCTGAAAAAGATAATGATGTTTTATCTAAATATAAAAGCATTGAAGAAGCTTTTAAAGAATACAAGACTACGAGAAAAGATCAGATAAAACTGTTGAAAAAATGTTCTGAGAATGATTTTATGAAGAGAGCGTGGCATAAGGAATATTCGAATTATACTATTCCGCTTATCGTTAAGCATATGATATTTCATGAGTACTGGCATATGTACAGGATAGAAGAGGTATGGCTGACAAATGATGAGTATTTCCGATAATACGTATTCCTTTTACCTTGGTTCCCTCTTCTATTCATGCGTTGATTCCTTAATTGATGCATCATTACAATCAATATGTGAGTTTTTTCATCGCATCAGATTGATATGGGTCGTTTGAATAGCAGTTTTTTAAATTATTTATAAACAAGAAAAGAAATTATATTGTTAGTGTACTCGTATTATTTATGCTATTAATGAAGTGCGAAAAAAATCCGGAGAGAAGTTAAATGGGTCCCTTAATGAATTGCTATCGTCAGGTTTCATGTATCGTAAGTGCTATTTCCGTTCTTTTCATGGTTTCGATTTTACATGGTGAGACGACTGAAGGATCGATTCAAAGTCCTCCTGAGTATCGCGTGGTGATTGATCCAGGTCATGGGGGCATAAATGTCCGGCCTTCTGAGAAATACGGAGACAAGTACGATTTGATATCCGGTAAATTTCTAGATGTGTTCAAAGAGGGTGCCGCGTACCGCAATGTCGAAGAGAATATAATAATGTTTCAGATCGGTGCGAAGGTGAGAAATCTTCTCGCGCTTACGGAAACTGAAGAAGGATTCGGCGAGTTCAGAAAGATTGTCGCGAAACATGTGAACGGAGAAATTCCGTGGATTATCATTCATACGAAACTTTCCCGTATTGATTCAAAACCAAGAAAAGATCTTGAAAAGCTTGCGGACCCGAATGCCGACTATCGTCTTTTTGATTTTCCGTCTTCTGATGGGAAGATTCTTCCCGGCAGGATATCAACAATCAATGCATTTAAACCACATCTGGTGGTATCTCTTCATTGTGCGAAATCAACATCGCGCGGCAATATGGGGATGAACGCTGTTATCTGCCCGCCGTACTCTTTTTTTGAGAAGGGAATGTCTTATCTAAAGGGTGAACATCGTGACCGAAACTTTTTCCTGAAAAGCGGATACTCAAACTGGTTTGAAGAATCAAGTCGCCCCAAACGATCGCTCTTTCAATGGTTTCTGAGCGATACATCTGTCTATTATCTCAGTTATCACCTTGATCGTAAAAACCGGGTGCAGACAGGCAGATTTAAGGGTTACCGGTATAATATGGTCAGCTGGAAATTTGCCGATCAGAAAGAATGGGAAGATGAAGCGAGAAAGCATGAGGCCGGTTCACAGTATGCGTCATCACTTTCCGGATTTAATCCGGTGGGTGCATTCTGGGATCGTGAACGATCTAAATATGAAGAGTATAGGAGAGGCGGCGGTCCGGAGGGATATGGCGGAGACAACGCCTACGCGTCGATGGAAATAATCCGATTCGCTCTCGCGTCAATAAACCGAGCAGGGTACCGTCATCGTGATCTTCGTGTCGCGAATCCGTATATTTCTATATGGTCGGTTCCGCTTTATGTAAACGCAGTGTCCGCGTATATTGAGCTTGGTTATATCCGGATGCCGAGTTATCGCCATGTTCTCACGAAGATGCAGGATCCGGTCGCTGAAGGAATTGCGGTAGGAGTTTATTCTCTTTTAGCGGGGACAAAGACGAAACCGATGCTGGGGAAGAATACTCCACGGGGGGAAAGTATTGACCTTGATAAATATCGGATAGATGATAATGAAACATATTTTGATTCAGTAGTGCAGTGATAACAAGCCGCATATTTTTACTGTTTTCATATTAACAGCCGGCGGGGAGGCGGTCTGCTCCGAAGGTGTAGCTGATTTCTGTTTCGCCGCATCGCGTGCAAAACCTTTCATCGCATTCAACTACAGGAGCCTCTGTCAAATCTTCTCGCAGTTTTCATTGAGAAGAGAATGGGAAACTCTGTTATTCCAACAATGGAGTAGTGCCCATTTTGGCGGAAGCGTCAGGAGAAAAGTGTTATTTGTCGCTATAATGCTCCATTTTAAATGCAATGGTCGAATAGTAATATTTTTTTCTTTTCATATTTTCGTTTTCTTCTTTTCCTTTTTCTGGTGAGAAAAATGGAATTAACTTTGGTCCTCCCATCTCATCTAAAGTCCGCTTTAGCCAATTAGATTCACCTTCATCATCAAATAGTTTCGTAATTTCATCAGATTGAATCTCAGCTGGAATAGAACTGGGATAAAACTCATTATCCAATAGGTCTTTAAACGATTTTGGCCATTTGATTTTCAAGATTGCAACAAGAGAACTTGCTTTTTTATCTACTACATTAAAATCATGATTGTCATCGATATATAGATTTAAGCAAGATATTGTTTTCTCGATTTCTCTTAAAGAAAAACTAAAAGAAATAAAAAATGGCAATAATACATTTTCAATATGTCTATCCTCATCGTCAATATTATGATGTATTAAGAGCGATGATAAAAATGATCTGTAATCTTCTTGTGACTTCGATTTTGCAATGATAATTTGGAAGTGATAAATTTCTGTAAATATATATGTGCATCAGTTTCACTTATCCCATATATGTTTTTCACGTGACTAATCAGCTGTTCAATATTTGTAACAAGTAAGAATGCAACATTACTAACAGAAAAAAAATGTTTAATTCTTTCAATAATTTTCAAGGCAAAATCGGGACGACAACGATCTAATTCATCAATTATTATCAACAAAGGGAATCCTTGTTTTTCTTTAATTTCACTTGCCAATTCTTGAAGTGTTTTCGTGAATTTCTCAACTCCTTTTTTTTCATTTTGATACGAATCGAGTTTGTTCTTTATATACTTTGAAATAATATCTCCAGTTTCATCGCTTATCATATTTTTAACATCTTTAATTGTTTCGAAAGCAGTATTATCAATAACCCCAGCGGATAAAGTTTTAGCACCTATTTTCACCCCTGCTGTCAAAAGACATTTTGCAACATGTATGGCATCTTTTTTAAATTTTTCTTTGAGTTTTATTACGGTTGATTTTTTAGTTGTTATTAAATTAATAATTTCAGCTGAAAATGAAAGAAAAGGATCATCCTGAAAATCATTTTCAAAGGCATCATAATATATACATTCTTTCCCATTTTTTTCGAGGTGTTTTATCCACATTTTTATAAATGTTGATTTGCCTTCACCCCATTTTGCATCAAGAACAATGACATTGTTTCCTTCTATTTTGCTGAAAAGTTCATATAGATCGTTTCCAAATGTTTCACGATTGAATTTGTCGCCTTCGTAGGGAATTTTATTTTCAAAGCTTAATACTGGAGATGTTAATTTCATTTTAAGACCTCAGAAAAAAATAACTGACATTATTTCAATCGTCACGTTTTCCCCTAAACCTTATTCCTTTATCTTCCAGATAGAGTTTTGTGTGATATTTTTTCGCACGTAAAAGCGGGTACGGAATTCCGTCAGGGAAAGCCTCGCAGTTAATACTGCCGGGAGTGAATTGTCCAAAGTCTAAACGTGAACATTACCTCGTAATATTTCCTAAAAAGTTCAGATGTTTTTGAATAATTCTAAAATCCCTTCTTCCGCTCAGGTATACCCTGCAATGAATTTAGCTTGATAATTATTAGCCATGACAAAAAAATAATTTCTGAAGACTTCTGTTTTGTGAAGGATGGATATGAGTATCAAAAGAATAAAGACGCTGATTGTGAGCACTATTTTATTTGTCAGCATTGCTGGTATCTCCTCGCAACTTTGTGCTCAGAAGGATGGTCTTGATGCAGTCATGTATAAAGTCGGGATGTTAATGCTTCAGGGAGAATATTATGAGGCGATAAGGGCGGGCAGTCCTTATGAGAACAGAAAAGATATAACTGCACCGAATGAAAGAGAATCGCTGATTGGTCTTTTGCGTGCATTGTCACATGCGTATCTGAAAACCGGACAGCTTCTTAAAGCAGAGAAGACTGCCTCTTTGTTGCTTGAGTACCCTGAGGCGAGTTCTGATAGTGATACGGCTCTATCAATTCTGATCAGTGTTTCCGATACATTTACCGCTCTCGGGAAATATGCTGATGCTCAAAAGTTACTCGAACGTATACGCACTATTGCGGAGAAGAAATATGGTGTGAGTGATCATCGTGTAGCAACTGCTGTATGGGATATCGCGGAGCTTTGTGAAAAGAAAGGTGATATGCCCGGTGCGGAAAAACTATATCTTGAAGCTCTTACGATCAAAATGAATAATACTGAATTGATTGAATATGATTCTGCGATTTTGGCACAGAGAATAGCTGAGTTTTATCAAAGAATGAAAAATGAAGAGCGCTATAAATATTACAAGGCTATTTCGCAAAAGATACAGGGTGAAATAGACGAAAAATCATCTCAGGAATGAACTGCCGTTTAATTAATTTTTACTACCGCATTTCCTTTTCTTATTATATATTAGTATCATGAAAACAAAATTGATAATTATTGTATCATGCAGTTTGCTCTTTCTCATCAGTTGTGCTAAAAAGACACAAGAGGAGGAAAATATGAACTCAATGTGTTTTATAGAACCAACAGAAGAATTGAGATCTAAATTAACCCCAGAAGAATATAAAATTTTAGTTGAGGCAGGAACAGAGCCTCCATTCAACAATGCTTACTGGAATAATCATGAACAGGGAATCTATGTTGATAAAATTGACGGGAAACCGCTTTTTTCTTCTTCGGCAAAGTTTGATTCCGGAACCGGATGGCCGAGTTTTTTCTCGCCGATCGACGACAATAATCTTGTACTTATTGAAGATCTTTCATTCGGTATGAAGCGTATAGAAGTTCGTTCAAAATCATCCGGTGCTCATCTTGGTCATGTTTTTGATGATGGACCAAAGCCTACAGGAAAACGATACTGTATGAATTCTGCTTCTTTGCGGTTTATTCCAAAAGAGCAGATGAAAGATAAAGGGTATGATGACCTGTATAGGATATTGTTTAAATGACGGATGATTTACGTATTGCGGTTATAATTGTTCTGCGTTATCAGACTTTGATTCTGAAATAGGTGCATTTCTTTCATGCGGCATTTGATATTATTATGGTCCGTAATTTTTCGAGGAATTTTCAGGATAGAGTTGCTATATATTCAGTGATATTTAGTCTCATGGAGGTTCCGCATGAAATCTCTTATACCAGTCATTGCTATTTTTTTTCTGACTGTGGCTTCTGCATACCAGCCGCAAAATCCAGTAACGGTCGGCCGCTTTACTTCCGATAAGCACAGCTTCCATCTTGTTCAGCTTTATAAAGGTCTTCGCCACCCCTGGTCATTGGTCTGTCTTCCCGATGGAAAATTTCTGCTGACCGAACGAGGTGGACGGCTTCTGCTTTTGGAAAATAAAACTGTGCGTGAAGTGAAGGGTTTGCCGAAAATCGCCGCTGCGGGTCAGGGCGGATTGCTCGATCTGGCACTTGATCCAGATTTTCAAAAAAACAAATTGATATATTTCTCCTATTCGAGTCCAGGAAACGGGGGCAAAGGAACTGCAGTTGCAAAAGCCCGGTTCGAAGACAACAAGCTGAATGATGTTCAAGTAATCTGGCAGATGAACATCCGAACATCTTCAAATATTCACTTTGGTTCCCGGCTCAGATTCATGAAAGACGGTACACTTCTTATCACAACAGGTGAGCGGGGAGAAATGAATCGCGCCCAGAACCTTTTTGACGATGCAGGTAAAATTCACAGGATCAATGGAGATGGAACGATACCGGTTGATAATCCTTTTACAAAAGTCAATGGTGCTCGTCCATCAATATACAGTTACGGTCATCGGAATCCCCAGGGCTTGGCGGTACATGAGGAAACAGGTATTGTCTGGGCCACAGAACACGGTCCGCAAGGGGGAGATGAGTTGAATCTTATTCAGCCAGGCAGCAATTACGGTTGGCCTGTTGTCACCCACGGCAAACAATACGGTTCAGGTGCCGCTATCGGCGTAGGTACTTCAAAACAGGGAATGATTGATCCTATAATACACTGGACGCCTTCACCCGCACCATCCGGATTGGAATTTTATGAAGGCACACTTTTTCCAGAATGGAAGGGCGATCTGTTTTCAGGGAATCTTGCCGGCAAATGTCTGATTCGAATCTGATTAGATAAAGGACGTGTTACGAAGCAGGAAGTACTGCTTTCTGGTGTTATCGGCCGGATAAGGGATGTGCGAACTGATGCCAAAGGTTATCTTTACTTGCTGACCGATGAAGATCAAGGAGCCTTGTACAGGATTGAGCCCGCAATGTAAATATTTTTCAAACACCAAGTAAAGAAGATACATCCCTCATATTGCGGTTTCTCTGAAACAGCGGTCTTGTGTCATTTTTATATGCGGCAAGCTGAGTATGGAAAACGGGTTTCGGGTCACCTTTGTAAAGAACCCCAAGGTAAAAAGGGTCAAGCGACATCGCCTTTGATAGTGCGTTTTCAAAAGATGAAATGTCATGCGTTTCATCAAGCCATACAGTATTGTCACGGTACCATTTGAATGTATTTACTTTGTTAAAAGAAACACATGGATGAAAAATATCAACAAGAGCATATCCGGGATACTCGACCGCCTGCATGATAAGCTCTTTCGTTTTTTCAGCATCCCCCGAAAAAGAGCGCGCTACAAATCCCGCGCCAAGTACTAGAGCCAGCGCGAGAGGGTTAAGCGGTTCATTAATAACACCCGACACCTGCACCGGAGTAATGAAGCCTTTGCGGGATGTTGGTGAAGCCTGTCCTTTTGTAAGACCGTAAACCATATTATTGTGTACGATATGCGCGATATCTGGATTACGGCGGATGTTATGGATAAAGTGATTACCACCTTCTCCGTACATGTCTCCGTCACCGCCTTCAGCAATTACTGTAAGGCCTGGGTTTGCCGCTTTTATTGACACCGCTACCGGCAGAGCCCTGCCGTGAAGACCGTTAAAAAAATGTGTGTTTATATATTGAGGCATCTTTGCCGCCTGGCCGATACCGGAGACCATCACTGTTCTGGTTTTATCAAGAGAAAGCGATTCAAACGCATCTAAAAGTGACTGACGTATCTGAAAATTTCCGCATCCGGGACACCATGCAATATCAGGCTGTTTTTCAAAATCGAATGACTGCTTCATAAAGCCTCCTTTATCGCGATAGAAAGGGTTTCAACTGAAAAAGGCATTCCGTCATACTGAAGTATCAAATCTGTTGCAATAATGCCGCAATGTTCAAGCAGGCGCGACATTTGTCCGGTAGCATTGTTCTCAACTATAATAATTTTTTCAGCAGTTTCAAATGTTGTGAAAAGGTTAGCAGGCAGAGGCCACACCTGTGAAAAATGCACCTGCACGGCTTCAATACCCGCCTCTTGAATCGCTTCAGCAATAACATGCTTTGTCGAACCCCATCCGATTATGAAAATATCAGCTTTTCCTCTAATGTCTGGTTGAATAAAATTGTCCAGCAAAAGCTTTTCTTTAGCCAGACGCTTTTCATTCATTCGTGTCCGGGTATGATTGTCTTCAGTGATTAGCCCGTTTTCGTCATGTTCATCGCTGTCGCATTTTACAGAACCACTTCCGAATCCGGGTATGCCTCTGGGGGATACTCCGTTATCGGTAAATGCATATCGCGTGTAATCGGGTAAAGTCTCTGTAATATGACGCTCGAGAAGATTCACATCAGGCGTAAACGGAATGTATTCCCATCGTGAGTCAAGAAGATACTGATCGGTGAGAATAATTGCCGGTACTTGAAAAGAGTCAGCGTTATAGAAAGCCAGTTGTATAAGAAGTACGGCCTCAGTAAAGTCACCCGGTGCGTAAATAATTCTCGGAAACTCACCATGGCCGGCGTATACTGCAAGATTAAGATCAGCCTGTTCTGTTCGAGTGGGTAGTCCTGTAGCGGGTCCCGGGCGTTGTGCAATATGTACAACACACGGAGTTTCGGTGATACCTGACAGACTGAGAGCTTCTTCCATCAGGGCGAAACCGCCGCCTGAAGTCGTCACCATTGCGCGGGCACCTGCATACCATGCGCCGATCGCCATATTAAGCGCCGCAATCTCGTCTTCGGCTTGCTCGACAACAACACCAAACTGTTCGGCTTTCGATGAAAGATAAACCAACACACCAGTGCCCGGCGACATCGGATAAGAGGCGATGAAATCACATCCGCCAGCAAGAGCGCCGATGCCGATTCCCTCTGTGCAATCTTTAATTTTAAATCCATTTTCTTTTTTCGGGCTTATCCGTACAGAGAATCCGCTTGTCATTGCCCAGGCAAAACCGATGTCAAAAGCTTTATGGTTGTTCGCAATAATTACTTCTCCCTTTTTTGAAAAGTGCATGGATAAAATGTCGCGGCACACTTCTACGGAAAGTCCTAATATACCGGCAATAATTCCGAAAAGAACAGTATTGCTGTATAATATGCCGATTTCTTTTGAAAGAGAATTGAGCGAAAGATCGAAAAAACTTGCTTCTCCCGTTTTGCCGGAAAAATATGATTCACCGAATACTTTTGTATCAGCGCTTATTCTGTGTGATACCCGCGACAGTGCATCATTATTCAGCAGAAAAAGGTAATCTATCCGGTCGCGGTTTGCGTATACAGGTTCACTCGAAAATGTTATCGATACGGTATTATTGCCGCCTCTGATGCGCGACATAAACTCTTTTGTAGAAAATATATGATATTTGTTCACTGCAGCCAGAGTGATAAAATCCTCAACGGTTTGAAGACCCTGACCAGCCTCACCTGAAAGGACAAAAACAACCTTGTTTTTCATATAATACCTTTTATTGTTGAATGTATTTAAAATACCGTATTAAATATCATTACTATCCTGCTTTCTCAATAAGCTTATCTTCGAAAGTTGGGCTCGGTATGCTCTTCGTGCAGGAACTGCATCTACCACATTCATAGCGGTCTCCTTAATTAAATTAATTACTTCTATGAGACACATTTTCAATGAAAAAATATAATAATTCATAAAATAATAAGAGGTTCTGAATGTAAAATAGGTCGGTATTTTTTGGTGAAAAGGTATAATTTAATAGATTGATTATCCTGCGTTATAATAACTTGATTATATTATAAATGTATTTTTACAAGCGATATTATATTATTACGGGTCAAGTTTTAATAGAATTAATTCTTTGATGCAAAATAATACTTGTATTTCTTAATGAAATACAAGTATATAAGCCATAGATCTGGTTATGGTGGTGTATGAAAAATAAATTAAAAGTTTCAATTCTGTTTATGGTTTTTATTCTTTATACCTCATTCGCAACTCCGCGTACTGTTAAATTTGAAACAGCTGCAAATGCAGGAGATACGGTGACCATTATTATTGGGGGTATAAAAACTGATCTGGTATATGCGAATAATTCTGACAATGTAGTTTTTCCGGTAGATAATAATGACGAAGATCAGGATTATGATGACGGGAAAGCAACTTTAACAACCAGGTTTTTTATAGCGAAAACGGAAGTAACAAATATACTCTGGATAAAAGTATATAACTGGGCAATTACTTCGAAAGAGAAAGGGGGGAAAGGTTATTATTTTGCCAATAATGGTAATCAATATAATGGCAGTTATCCAATCGGAAAGACTGAGCTCAATAAGCCTGTAATATGGATTAACTGGCGTGATGCGATGATATGGTGTAATGCACTTACGGAATATTACAATGAAAATAATGGTGCAGAAGAGGACCTTGAATGTGTTTATACCTATTATGATGATATAATTCGAAATTCACGTTTTAATGAAATAGGTTGCGATGCTGTAATAGCAAATATGAATGCAAAGGGTTTTCGTCTTCCGACGAGCATTGAATGGGAGTATGCCGCCAGATATAGAGGTTCAGATGCGACAAATTCGGTTGCAGGATATTCAAGCCCCTATTATATCAGGGGAAATTCTGCTAGCGGGGCTGCCGGTGATTTAAATAATGCAGCTGCAACAACATTAATCGCTGTGTATTCTGATACGCAGATTTCCGCAATTATGACCAAAGCTCCGAATCAACTCGGACTTTATGATATGAGCGGCAACGCTGCTGAATGGTGTTTTGACTGGCATCCGTCATTTGCCGGTATGCGGCGCATAATACGTGGCGGTAGTTGGCTTAGCGGAAAAAGCAGTCTGCCGGTCAGCTACTTAAACAAGGCTCTGCCTAATAGCAGGCTTCAGGATACCGGGTTTCGTTTTGTCAGAACAAAGTGAGAATTAGGTAAATAAACTCAAATAATAAAATTAAATGATGCTTAGGGAATCTACTTCAGATTTTCCGGATTAAGTTCTGTAAAAGCTTTGCGGACATATTTTCCGACTTTTCGTATCAGTTTCCCGTCTATGGAATTTATAATTAATATGCTTTAACAAACGTCTTTTATGAAATCGAAGCATTTCATCAGACAATCCCATCATTGAAGATGATCGTTTTGGATATTTACTTGAAATAACGGAAGTGCTGGTTTCAATTGACCTGAAAATTAATATTTCAGGAGAAACACAGATGCTTGATATGATTCCCAATCCCGTTCCTCTTTCCATTCTCGCGGTCACTATAGTGATGAGCATACTCGCTTTTAAGCACGAACATCTCATGAAACAATGGCTGTTAACTCCGTACAATATCAGCCGCAGCGGATCATACAGGACATTTATCACGAGCGGATTCATTCATGCGGCATTTAATATTATTATAGTTCGTGATTATTCTAGGAATTTCCCGGATAGATTTGTTTTTATTTCTCCTTGATCATTTCATCAATCCATCCCTGGGCAACGCTCATCGACATGATTCCGTAATCGAGAATCTTCATCTGATAGTTTGATATTTCCATTTGGCGGTCATTTCTTTCTTTCTGCTTTTCTTCAACACCAAGTCTTGAAAGTTCCTGAATCGACAAATCGATCCTGTCCCGGATATCCCGGAGAATTGCCGCTTTAACTTTTGCGCTGCGTACCAGACCCAGAAAGTATATTTTTGACAGAATATTTACTTCGAGTTTGTTTTCCGGTATCGGTGATTCTATCCATGCGAAAAATTCATTACTTCCTTTTTCTGTGATTGAGTAGGTTTTCTTGTGCCGACCGGATTCAACCGACTCTTCACAGGTAATCTTCCCTGTTTGGAGCAGTTTTTTCAGAGCGCTCTGGATGCTCCCGTAACTTGCACTGAAAAAAAGAGAGATACCTTTTTTGAACGCACCGTTGATATCGTATACGGTCATCGGACGTATTAATAGAAGTCCTAAAATAACTGATTCCACAGTATTATCCTCCGGAAATGTTTGACATTGCTAATCAATATGTTACTAATAGTAATATATTGATTAGCAATATACCTACAGGTGATAATATGGCAACAGAGATACGAAAAACTGACAATCTTTATTTTTTCAATAATGCGGGGTCATTCATCGTATTCCTTGTGGTACTGCTCCATATTGCGCTTGCCTACAGCGGTTTTACGAAAAAGTGGTGGATTGTCGTTAGTGATGAATCAACGATTATTGCCGACATCATCTGCGGCGCATTCGATATTTTTCTTATGCCGATTTTGTTTTTCGTTTCAGGTTTTTTTACATCGTCATCTTATGACCGGGAAACGCCTTTCGGATTCATCCGTAAAAAGCTGAAAGCTTTGTATATTCCCTGGCTTGCGGGAGTCATTTTTCTCAATCTGTTTCTTATATTAATTATAAGGATCGCTCGAAGTGAAGACTCAGACTGGTTTTCTCTTATTGTCTCGTATTTTTTACAATTTATCAGTTTTCCGTTAAACCCGATACAGGATAGAACGCTTAATCCGTATTTTTTCAGCCATTATCATCTGTGGTATCTTTCACTGCTTTTTTATTTTTTTATTAGTTATACTTTATTCAGAATTATTCGTTCGAATTTACGAAAAATATCATACAGTGAAAACCGGCAGATAACGAATACAATTCTTCACATCTCATCGGTGGTTGTGTTATCAGCTACCGGATACTCATTGATGTATTTTTTTGTCAGGGACTCATGGTTTGTCGTGTCGATTCTTCAATTTCAGATATCGCGGATTATGCCATATATCTGCTTTTTTATTTTAGGCATCAGCGCACATAAAAACGGATGGTTGACCGATTTCACTTTTAGGTTTCCTGAACTGTTGCTTGCGGTTACAGTATTGCTGACTCCGGTTCTGCTTTTCTTCACCGATTATTTGTTAGGAAGTCATTCATTCGCGGGTATTATCTTGTACGGGTTTTGCCGTTATATACTATGTTTGCTCATGCTCATCAGTTTTCTCTTTACCTTAAAAAAAAATTTCAACAAAGTTACATCATTTAACCACATCATCAATCGTTCATCTTTCGGGCTGTATATAGTTCATCTGGATGTTGTAGCGTTTTTTCTTTTTATTTTCCAACGGTATGGGCTGTTTAATAATCCTGTTGGAGAGATGATCATCATAATGATTCTTTCAACGACAATAGGAATCGCTCTGTATTTCGGTTATTTAAGAATTAAACATCTGATTCCTGCATTCAATGACTAAGCGCAATTATTATAAACTTCTAAAGGCGTTAGAAAACCAAGTGTTTTTCTCGGTCGGTTGTTAAGCTCTTTTTCAACTGTTTTAATTCTCTGATGAGAAATCAAGGCAA
>Ga0209467_1000623_pt1 | contig 43418 bp, 40 predicted proteins | sample Higcelwee11metaG_FD_187175 | JGI IMG/M metagenome (GOLD analysis project Ga0209467, IMG submission 187175) | Freshwater pond sediment microbial communities from the University of Edinburgh, under environmental carbon perturbations - High... | ecosystem: Environmental > Aquatic > Freshwater >... | reverse complement strand
GGATACGATTTACCGACTAATTGAACAAGTTGTAGAGAATCATTCTTTTCAAACTCAAAGACAAAGAGCGAATAAACATCGTAATCATGTTTTTTATCGGACTCACATCGTTCAGTATGAAGCGGTTTTCCCTGAGAAATATGATTGACAAAGCAACCGCCTCCTAGCAACAAAATTCTTGAATCATTTTGTATAGGAACAAACAAATTATATTTTAACCAATCACTATATTTTTCCGCATCTTCCTTAACTGTAATATTCAGCGGTATTACCTGTTCATGAGCAACCAAAATCCAAATGGTATCCCTAGACACCATCCAGGTTCTCTTTTCACGAAGAAAACACATTTTCGCCATTACGGAATCTACAGATTCCGTAGCAAATACAGAAGTAGATGTATCTACATTTTGCGAACAACATAATGATGAAACAAAAAGGGAAAGGGATACTACAATTCTACAATTCAGGACATGTATAACTTTCACTATAACCTCCTAAACCAAAATTCTACGGCCAGGTAGAAACTTCTTCCCGTTTCTTTTTTCGTTCTTGGATAAGCTTTAATTGTTCATCTGTACAAAAGCCGGAGATGTACACAGTATGGTCGCCGCTCATTTTTTGCTTGTGAATGCCCACACCCATTTCTATTTCCCAATGAAAAGTATACGTTTTGCCAAATAATTCCGGCAAATGCAATGAATCTATAAAAAAATCTTCTTTATAAACATCAAAGATAAACAAACCGACACTATCGCTTTTTGTATAATCACACGATGTTGTATTAAAATTTCCAAAAAACGATTCAGGTTTCACATTCACGGGAATGTCAAAATTAGTAGTCCCTTTATAGGAAAAACAATGATACAATGTCTGAATAGAAAAAAGGAACGGAACATTTTGTTTATATACGGATAAAGACCATGAACTATGTCTATCAGGAACAGGATAGACACAATACTCTGCCACGACATCTAATTTTTTCTCATCATCCATATTCTGCGCAAAGCATTGCGAAGCGATTAAAAGAAAAAACGCAAGAAAGAAAACTATTTCATTGTACAGGACATGTATAACTTTCACTATAGCCTCCTAAACCAAAATTTTCATGGAACAAATTCCCCATCAAATCTAATTTATTTTGTCCCTCATTCATTCTTTTCTGAACTAATGCATCACCCAACACGTTTCGAATAGAATCAGCAATCGCTAGGCTTAATTTGTCACAAAAGTCTTCTTCACGAACAACTTCACTGTCATCAGAATTAACACAACTATTATATACAACGGCCCTTCTTCATGTTTATTGAATTTCTCTACTATTTCCGCTGTAGCCATATAATCATTAGAAAATACACAACAAACAGGAACCACGAATGGTTTATTATACCCAAAGTCGTAACTTAGCCGATCCATAGCCATCCTTCATGGACGAGGATGGCTATTATCTTATTATTTTTAATGCGTTAAGAGCATTCTTTTTTTATCGCCTTTGGACCTAAATCTTTCTATCTTTATCAGGCATGATTATGTAAGTATTTAAACTGAAAGTGGTATGGAAATGGCAACGAAGCCAAAAGTAATTTCATTGTTTTCTGGTTGTGGTGGTTTCGATTTAGGTTTTGAAAAAGCAGGCTATGAAACGGTTTGGGCTAATGACTTTAATCATTGGGCCTGCCAGACATTTAGCAACAATTTTGGCGATGTTATTGCTGAAGGTAGCATTATTGATATAGATCCATACACAGATAAATCTATTCCTGATTGCGATATTATTCTTGGCGGATTCCCTTGCCAGGATTTTTCAATTATTTGGAAGCAGCCTGGTTTGCAAGGTTCAAGAGGTAACTTATATAAGAATTTTCTTCGCTTTGTTGATGCAAAAAAGCCTAAAGCTTTCGTTGCCGAAAATGTTAAAGGCATATTGACGGCTAACGATAAGCAAGCAATTAAACAAATTATACATGACTTTGAATGCATCGAGCCCGGATATTTAGTTAAGGTTCAGCTTTATAATTTTGCAGAATTTGGCGTTCCTCAGTTTCGTGAACGAGTTCTTATTGTTGGAGTAAGAATGGATACAGGTTTTAATTTTATTCATCCATATCCAACTCATGGCCCTCGTGGTACCCAACCATTTTTCACTGCCGGTGAAGCCCTTAAAGATGCTCTAAAGGTAAAGACCCATAATGAATTTATGAATTTAAATCCCAATACAATTCTTAAACTAAAAATGATACCTGAAGGTGGAAATTTTGCTGACATTCCAAAGGATCATCCTTTATATACGAAAGGCTTGATAAGTCATGTTTATCGAAGAATTCATAGAAGTGAGCCAGCCAAGACAATTATTGCCGCTGGTGGAGGTGGCACATGGGGATATCACTATCCAGAACCAAGAGCATTAACAAATAGAGAACGAGCAAGACTTCAAAGTTTCCCAGATGATTTTAATTTTTCCGGTACTGTTACCGAAGTACGAAGACAAATTGGAAATGCGGTCCCACCAATGGGAGTTTATCCATTAGCAAAGAAGTTAATGCCTTTATTCAAAGGGACGTTTAAGAAGTATTCTCTAGTTGAACTGAATCAAGAGTTAAAGGCTTTGCCAATTAAAGAACGTATTTGTTATGATTACCTATTGAATGAGAAGAAAAAATGATTGAATTGTTAACATCTAATCACCCACCATTGAATGCAACATCTCATTCGTTCAGCGATATATTTTATAAAGAAATTTCAAATTCAAGTCTCTTAAAAATTGCTACGGGCTACATTTCAGTCGATTCAATAACAGAATTAACAAGAATCATTGAAATTAACTCAAGGCCAAGTATTAGCCTCGTTATCGGAATGCACTGGTTTGAAGGACTTACTAGGCAACAGCTTCAGGCAATCTCACTATTGAATACGGTACTTTTGGAAAAGAACTTAGGTAGCATCTCCTTTGCTACAGTAAGTAAATATCATGGAAAGGTCTATTCATTTGAAAATGAACGAGGTAGAATAGGATCACTTATAGGATCCAGCAACCTTTCATCGATTGGCAATCCAGAAAGAATATATGAAGTTGATGCATATATTACTGAAGATGCTTTTTGTCAATCAGTTTCGAGTTTCATAGATGATTTAAAAACTAAATATTGCAAATCATTTGATCTACTTGGCGTAGACAATTTCAAAATTAAAGAAACAAATATTCTTTTATTCGATCATTATGGCGTTACACGATCAAATAAGCACAGTGAATTTAACACAATTAAAACAAGTCTTCAGTTTGAAATCCCATTAAAAGCTGGATTAGAACAGCAAAAAAGTAACCTAAATGTTTATTTTGGTAAGGGCCGAGAAAATACTCAAACAGGCTTCACTAAGCCAAGACATTGGTATGAAGTAGAGCTTATTGTTCCTGCTGAAATAACACGTCTTATGGGTTATCCCAAAAATGATTCTGATGATGGCCTAGAATTCAAAGTAATTACAGATGATGGTTGGGAATTTAAATGTAAGACGAGTGGTTCTAATAGTAAAAACTTCAGATCGTGCGATGATCTCAAAATTTTAGGTAAATGGATTAAAGGGCGTCTCGAACAAAGCGGTGCACTTCAAGTTGGTTCGCAAGTAACTGAAACGGTTTTGAATAATTATGGGCGAAATTCATTTAGCTTAATTAAATCAACAATTGAAGATACTTGGCTTTTGGACTTTTCTAAATAGGGTTAATAATGAGCCATCTTGAGTCATATCTAGAGACTGTTGCATTAGCTGATCTCAAAGATTCCATTAGCAACACATCGTGTGTCATTATGGATCAGCATTTGGGAAACTTCGATTTTCAAAGCCATGTTGTTGGTTTATTACTTGGTGAAGTGCAAAGCGGAAAAACCGGCCAGATGTTCGGTGTTATAGCCAAAGCTGCTGATAAAGGATTTGACTTATTTATAGTCTTGACTACTGACAACATACGTTTGCAGGAGCAAACTTACCGAAGAGCTCTGCAAACTCTTGACACTCTATGTGTCTGTAGTGAAAATGACGAAATTCGATTTTCTGAAAATCACATGCGCAAGCCTGTCGTTGTCTTCTTGAAAAAGAATGGTCGAGTATTATCCCGCTGGAGAAATAATCTTTCGTCATCTGGATTTCTTAGCTCGGGTAGATCAATATTTATTGTTGATGATGAAGGAGATTCTTCATCTTTAAATACGCAAGTAAATCGAAGAAAGCAAAGCACGATAAATCGAAACCTAGAAAGCTTAAAGCATCTTGCAACTAGTAGTGTATATTTGCAGGTAACTGCTACGCCTCAATCAATTTTACTTCAGCAAGCGATATCTGGGTTTAGACCAGGATTCTGTCACTATTTTAAGCCTGGCCCAAAATACCTAGGTGGTGATTTCTTTTATGCTGAACCTAGATCATTTTCAATTAGAATAACAGATCAGAATGAGTTTAATGATATTGTCAGTGGTGCCGATACAATTCCAGAAGGCTTAATTAAGGCGATTTCTATTTTCTTAGTCACTGCGTCTCATGTATTCATTAAAAAACAAAATTCTGTTTGTAACTTTCTCGTTCACCCAAGTCGACTGATCACCGACCACGATACTTTTGCAGAACGGGTTGGAGAACTTCTCAACGAATACCTTAGTGCAATTACTGAAAATAATTCATTAGAGCATTTAAAAGATGCCTGGATAGATCTTCAAAATACAAAACCAGATTTGATTGATTTTGAATGCTCTGTCGAATTTATAAAAGACACTTTAGAAAATCAGAATTTCAATGTATGTCTTCTGAATTCAAATTCCGACCCAACAACAAATTATAATTCCGGAATTAATATCATAATCGGTGGAAATACTTTGGGAAGAGGTGTAACATTTAGCGGTCTTCAAACTGTTTATTATTGCCGAGCTGCCAGAGTACCACAAGCGGATACCTTTTGGCAGCATTGTAGAATGTATGGGTACGACAGAGACCCTGCATTAATGCGAATATTTATGCCTCAGTTATTACTAAATGTTTTCACAAATTTAAACCGATCCCATCAGACATTAATTGGTTCAATAAATACAAATGGAATTGATAAGATTAGCCTGATTTATCCTCCTTCAATTCGACCAACTAGAAATAATGTTATTAACATTAACCACTTAATTAATCTTATTGGGGGCGTTCATTACTTTCCACAGGATTTTACAAATTTATCAAATTCTGATTTGGATGTTCTTCTTCTTAAACATGCAGAAACTTCCAGCAGCTTAATTTCTCATCATGAAGCAAACTCATTATTGTCAAGCATTGAAACAAATGAGGGAAGTTCTTGGCAAGCAAAAAAGTTCATAAATTGCATCAATTCTTTAGTAAACTCGAAACCCTCAACAAAGTGCTATTTAATAGTCCGAACGAATCGTCAGGTTAGATATGGAACAGGAACCCTTTTGTCTCAAAACGATCGAGATCTCGCTAATTCTTTTCCTGATTCCGTCGTAATCGTTATGTACAAGACATCTGAATTAAATCTTGGCTGGAGTCAACCAGGAGTTTGGATTCCAAATATACGACTTCCAGATAATTCGATTTTTTATCAGATTGATGGATGATTTTCCCAGCCAAGAGAAGGGTTGTTTATTTGTTTCGCTGAAAACAACCCCTCCCCTAAATGTGCTGTCCGAAAAGATGCCGGTTCTGTTGGTAGTTCTGCATCATTTCTGATGGTAAAACAATTTTTTCCATTTTCCCCTTGCTTTTCAATATACCGAATGGTATATTTAGGATATGACGACGCGCGAACAACTTTTGGAACAGGCTTTGGAACTCTTTCGCAGGGAAGGGTACGAGAATACAGGTGTCCAGAAAATTGTCGATGCGGTGGGCGTAGAAAAGCCGACACTCTACCATTATTTTGGTAGCAAGCGCGGATTGCTGGATACGCTTCTCGCTACGTATTTTGATCCGTTTTGGGCTCCTCTTCAAAAGGCGGCAGACCATAAGGGCGATGTTCCCTACCAGTTGGAACAAATTACGCTCGCTTACTTTAAGTTTGCGAGAGAGCACCTGAATTTTTATCAGTGGTATCTGAGTATCATTCCGGCCCCTGTGGAAAGTGATACGGGGAAAGCGGTGCGGCCGATTCTCGACAAGCAATGGAAACTTTTGAATCGTTTGTTTAAGGATGCTGCGGAGTTCCACGGCAACATGCGGGGTCGCGATGCGCGATACACTTACACTTTTTTAGGGATTATCAATACGACGATTACGTCTGCGATGTTTGACTTGGTATCGCTGAATGAAGAAAGCGCGTATATTACGAGTGGGCAATTTATGCACGGAATTTTCTCATAGGATTTAAGAGCTGCCAATGCGAGCGGAACGCGCTGTGTTCAAAAAGCCTGCGGAAATTGTGACGAAACTTGTAACAAATGAAGGAACAAAAAATTTGGATGCAAACAGAGACGCGTGGCAGGCAAAGATGCACGAGATGAAGTTTGAAAGAACGAAAGCCTTGAAGCGCAGAAGGTTTTGAAAAATGATGGTTTGAATTGATTTTGTTTTGATTTTTTGTTTGTAGTTAATGCCTTGTTTTTAAAGGCTTTATTTTTTCCCTGATAGCATACCACTTGGTATACTTTAATTCTTGTTCGCCATTTTGAATAACGAACGATTGTGAAGTGTCAAGCGGTGGGTCGTGAATCGATTTTTAGAGGTACGTTTAATTTTTCTGGAGGTTATTATGAATACACCGAATCACATCTATCATATTTTTCCTCTCGGCGCTTTGCGCAAAGAGGAAGGCGGCTACAGGAACATTGCCACCCTCGCAGAATGGATTCCGCATCTGCAAAGTTTGCACATCGATTCCGTTTTACTGGGGCCCGTGTTTCAGTCGGAGACGCACGGCTACGATGTCACGGATTTGCGCCGCGTGGATCCGCGCCTCGGCTCCTGGGAAGACCTGCAACATTTGGTGCAGGCGTTTCATGCGGCAGGAATCGGCGTTATTCTTGATGCGGTGTGGAATCACACTTCACGCATGCATTATGCTTACCGGGATCTTTTGGCTCTGGGCCCGAGATCCAGGTATGCAAACTGGTATCGCAACGTGCGCTGGGGTGTCCGCAATCTTTGCGGGGATCCCTTCACTGTCGATGCTTGGGCAGGGTTTCAGGATTTGCCGGAACTGAATTTGTTAGAACCCGATGTGCAAAATGAAATCATCGACATTGCGAGCCTCTGGATTCGGGAACTCGGAATTGACGGAGCGCGTCTCGATGCGGCTGATGTGATGGACCGCAGTTTTCTGCGGCGCCTTTCCGATGCTTGCCATGCGCAAAAAGAAAACTTCTGGATGGTGGGGGAAGTGGTGAATGGCGATTACCGCTTGTGGCTTCGGGATGCGGGCCTCGATTCCGTGACGAACTATGAGGGTTACAAATCGCTGTGGTCTTCGTTCAACGATGCAAACTTTTTTGAAATCGCCTATTCTGTGAATCGCCTTTCCGGGGACGATGCGGGCCTTTGTCGCGGCGATAAACTCCTTCTCTTTAATGAAAACCATGATGTGGCGCGCCTCGCGAGTGTGCTCAAAAAAGCCGAGCATCTTTACCCCCTACACTTGATGCATTACACTTTGCCTGGGATTCCCAGTCTGTATTACGGCGAAGAATGGGGCTTCCAAGGGGTGAAAGGCAAAACGGACGATTGGGATTTACGCCCCGCTATGCCCACGATCCCCCCCACAAAAATTCTTCAACCCGATCTTTTGCACAACTTGCAACGCCTCGCTGAGTTTCACATGGACAACGTGGCGCTTTGCGAAGGGGGTTACTTTCCCATTTTTGTGAGCGCAGAACAAATCGCCTTTTTGCGCACATATGGAAAAGAATCTCTCCTAGTTGTAGTCAACGCGAGCGACCAAGCCGTCACTCTTAACCTGGATTTGGCCAAGGTGAATCTGGTTCCAAAGGCGGGGCGGCTCCTGGATGTGCTCAACCGCGATATTCCCGGCGTTCCCCTGGAAAAGGGACACCTGAAAGTGAGTGTGCCTGCTTATTGGGGCCGCGTGTTCAGCCTCTGCTGAAAAGAGCCACCAAAAATTGTAAATATAATGATATGAAATACCGCATTGAAACTGATACCATGGGCGAGGTGCAAGTCCCCGCCGACAAATACTGGGGCGCGCAAACCGAGAGATCGCGCCAGAATTTCCGCATCGGACCAGAGGCCAGCATGCCTCACGAAATCATCCGCGCTTTTGCCGTGCTCAAAAAAGCCACAGCGCTTGCAAACTTTGATCTTAAAGTGCTTTCGCTCGAAAAACGCGACCTCATCGTGCAAGTCTGCGACGAAATTCTCGCAGGAAAACTCGACGATCAATTCCCGCTGGTGATTTGGCAAACGGGTTCCGGTACGCAAAGCAACATGAACGCGAACGAAGTCATCGCAAACCGCGCCCATGTTCTTAAAGGCGGGAATCTCACCGATACAGACAAAGTACTCCACCCGAACGATGATGTGAATAAATCCCAGTCTTCGAACGACACCTTCCCTACGGCCATGCACATCGCGGCCTACACCTTAGTCAGCGAAACGACGCTTCCCGGCATGCAGCATCTGCGCGATACGCTCCATGCGAAGGCCGTGGAATTCGCGAGCATTGTTAAAATCGGGCGCACTCATTTTATGGATGCGACCCCTTTGACCCTCGGGCAGGAATTCAGTGGGTACGTGCAGCAAATAGATAACGGAATGCGCGCGATCCGCAACGCCCTCGAAATGGTCCGGGAACTCGCTCTCGGCGGTACCGCCGTGGGGACAGGCCTCAATACGCCTCCCGGCTACGATGTTCTTGTAGCTTCCAAAATCGCCGAACTCACCGGTTACTATTTCATCACGGCGCCCAATAAATTCGAGGCCCTCGCCGCGCATGATGCCATGGTGGAACTTTCTTCTGCGCTCAAACGCTCCGCCATATCCCTTTTCAAAATCGCAAACGACATCCGCATGCTAAGTTCCGGCCCGCGCTGCGGCATCGGCGAAATCATCATCCCCGACAATGAACCAGGATCCTCCATTATGCCTGGGAAAGTCAACCCGACGCAGCCGGAAGCCCTGACTATGGTGTGTGCCCAGGTGATTGGCAACGATACCGCTGTGAGTTTCGGAGGCGCCTCCGGACATTTTGAACTTAACGTATTTAAGCCTCTTATTGCAAGCAATGTGCTCCAGAGTGCGAGACTTCTGGGCGATGCCTGCCGTTCTTTTGCAGACAATTGCGCCGTAGGCATTGCACCCAATGCGCCCATGATCCACCGGCATCTCGAAAATTCATTGATGCTTGTCACAGCGCTGAACCCCCACATTGGCTACGCCAAAGCAGCACAGATAGCCAAAAAAGCACTCAAGGAAGGCCTCACACTCAAAGAAGCCGCCGTAGCGCTGGGATTCCTTACTGCCGAAGAATTCGATCTCTGGGTGCGCCCGGAAGAGATGACAGGCACCCTGTATCCAAAGTAATGTTCCTTTCCTCGCCCATGAATTTTATATTTGGGCTATGATTGACAAGCATCCCCTTTATTTTACGATTCACGGCCACTTTTATCAACCGCCCCGCGAAAATCCATGGACTGGATCCATTGAAAATCAAAGGAGTGCGGCGCCTTTCCATGATTGGAACGATCGCATCGCCCGTGAATGTTACAGCCCCAATGCAGCAAGCCGCTTGCTCACCACCACTGGCCGCATTCAGGACATTGTCAATAACTACGAATACATGAGTTTCAACATCGGCCCTACTTTGATGGGTTGGATTCGTACGCAAACGCCCGAAACTTACGCCCGCATTCAGGAAGCAGATCGCAAAAGCGTGGAGCGTTTGGGCCACGGTAACGCCATCGCCCAAGTCTACAATCACATCATTATGCCGCTTGCTTCTCCGGAAGATCGCATCACGCAAATTCGCTGGGGCATTCAGGATTTTGAAACGCATTTTGGTCGCAAGCCCGAAGCGATGTGGCTCGCCGAAACGGCCATCAATATGGACGTGGTGGTGGATCTCATCCAAGAAGGGATTCAATTCACCGTGCTTTCACCGACCCAGGCCGAAAGCTTCCGCGAAATCGGTGGCAAAGATTGGAAAGGGTGTGAAAACACCAACATTGATACTACGCGCCCGTACCGCATTTTCCCCCGCGATGAACACGGGAACAAACTCTGCGACGGCTACCTGGATGTCTTTTTTTACAACCCGTGGCTTTCGAGTGCCGTGGGCTTTGAACACCTGCTCCGCGATGCCAACGTTTTCGGGCGCCGCATTGCCGACGCCTGGGATCCGAACCGCAAAGAGCCCCAACTGGTAAGCATCGGCACCGATGGCGAATCCTATGGCCATCATGAACCTTTTGGCGATATGTGCGCCGCTTGGCTTTACAACCGTTACGCGCCGGAACACAAAATGATTCCCGTGAACTTTGGCTGGTTCCGCGAACAGTTCCCCGCCAAGTATGAGGTCCAGCTCAAAAACGTGCACGCCGAAGGTTCCGCCTGGAGCTGTGCGCACGGAGTGGGACGCTGGTACAGGGATTGCGGCTGCTCCACCGGTGGTGGCGAAAATTGGAACCAGAAATGGCGTGGTCCTCTTCGCGATGCCATGAACCAACTCAAGAAAATTGCCGATGAAGTGCTCCTCCGTGAATTTCCCAAGATTTCGAATGTGGGACCTTGGGAGGCGCGCAACCAATATATTCAGGTTTTAGTAAAGCCCGAGGATCCGGATCGCAAAAATACGTTTCTTCAAAGCATTTTAATCAATCCGTCAGAAGAAAAAGACCGTGCGACCGCCATTCGTCTTTTAGAAATCCAAAAATTCTGTCTTTTCACTTTCACGAGTTGCGGCTGGTTCTTCAACGATATCGAAGGCCTGGAACCCGTGCAGAACATGCGCTACGCAGAACGCGCCATAGAACTCTTGAAACCCTTTTTGCCGCCCTCTTTACCATTCAAAGACCAAGTGCTCAGCATCCTCGCACGCGCGCGTTCCAATGAACACAAACTGAACGGTGCCGAAATATTTGTACAGCAGGCAATCCCCGAAGTCCCGGTGGCACTCAAACTCATGGCCGAACAAGCGGTGATTTACCACATGGGTCTGGAAAACATTTCTGAAAACACAGACAAACGCATTATCGCCAAGAAACTGGGTTCCCGAAAGCACCAGACGGTAGTGCATGCCTCGTTCAATGATCGCGATCTCGCGGAAACCACGGAAGCGACAATTCTCGTCATCACAGACAACATGGGACGCCTGAATCTCATCGCTTTTGAAGGCCCACAAGAAAGTGGTTCGTTGCCTTTTGTGGCAAGCCCCAACGAATCTTTTGCTGAATTGAAAAAGCACTACCCCACAGCCTATGTGGTACGTCTCCGCGATCTAATGAGTGATTCGCTCCAAAAGATCAATCAGCTCTTGACGCGTGAACACCTCGAAGAAGTCACCAGTGCTTTCAGTGGTTTTGCGGTGGAGCACGGACTTTCCATCGATTGTCTCGCCGATCAGGATCACACGCTCACGGACACCATGCGCAAATGCTTGAGCCTGGAAATCAACGCCAAAATTCATAATCTGGCGCTTGAATACCTCAAAGGTCATGACGATGCAATTTTAGAAGAAGCGAACCAATTGGTGCAAGAAGCAAACGAGCTCCGCACCAAATTTTCCTTTGGTGGTACGGGGCGTATGTTCCACAAAAAACTTTCTAAGCTCATTGAAACGGCCTCCCGTAAATATGATGAAACCGCAGTAAAACATATTACAGGCCTCATCACCATGGCCGATTGGTTGCACCTCTACATCGATAAAACGTCGCTCGAAAACCAGGCCTTTGAAAGCTATCAGAGTTTCGTCAAAGACCCGTCGGGCCCAAGGCAGGCGCAAATACCCATGTTTGACTGGCTCAACTTTGAGCGTCCGGCGGAAATGGAAACATGAGTCTACAGCTCTCCGAAAAACCACTCCTTGAAGCGGAAGCAATTCAAAAACGCGTCGCCGTGCTCGCCACAGAGATCGAAAAAGAATACCCCTGCGATCTTCTCGTTGGGGTTCTCACCGGAGCCTTTATTTTTGTCGCCGATCTTGTGCGGCAAATGAACCCAGACATCAAACTCGCCTTTGTCAAAGCGGAAAGTTACGGTGATAGCGATACCAGTTGCGGAGACGTGCGATTCGCTGGCATCGAAAAAATGAACGTTAAAGACAAACGCATCCTTGTCATCGATGACATTTTAGACACCGGACACACCCTCAAGGCTCTCACAAAAGTAATGCAAGATCGTGGCGCTATCAGTGTCAAAAGTTGCGTCTTGCTAGATAAGCCCAGCCGCCGCGAAGTCGCCTTTGAAGCGGATTTCAAAGGGTTCGTGATTGAGAACCTCTTTGCCGTGGGCTATGGTTTGGATTACGCGGATAACTACAGAGCTCTGCCCGCAATTTATACGTTGCAGGAAAAATAAGAGCCCCTGTAAAATTATAAATCCCACACGACAAATATAAGTTGCTGTTTTTCATTTTATTTACTTGTAATATTTTAAATAAAACTGGCATCTTCGACATTGATTAATTAAATTTTAGTTTTTATTTTATCAGGAGATTAGCAATGAATATTTTAAAAACAAGTCTCGTTAGTTTTTGTGCTTTACTTCTTTGTTGTTGTGGAGAAGACCCACAAACAAGTAGTGGCGTCGCATCTACCACACAAGACCAATTTTTCAGTTATAGTGAATATTTGACCTACATTAGCGAAATGCCGCAAGAAGATGGTGATACCACTAAGAATTTTCTTTACTTAGGGGATCAGCCCTTGTATGGACAAGAAGCTGTTGATAATTATTATTATTCGCTTAAAAAAGCATGGAATGCACAACAAGAAGGGGCTACATTGACCAACAAATCAACACAGGCACTTGCAATTCTTACAGATAATGATGAGGACTTAACCATCCCCAGAGATCAATGGGAAAATATCAATTATTGCATTGATTATTATCGCAACGAATTAACCTATGATGAATTTAAAGCATTACTTCCTAACGTTGAAAACGCTTTTGAAAACGCATTAAGTCAATGGGAAGCGGCATCAAATCATGCACTGTCATTCACCTATAGGCCAGATTTAAACGGAAATTCTCACGCAGTAGAAGCCTCCCAATCATCAGGCAAAACCAAATGTAGCAGGAATGGAACTAATCCCAATAATATTTACCTGATGATTCGCCTTGGGAAAGACACGAATACATATTCGCACGGCAACGCATGGGGGCATAAAATTGACTTATATAACTTACATCTTTCGTTACCACAGTACATTGTATCTCTTGCACTTCATGAATCCGGTCATATTTTAGGCTTTGCCCACGAATTCGCGATTCCTAATGGAACGCCATCAAGTGCATGGTGCCGTGATAGCACGAATAAAGCGGGTTATACAACGCGACCAGGACAAGTTACAGGAATTCGAGTCTTATCGGCTTATGATCCAAACTCTATTATGAATTATTCCAACTGTTCCAATATATCAACACCCATAACAACACTTTCTGCTAATGATATTTTGGGTGTACAAAAAGTATATAACAACGCCTCTTCATCAACCTGGAAATTATCGGCTAGAAATTTTGAGTCCGGCTATAATTATGGGGCCCCATATTCAGGAAGTTTTATCACAAAATCGGGTGATTTTAATGGCGATGGCATCTCAGATTTCGTGAGAATCAGCAACACTATGATTTTCACCTATTATGGCAAGGGCGATGGAACATTTACTCATACACCCCCTTCAAGTGTTCCTCAAGGGACCTATTTTTCAAGTGCTCCGACAACACACGCTACTGTTTATCCTGTTTATATTGGGGATTTTAATGGCGATGGAATGGATGACATTATTCGTTATCACAACATACAAGGCATTTGGGTGTTTACTAGCACGGGCACCGATTTCAAATTAACAACCTACTATAACCAAAGAACGGATTTCCGCGATTATAGTCCTGTTGTTGGTGATTTTTATGTAGGATTTCCGACGTACAGTAGTGACGATGAAAGTAGTGACGATGAAAGCGATGACTTTATACTCGTTGGGAAAACAAGCATTAAAACGTTGCTCGGACACTATGATGCCACGAACTCGAATACCAGTATTCCTCAAACTATCAGTAAAAACCTACAAATTTTGTATCCCGAAGGTGCCGATTATGGTCCAGCAACTGAACGAGAAACATTTATTGCGAATTTTTACACGAATGGTGATTTTTTAATTAATGCCGGTGGTTTAGTAATGCTTCTCGCTGATAAAATGATTGTTCAGACATCTTTTACTGAATCATCAGCGACTCCGATATACACCTCTTACAGTGCCATTAATGGGGGTGAGTCTTGGAATTTTGGGGCTCCAGCAGCCGTCACCACAGTGAGCGGTGACTTTAATGGAGACGGAAGAACCGATTTCTGTCGTTTGGGTAGTAGAGCCTATTATCCAATTATGGGAAAGACGACTTCACCATTTTTTTCAGCTAAGAAATACATCTATCCTGATGCATATACTTTTGGTTGGACTGATTATGAGAACAAAGTCGGAGATTTCAATGGTGATGGCTATGATGACATTATTCGTTTAGGTGCGACTGATGCTTGTATTATGATTTCAAAAGGCGATGGAACATTTACGATGAAAAAACAGGTTTACCCTACAGGTTATAATTTCGGTACGAAAGCAAACAATTATTTCGAAACCGTTGTGGGTCAATTCAACCAGAATGGAAAAACCGACATCATTCGTATGAATGGCACTGAAATGTATACGATGCTTTTCTAACAATTTCGCTAACAAATTGTAGTACAACAAAGCCTCACTCCCAATGTGAGGCTTTTAAATTTTAGTTATGTACATTGCCATTTGCACTCTCCCCCTAAATGAGGGGGAGTTTTATATTTTTCTATGGTTTGGATTACGCGGATAACTACAGAGCTCTGCCTGCAATTTATACGTTGCAGGAAAACGAAGAGCCCCTGTAAGGGGCCCTTATGAAAGTTGAGAGACCCGTCTGATCAAAGATCATTATGAGATCCATCACAGAAGGGGGGATTCTTTGTCAGTTTACATCCGCACAGATGGAACTCTCCGGTCTTCTCCACCTTAAAGGCTTTAGGTGTAATCGTCGTCCCATGGTGAGAGCCATCGCAGAAAGGCTGTTTTTTACTCCTGCCACAGGCGCACCAATGATATTCCTTACCAGCTTCAAGTTTTACTGTATAGGGAAATTGTTGAGCAACAACGGGTTTATCTTCCATTTATCTATCCTCCTTAATTGTCTAATAAAAATACATTAAAGGGGCTGAGAAAATGCGCCTACGGTAGCATCGTTGCTTTACAATCCCATGATTCATTTACAGATTAGGGTGTGAAAACGCGTGTTGGCGCAAAAAGCGTTTCGCCTCTTGAACCCGTGCCGATATTGCCATATGCATTGTTGCCTGTACCCCAGACAGAGCCGTCCTTTTTGAGAATCATGGAATGCACTTTACTGGAAGATACAGACTCCACACCGTCCATAATTTTCCGAGGAGTTTTTACGATAGTGGAATCCCCCGTGCCCACATTTCCCATGAAGTTGTAGCCACAAGCCCAAAGACTTCCATCGGTTTTGACAATCAGGGAAGAAGAAAAAGATACATCCACAGATTTCACATCGCTCATCACTTGTATAGGTTCATTAACGTAATTGCCTTGAGTGCTACCGACCCCCAAAGTCCCATAGACGTTAGTGCCCGCAGTCCAAAGAGTTCCGTCCGTTTTGATAACCATGATGTGAGAAAAACTCGTGGCAACAAAAGCGACATCGGTCATCACTTGCACAAAATCCGTAATATTATCATTATTCCCTGCAATCACCGTCCACATGAACATCCCGGCAACCCAAAGGGAGCCATCCGTTTTGATGATGGCAGAATTAGCATCACCCGCATCGACAAAGGCAACCTCATCCATAATTTTCACAGGAGAGGTCACATTCAAAGTATCGCCGGTGCCCAACTCTCCCACGCTGTTGTTTCCCATGCCCCAAAGACTTCCATCCTTTTTTAGAATCAAACTGACCACTTCGTTCGCCGAGGCACTCGCCACACCGTCCATCACTTTCACAGGACCCATAGTCACCGGAATCACACCGGAATCCGAAGGCGTTCCCACCCCGATTTCCCCTTTGTAATTATGGCCCGCCGCCCACAAACTCCCATCCGTTTTGACAATCAACGTATGCAAATGGCCCGCCGAAACACTCGCGACCCCAGTCATCACCTTTTCTGGAGTCAACAACATTTTCGAAGAATCATCAGCCCAGAAGCCTGCCACAGAGCCCAACGCCCACAAGTCACCATCACTCTCGAGAATCATGGTATAATAATACCCGGTGGAAACGGATGCCACATCGGTAATGCCAGCCCAGCCAGTCACCGTCACCGAGGACGAAGACGCCCCCGAAGAGGAGGAACCTTGCGAAGAAGAAGAATCCTCTTCCGTTGCACTGGAACTTTCATCGCAGGCGATCAGTGCCATTGTAGCCACCGCCAAAGTCATCCACTTTTTCCACTGTTGCATCATAGTCTCCTTATATTTCTTGGAAAAATAGATTTTTTTCATTTTAAAAAAATACTTCTTACAACATAACTAGTTTTTCCTGCCCGTGAACCGTCTAAATTCACACTATCCAATCGATATCTCCAGCCTATTCTAAGCAATTGACAGTAGCATAATCCCTTCTACATCAACATTCGAAAGAGAAGCAACAAAATCGTCCCAAAAGTTTTCTACTGACAAATCAAAGTCTGACAAAGTGTCAATCAGAGATTCAGCATGCATTTGTAGTTAATGAATCGGCGAGAAACGTACAAGAAGGAGATGCATCATCAACAGAAAAGTAAAATTTTATTTTATTAAATGGCTAAAACATCAAGAATCGCGAGAATGCAAAAAAGAAGGATTTCTTTCGTTGAAAGAGTTCCCTCATTTTGATTAAGTTTATCTGAACACCTAAAGCAAGGAACGAATTATGAGTATTCTCGATAAAATTAGCTCCTTATTCAAAAATTCACTTCAAAAGCCCATACCCAATCATGAAACCAAAATTCCTGAAAATGCTCAGGGAGTTTTCGAGTTTTTAGACCGCTCCGTTGCTGCTTTCGACAACCTCTTTCAAAGTTACAATCATAGAATAGAAAAGGGGACAACCAATATTTTTCTCTTGGCTCGTAAAGAATCTTACAAAGAGGCGATTCGAAATATTTGCAAGAAATGCGAATCTAAAGAGGCCGCAATTTACAGTTCACTTCCTGAAATTTTCGAAATCTTGGACATGGACGAAGGCGAAAAAAATCCGCAGTTCCCTATTTTTTTGAACATCTACACCATGGGCCACACAAAAATCAACATTTTCTTAGAAATCCTCATTACCGATTTTGCCTTGATTCCCATTCAAAAATTTTCAATAGAAGAACTGCGTTGTATTTATAAAAACAGTCATGAATGGCTCCAAAAAATATGTACATGGACTGAAGATGCACTACAAAAAATTGTCGACTTCAATACAGCCACACAAAAATCAACCCAATGGTTGGAAGCCCTTTTTGAGGTGCTTAAAAAGCAAGATAATTTATTAGAACAACTCCAAAAAAAAATAAAGACTTTTCAAAAACTCGTAGAGGACGCAAAACTAACATCAAAACAAAGGGACCAACTTTTGAAACAATTTGCAACACCAGTGAATGAATTTTGTTAATGGGTAATTTTTTATGGATTTTATAGCCTTTTAGGTAAAAAGTACTCTCATGAGATTAGATTTGTGAAACATTTAGGAAGGGAGTCTCGTGAATCATCTTGAACTTAAAGCAACACTCGCCCACATCGGTCCCCTGCTTGTAGGGTTCATCGTTTTAATTTATGTACTTGCATCCTTTAATGTAAAGATTGAACGATTTGCTTTTATTCAAGCACAAAATTTTTCTGATAATTGGAAAGTGGCGGAATCCACAATCACTTATACTGCAATGAAGCAGTTGCCCTCATACATTCCCCGCAACACGGTAGTAAGCTTTACCCTCACTGACGCCGAATATCAAATTTTTATTGACAACAAAGAAATTAAAAGAATGGAGAATAATTCTGCCAAAGCGGTTGTGGGCGGGTTCTCTCTCTATTATACTTTTGCGGGTATCCCCACCGATGCTGCGGGCAAAACACTCCGCATTCAACTGAAATCTGCAAACAAAAATTCCGTGGTGCCCCCAGCATCTATTTTCATCGGCACACATAATGCTGTATTATTTGCCTTAATTTCAGAGTATCGCATTACTATAGGGGTCTGTTTACTTCTCTTTTTTATGGGAATTTATGCTTTTCTAGTGGAACTAACCAATCGCGTTCACAAAACACGAGCCCCATGGTCCAATGCAAATCTTGCGTTCTTTATGATTCTTTGTTCCGCTTACTTTTTTTATAGTAGTTATCTCCCCCAATTATTCACAAATAATAATGCCCTTATCTATTACATCTCCTATTCCATTTTCATGTTTTTCGCTATTCCCCTACTGCTTTTTATTGCTTCTGTTTTCCCCAAGCACAAAAACCAGCTCACTTATTTCGCTTTAGCTTTTGCCCTCGTTTTTATTATTCGCACAATAGGCATTGGGCTCGAACTTTGGAAAATCACTGACTTGCTCATAATATTTCATGTGATGATGTTTTTCGCCGCAATTTATATGCTCTATGTATTTTTCAAAGAACGTAGCGAAGTTTCCCGCTTTATTTTCTATGCAATCGTCACCATCACCCTTGTGACCATTGCATTCGTGCTCCTTTTTCATTTAAAAGAAGAGCTCCATTTAACACTCATCAATTACTATGATTTTCTTGCTATCGGTCTATTTATTTTTTCGCTCTTTTTGTTAATGGGCACAGTTCAAAATTCATTTGTACTCCGTGGCAAAGCTTTACGGGCCTCTCTCTATGAACAACTTGCCTATATGGATGTCATGACAAATATGAGGAACCGCGCCGACTGTGATCGTGAACTTTTACGCATCAACAAGTTGCGCAATACACTCCAAGATATCACTTTCATTATGTGCGATTTAAATAACCTCAAAAAGACTAACGATACCTATGGTCATGAATCAGGCGATCATCTTATCAAAGGCATGGCTCAATGTCTGGATTTAGCATTCTCTGAAATTGGGAAAATTTATAGAAACGGCGGAGATGAATTTGTAGTAATAATGCTTAATCAGCAGGAAGAGAAGATAAACGCCGCCTGCACCAAACTCGCTAAACTCGCGAAAAGTTACCGCACCGAACAAAATGAACCCTTATTCTACGCGATTGGCATTTGTCGGTTCTCCAGTGACGATGGCGATATTCCTGAAGTCCGAGAAATTCTTAAAGCCGCCGATAGGCGTATGTACCTAGATAAGCAGAAATCGAAGAAAAAGTAAAAATCATTTCTATAGCATTTGATTTGGTTCAAAATTGTCTGCAAATAATTTTTTCATCAAAAATAAAAAGACCCCTTGGTTTATTAATCTGTGACAATTTTCGTCTGCATTAGAAAAAAGAGGGGTTAGAAAAGCATTTAGAAATTCATGCCATCAAGGAGTAAATGACAAAAAATGACAGACTCCAAATATTACAGATCATTACAGAACAGGCACTTGCCATACTTTTTTTATTTGTGAATGGTATGTTTGAATCTGTTCATTTTTCAAACTACAACCAGGAGAAATAAAAATGAAATACATTTCCATTATTGGAATTACACTAGCCCTTACCTTTTCCACAGGGTTTACCTATAATATTTGGAAAGCAAGCCCAAACATCACTTGTAGCGGGACAATTGATGTCCCTACAAATAGCGTCCAAGAATCTAATGATCCTTCGCTATTAAAAAGCGCAGTATTAAATTCTGGATCTGGGGGTATTTGTGAGGGCGTCGTTTTTGAAGTCACAAAACCTATTACCGTGTATCGCGCTTGGAACAGTACGCGTGCCGATTCCCGATTAAAAAATTGGTGGACTTTCGACAAACCCACAGGAACCTTAAAAGACTATCGTAAAGACAATGAAATCTGTTGCCAATGGGGCCCAAGAGACACAATTGAAGTTTGTTCTCTTCGACCCGGAGCTAAAATTGTCGTAGGGCCTGGGCAAAGTGTCAATTGTAGTAAAGATACAAATCATAATAAGCCTGCTTGCTGTGATACCACATATGGCATTTCTCCCAACAATCAGGTTTACATCGGTAATCCGTCTCAAGATTTAATTAATTGCTATTCTGCTAAGGCGCCATGGTCTAAGCAGGAGATTTAAATCTTAATTTCTTCCAGAGAAAACATTTGAATTCTTTGGAAGAAATTTTTTATTAATTTTTTTTCAGGTTTAATACCTCGCAGCTTTCTGCTGAATCTTAGGCACAGAGCGTTTTGCGACAATTTGAAATATTAAATATGGTTACGTTCGGTTTGCCTACTATGATACCCCGTAACTCTGCTGCGGGGTAGTTCATAAATGCGGAATACAAGAACATAAAAAACGAATTGGTTCCGAAATAAATATTAACGCGGAGCCATGAAATTATAAATGTCTATTGAGTTAATTGCATTTTGCGCAGGCATCATTTTACTTCTTATAGCCATTATTGGTGGTGGTATTAAGATTAAAGAAATAGAGGTTCCTCTGCTTTCTGAAAGTGGAAGAATCTTATTCGCTTTACTTGGCTTTTTTGCTATGCTGGACAACAATCACTATATTTAAACCCTCTCTTCCATCTAATTCTACAATCCTTATTACATCATCATCAGAAAAAGTAGAACGTCCCAATGAAGAGAGTAGCAATGCAAACACTGAAATCGAAGTTCTCCCTGCTCCCCCTGTAAAATTTAGTATTAGCGATACTTTATGGTCGGATCAAAAACAGGAAACGATTGATTTACTTTTGAATTAAAAATACATTGGAACCATCAAAATTTCTGAAACTAAAAAAGTTTCTTCGGTCTATTTAAAAGCCCCTAAAGAGGGGACTTATGAATATAGACTCACGGGTAAATTGATTAGAAAATCTAAAACAGGCGAAGAATTTCAAGTTTTACTGTCTGGGGGAGGTTCCATTGAAATTTTTGACGGCGCCAAATATCATTTTATTTTTCTTGAAGAGTCCGATCCTTCCAGGGCAACTATTTCACTTGTGTTACCCGATGCAGGCGCAAATCAACTACCTCAATATAAAATGAAGTAGTTGATTCACAATCATGTTCCCAATGATGAAAGCATGGCAATCATTCTTGGACAAGGATACATATCCCACTTATCTTTTCTCACAGAATTATGGGTAAAAATACCATTTTCACCTGCAAAAGCTCTTTTAGAAATATCAAAAATATCTGGGTTATACACTCTATTAATTTGAAATGCATTACAGAGATAAATCAACACATCTTTAAGTGCTGCAATTTGCAGCATCCGTATATTTATGGTAAAAGGTGTATCCCTTAAATGGCTCTTTAAGCTCAGTGATTTCATTCAGTGGTACTTTTGAATTCACATAGTTCACAAAGGAGCCATCAGGACATTTTGTGAGTTGCCCCCAATTACAAATTTCAATTCCGATGGAAATGGAATCCAATTTTTTATACGGTAACTTCATTGAGTTAAACGTTTCCGATTTTAGCCCGAGATGATAGGCCCAATATTTCGAACTGAAACACTAGATAATATCGCCATCTTTTTCATTCGCACTTTTTACATTTCCTGCGATTATAAATGCAGTGGACACTTTTGAGCCATCATTTTGCCAATATCTGGCAGTATTTATGGCACTGGGACTCCCTGCAGTAATCATCAGCAGTAAAATGCATCTGAATAATTTTATCAATATCAAGAGCCATATTAAACTCCCCTCCTAATTATTGTTATGTCAACATTACGATATCTGTCTTTTTAACGCAGCTTCATAGGCTTCTACAATCATTTTTAAACCTTCTGAAGATTCTTGCGGCGAAATAACGATTTCGAGTTTGCCATTTGTCTTTGGATTTTCATCTGAATTTCTACTGAAAAATCCGCGATTCTTTTTAATTGGGAAACTTAGCTGTAATTCTTCATCAACCAGAGTCAATTCAAAATCTGCAGTTATAGTGGCTTTTTCAATTTGTGACATTCCCAGCGGAACCAACGTAATCAACGGTACCTGTATTTCTGTTGTTTTCACGTCGCCTTCAGCAGTTAACATCGGATATGCCAACGTCACATTTTTAGGGACTAGTGTATTTTTTGTTACACTCCCCGCCCCTTTTGAAACCACTTCTTCGTTGGTTTCTTCAAAATACTTATCCAGCAATCCCTCATTTTTGTCCATCAGCGTATCGCTTGCACTGATAATTGCCTGGTGAATTGCTTCCACAAAAGATTTTAAGTTTATCATATTAGTTTTTAGTTAAGGTTGAACTTATTTAGAAGTTGATAATTTCAATTTTTCAAATTGACCCATTGTTTTTTCGACAACGGTCTTGCTTTCACAGGAAAGACCGATGGATGATTGACAATGGGGACAAGAAAATTGAACGCCCGCGATTAGTTGTTTTGTATCGAAAGGAATTCTGGTATTACAAATCGGGCAAGGGATTTGTTGTTCAAACAGACTCATATCAAATTGATCCTTTTTTGTTTTTGGTTACTATTTTTTAGGACTGGGTAATGGTTGAATCGATTTGGTGTATAGATCAATAATGGTAAGAACGCCAACAGGTAATGGTAATGGACCCGCGTTGATATTTACCACAAGCCTGCTGGACGACTGACTTTTATATTGTCCCGACCCAGATGTTTTCTCTTCACTTTGCTTGTTGCAGATTTTACCGTTCAATTGCGCTTTTTTGTCCATGACTTTTCCTCTTTCAACCCCTGGGTCTTCAATGGTATAGGAGGTCATGGAAGTAATTTCCATATCAAAGTCAACGGTTACCTTGTCAATAGCAAGTGAATTAAGGGGCACAAGACAAAGAAGCGGCACAGAAAAAATCATCTCCGCTTTTTTGATATAATCTGGATCGCCAGGTTGTTTCGACGCATCGATAACGCCTTGTTTCATCACCATATCAATCATCACCGGTTCATAAGTGCTACTATTTTCTTTTTTTGCAAAACAATAGTCCAGCAAAAATCGAGTCTGACCCGTTACCATTACCACATTTGCTTTTGAAGCCGCGATTAATGGTGCACTAATAATTGATTCGATATTTAATTCCGAGCTATAATCCGGATTAAACGATGTATTTTTTGCTTGGTTCATAATTTCTTTGATAAGAAGTCGGCTCCGTTTTACGGGAACCGACTTTCGTTAATTATTTACTAGATTTGTTACTGAGAGTTAAAGGCTGAATCGCTTGAGCGAATGCTTCGATAATGGTATTGACACCCTTAGGAAGCGGCAATTGTCCGGCATGGACATTCACGGTGTATTTTGCCGAGTTACTTTTTTCGTAATGCGTGTTATGCGTCGAAGAATCTTTCGAATCATAACTTGCACTGACTTTCAAGGTGGCAGAAAAGAACTTCCATTTCACTTTTGCTTCAAAACTGCCTTCAGCTTTCATTTGTGTTGACTTTTCTTCAGATTGAGTTTCGGAAAAGCTTGACTTTACTTCCATTTCGAACGAGACATCCACTGTTTCCACGGCTAATGAATTCAGAGGAATGATCGTAAGCATTGGCAAATTGAACTGAGTCGTAATGTTACGGATTTCAGAGAGTTCAGAGTCAGATCCTTGAATAATCAAAGGTCTTGTCAATGACATGATAATCATGACTGGTTCATACTCGTCGTGCTCCGGGATTTCTGGCGTTCCTACTTCTGCCGGAGTAACTACTTTTCCACCTTCTACTATTTCCGCTTTCGCTTCTACCTTTTTTGCTTCATCTTTGTGCTTTTTAATGAAACATGTATCCAACATGAACTTAGTTTGTGTAATAGCCATTGCAGCGTTTGCATTTGCGGCAGCACTCAGAGGTCCACCAATCAAAGCTTCCATCGGTAGTCCAGAAAATTGCTGAGCCATTGATAATAATCCTGATTCCATAATATACCTTCCTGTCTTTATTTGTTTTTTTGTTAATTCAAATGCAACATTTAATTGCATTTGATTCAAATATCAAAACAAATACACTGAATATCCATTACAACGAATTACACATTATTGAACTTCCACAATGAAATAAGAATTGATTGCACAACATTTTTTAACATACATGTTATTACACCATTGTAAATACTTTAGTATTTGAGGATTGAATTCCTATTCGCATTTTATTTCTAAGACTTCGATCAATTATTTTATCTGCAATAAGGGGACTGATTGTTTTTATATCCTGCCGAATTCGAAATACCTGTTGCGCAAGCAGTTCCCGGCTCATCATGAGCTCTTTGCAAATTAATTCACAGTCAACCCACCTATTTTCACGAGCCAAAAAGGCAAGTAAATAAAAATGGACTCTGGGAGAGAAAATGTATTCGCCTGTCCCTATGTGTAAAATGATTTTGGCACTTTCTTCATCGGGTGCTACTGCTATTTCAAGAAAAATATCATTCTCTTGTTTTACTACTGCATGATGCACTGCGGCACAATCTGCAATTACATCCAGTGGCGCCATTCTGGGGATCAACACAAGCGAATATTGGTCTTTTCCAGATTCATTTTTATCGCAAGAACCTAATGAGAGTATATAGCAAGCATCTCCCCCATTTTCATAATAGTATCGAATTGCATTAATAAGTTGTACACTTAAGCTTCCAAAACAGTCTTCAAACTCTGTAAGCGAAGATATTTGCCAAGGCTTCATTATGAGCGATTGCCCTTTCCATTCTACCTTTTCTGTATAGCCAATAAAAGCAGGCACCGCATAGTTTTCGATTGTTTTGTTACCAAGAGTCTTACATGTAATCAACAAAAGTGCCCCTCTATTACTGATTCGCCATCCGATTTTAATTATTTGCTAAAAATACAGCATCTACCAGATTTTGACTATTACAAACCATTACCAAAAATGAGCATTACTCTTGTCATTCAGAAAATTCAGGCAAATAGTCAGTTCTTTTGTCATATTATCTTCATATTGAAGAAGATATTCTGCACCAGGTTCTATTAGCTCATTACCAAGAAAATGGAGGCCATTTACTATTTTTCCTCTGTTTAATACATATCCAATAGCAATCGGTTTCACTTCATCATTGCTCTTATAGATTTTAACGATCATATATTTCTCCTAGTATGGAAGAAAAATACGTTTCCGTTTAAAATGATTCCATTACATAACATTACAGGAATGGTATTTGCCGAAATCTGACGACTACAATAAAAATTCCGTTGATTTAGATTAATTCTAGGAGATTTACCAGTGAGTCCTATATTGTACAGATAATCGCCGAAGAATACAAAGTATCCACTCCATAGCAATCATCATCTACAACGGAACACCATACGGCAATTCTTTGAAAAAACATTCCCTGATTATCGGGTTGATTCTCAAAAGATCGGTTTCCCGTCCATTTGTGAGTTTATTAACGTTGGCACATTTAATTTCAGTAAAAAGAAATCGAATGAAAGCTGAGCTGATCAAAGCAGCGTCTGGAAGCCTATTTTAAAAGGCTTTTGTCTTTTCAAGAAACCAGATCTCTATACTAATTCTGCCAGCGACTATCGCTGCATGTATATCGATTTTTCCCGGCAATGCGAACTTCAGAAGAATCCGTGTAAGTAATTCCTTCTAATTCCGGAGTACAGGGCGCGCCGTAGCCGAATTCTCCTTCCGGTAGTTCACGCCAGAAAGATTTTTTGCAGATGTAAGCGACGTAATAAGCGTTGTAGCTAGAAATAATCTTTTTTTGCGTGGTATCAATTTTTTTCTGACCTTCCCTTTCCTCATTGCATATGACCCCGACACTCTTTTCAAAATTTGTCGCGAGGCGCCAGCCACTATCGCAAATGGTCAATAATTTCACAGGTGATGAATAAGTGACACTTTCTGAGTCAATGGTAAGAGTCGTGCCTGTCGGGTAGGTCGCGTTGACGAATTCTCCGGCGTTATCCGTTGTGCATAATGTCTGAACTGCGCTTTCGAAAACCGTTGCAACGCGCCAACCGAGCGTACTGCAGATATAACCATTCACCACTTTGCCTAGCGATGATTCCGAACATAGAGACTGCGTAAGCGATTCTTTTTCATTCGCAGCCCGCCATTTATAGTTATCGCACACATAAATTCTGATATTACTCAAGTCGCTACTGTCAACAGTGAAAATTCCGTTGGTTTTGTCATTGCAATAAATATTGCTCAAGTATTCTCCAGTCGTGAGACCTCGCCATACGTTGCCATCACATACCCAGCGGTTTACTTCAAACGATATTGCGGTGTCGGGAACCGCCGCACTAGAAGAACTGTAATCCAAAAAATAAGTTTTGCTGGATGAAGAACTGTAAACAGTATCCGCGGTGAACGATCCTTCGATGGATGCGTTGCAGGCCTTGCCACTTATGATTTCCGGGGTCGAGGCCTTGCGCCATTCCTGTGATTCACAAGTGAAATAAAATCCATAAAAATAGTCGGCCTTATTCGTTTCCTGTACTACGCTATTTTCATTTTCATCAGTACATTCGCTGAGGTTTGGAACGGCAATCCAAGTGCCACCGCTGCAAGTATATTTGCCGTTGTCCACAGCAACGTAAAAGGAGGAACCTTCATTTTCCGCCGAGCATAGACCCAAGTCCTCAGAGGATGCGACGGTCGGCGCATTGCTCCCTGAACCATTGTCAGAACAGGCAAAAATAGAAAATAGAGACAAAGGAACAAGTAAAAACGAGACGATGAATGACGATAAATTTTTAAAGGGGATCCTAAAGTTGTACATAAATTTCCTCAATGACTTATTTCTTAATGTGCCAGACGGTTCCGTTAAATGGGCATGTATAAGTGACCCCGTCATGTTCCGCATAATATGTCGTTCCGTTCCCTGGATCAGGTTGGTAACATGCTTGGCCGAGTAAGGTGGTAATAGAATCGGCTTTTATCCAGCCTCCCTGATAAGGGCCACAATAAACATAAGCCGTTCCAGTGTCGCCTAAAACATGATTTACATCTTTGATTAAAATTCCGTAATAGTTTTTATTGCAAGAGACGCCGGCTATCTTTGTCGCCGTATTCGCTTCTTTCCAGGTGTCGTGTATGCAAAAGTAACCGGAAGCAAAATAAATGCTGTCGGTGTTTACGTAACAACGGCCGCCGTACGCGATATCATTTTCCGTCGCACTCTGCCAATTGCCAGCAATACAGACGTAGGTGTTGTTATAAAGCTGTCCATCATTTTCAATGGTGCATGCTTTCCCCATGCTGATTTCTGCAGCGGTCGCAGTGGTCCACGAACCCAATTTGCATACCTTTGAATTATAAACTGTTCCACCCATATAGCTCGTACAGGGAAGGTCTCCGTTAAATTCATATTCCGTCGCAAGCTGCCACCTCAGAGAATCGCAGACATATTTAGTTCCATAGTCTTTCCGGTGTGGGTTCTTTTCCGTGGCGACCGTACTCTGCAAGCCGAAATAGCAACTGCCGACAGATGCACTTGTATCCTGGATCCAGCCGGTATTTGTGCAATTATAATAATTATAAATTTCGTCCCGTTTGCTGTAAGTACAGGTCCTGTTTAGCAATTTTTCCGAAGCATTCTCACTGCGCCAATGAGTGCTATCGCAAACAACGGTGTCGCCATACCCAGTAACATTCGGATTTTTCTGTACCGCAGTGGTGCCGTCATTCTCCAAAGTGCAGGCCCCATAGCTTGGAAAATTCATCAAATACCACCCGTTTGTATAACATTTATACCAGTTGATGGTATCACCGACATTTGTCGCGTTGCAAACGGCACCTGTTTTTATTTCGCCCATGTTGGTGGTGCGCCAGGTGTTGCGTTCGCAGACATAAACAATTCCGTTCGCGGAAGAATCCTTAATGATATATTCACCTTCCAGTTTTGCTGTGCACAAAGCCCTCGTGGCCGTTTCCGTCTTTGTCGCTTCCCGCCAACCGGAAGAATCACAGAGGTAAAAGGTGGAATCCTTGCCGCTGTATGTCATGGTACCGAAAACGATTGTGCCGTAGTTCTCTACCGTACATAAGCCACCACCAGTTCTTTCATAAATAGAAGCACTCCGCCAGCTACTGGAATCACAGATAAATGAATATTTCCCGGCCACTTTGTACACCCCCTGATCCGCAACTGTGCAAAGTTTGCCCGTTATTTTTTCCCCCGTACTCGCCCCTCGCCATTGGCCCTCATTGCAGACGTACTCATCTATATTGTTGTCGGCTTTTACAAACCGCCCCTGTTCTTCGTCCGTGCAAAGGCTCCTAGAAATAATCTCGCCGGGGTTCGCCTCACGCCACTGTAAACTGTCACAGACATAAGTCGCCGTTTTAACCGAGACGAACTCTCCTTGTGCGGACTCTACACATAAGGTGCCCGCCTTTATTTCGGCATCAGTCGCGCTGCGCCAGATCAAGGAATCGCAAACGTAAATATCATTTTGCCTCCCTGCCGTATCATAAACAAACGAGCCCTGTATTTTATCAGTGCAGGATTCCATAGCGGCGGCTTCTCCGCTGCTTGCAAAATTCCATGCTCCACTTTCGCAGATGTAAGCGACCCTGGAACCATCGGTTGTATCGTAAGAAATGAAAATCGATTTTTCCCTGGATTTGTCGCAGATTTTGTGCGTGAGTGTTTCTGCGGCGGTGGCATCGCGCCATTCATATCCGGTTTCAGAGGAATCCTCCGGGACAGAACACATATAGGAATTACGGCCTATGGAGTCGGTGGCATACAGACCGTATTTTGTACTGTCGCAAACAGTGCCGCCGGCAATTTCCGGCGAGGTTGCCACGCGCCAAGCCAGGCTATCCGAGTACCCTCTGAGGGTATCGCACGCATAAACATCGTTGTAATTGTATAAAGCCTTGTTCCGTTCGCGAGCGACCGTATGGAACGTTTGTGCGTTGCATACCGGGCGGGAAGACACCGGATCCCAAAAATAATTCATGCAAAGAAAATAGCCATCGGCATCCTGAACGTACATTTTCTTTCCTTCAAGATTCGCATTGCAATCGGGCAGATCTTCTTCAGTTTTCACGCCTACGTCTGCGCCGTTTATGGTGCTCCCCGAGTCACCAGAATCCCCACCACAGGCAAAAAATGTCGCAGCAACGACCGAAAGAAACACAATACGCCAACCATGGAAAAAAAGATCAAAACTATGCAACAAAGAATCCCCCACTGGTGTTTAAAGGTAAAATACCACGTTTATGATGTTTGCCTATAAGCTAATAAAAAAATAAGGGCATTTCAAAAACTTTTCATCCAGAGTCCGAATGAAGCCCCGAATTTGAAATCTGATGCCCCGGCAAGCTCAGCTATTCTTCTAATTTTACGCAACGAATGGCCGCTGTCGATGTACAAACACCCGCAGACGCATAGCCATTGCATGCCCAGCAAAAGCTGATACTTGAAGAAGTCTCGCTTATGGAAGCCGCTGGTGCGCTGCAAATATCATCACCACTACAAGTCACATTTGCTGCCGAAGCTAACCAATAATCTGTTTCTCTGCCATCCTGAAGCAAATTTAGGCCATAAAAATTAGTCGTGCTATTACTATCAACACGGACGAACGCTTCCCATCCACCATATTTATTCGCATATCCAAATAAATTATTCCATGCGTTCTCACTGGTTATTTCCCATCCTGCAGGACATATAGTCGAATAATCGGTTCCGTTAAAAGGCGAGACACTCCATTGGTCATTAAATACATTTTCGGTAAACCAAAGTGCCGAATCTACGGCAACCACACCATACTTATCATTCAAAGTACCACGCCACAAAACCCTCTTCGCATCGCACGTAAAAGTGATCCCATCAAATACACCCGTCGCCCCATTTTTTGGGCATACACCCAATTTTTTTTCGACAACATTTAACGGTCTCCAAAAACGATTTATACAAACATATTGAGCAGTATCTCCAACATTCTTGATTTCGCCCCTAGAAGAGTCGGTACATGTATTTAATGCCATTTCTACATCCGAAGGAATTTCCCACACGCCATTTATACAAACATACGCCGTATCGTCATACTCTTCGAAATCCGTATTTTTGTCGCTTGTGCATTTCGGTAAAACGTCATTTGCTTTAGCTTTACTCCATTCATAATCCCATGAACCATCGCATACATATGTTATGTTCAAATAGGACTTCAATTCTCCCTTGTTCTCAGAAGAGCATTCACCAAGCACTTCATTCATCGTAGACATACGCCATCCCGAATTGCTGCCGTCACAAGTATAAGACGTATCGTTCAATACCTTTTTTGAACCAAACAAAGAAGTTTTACAGGCACCCAATTCAATATTCAATATTTCATCTTTCGATGAATTTATCCAATTAGAATTTTTACATGTAAAATAATTTCCCTTGTACACAACAACAGAATCATCCTTAGACTCATCGCATACTCCCAGCAAACCTAACATGGTATTAGCATCATTGATACAACGGACATAAAGCTCAGCTCGTCCCGTATAAAAACGTGTCGAAATCCAATCTTCACCATCATAATCAAACCGGATTGCCGAGGCGTAATCGTCCTCATCCTTTTCTGAATTCACCCAAAAAGCAACATATTCTCCTTCGCCTCCATAATAACCATTGTAACGGCCTCCCGCCTTGGCAGAAAAACCTATGACATCACCACCATTTCCACTTCGTCAATGCTTCGGAGTAACTATAAAGCGTCCCATATTTGCTTTCATTGGTATCGTTCCCGCCGCCATACGCCATATTCTCGGCCATCCATGTGTAATCGCCCACAGTAACCGTATTGTATTTATGACCATCACGGGAATCGGTAAAGGAGCCCGATTTATATTCTAACTGAATGGTATTTCCTTCTTCGTCTACATAAGACAAGTAACGTGGTCCGCTACTGCTGTCATCTTTTCCACATCCAACAATAAGGGCTATCGCAAAACAAATCGTACAACCTTCTATAAGCAGATTCAAAAATTTCATCTCGCGATTCTCCAAAATACTTCAATGAAATATAAATATTAAAGATTCACTGGCTGGAGGATTTGCGCGGGATTTTACAAGGCCATTTTACTGTTCATTTTTTACCCACTATAGAAAAGAGCAAGACAAGGCGAAGAAGAGGGTTGGCAATCCTTCATTCTGACCGCATTTCACCTTTAAATCAGCATTGAGGTGCTATATTTTTACCTTTGTAAGGTAAATCCTCTTATAGGGTTTATTGTAAGAGTAATTTACTGACTGAATGGAGCCCGGTATGCCAGAGAAAGATGTGCTGAAAGAAAAGATTATCGCATTAACCAAAGAATATTACCTAGAAGTGCACGGAAAAAAGAAACCGTTTGTCCCCGGTGAAACCAAGATCAACTATGGCGGGCGTTATTTTGATGATGCGGAGATGACGAACCTTATAGATGCTTCTCTAGACTTTTGGCTAACAGCTGGTCCTTGGACTCACAAGTTTGAAACTCGACTTGCAGACTGGCTCGGTATCAAATACTGTTCTGTGGTCAATTCCGGTTCCTCCGCCAACCTGCTTGCCTTCATGGTCCTCACAGCGCCAGAACTCGGGAAACGCCGCATCAACCGTGGAGATGAGGTGATCACAGTAGCAGGCGGATTCCCCACAACAGTCTCCCCTGTAATTCAATATGGTGCTGTGCCCGTGTTTGTGGACATGACAATTCCCGCATACAATATTGATGCCTCGCAACTGGAAGCTGCAATCTCCCCTAAAACCAAAGCGGTGATGATCGCGCACTCTTTAGGGAATCCATTCGATCTCAATACAATCCTCGCGTTCTGCCGTAAGCACAACTTGTGGCTAGTAGAAGACAACTGTGATGCGTTGGGGTCTGAGTATCTTATTGAGGGGGTTTGGAAAAAAACAGGAACCATTGGTGACATAGGCACGTCCAGTTTTTATCCGCCACATCATATGACAATGGGTGAGGGGGGTGCTGTTTACACCAATGACCCTTTACTACACAAACTGGTGAATTCCTATCGGGACTGGGGACGTGACTGCTGGTGCATGGGAGGCGTGGACAACTCCTGCGGCTGTCGCTTTTCCAAACAATTCGGAGAGCTTCCTCTCGGCTATGATCACAAGTATGTCTACTCGCATTTCGGCTACAACCTGAAGGCTACGGATCTACAGTGTGCCATCGGTTGCGCCCAGTTGGACAAACTGGATAACATCGTCCAACGCCGCCGCGAAAATTTTGATTTCTTAAAGCAAGAATTAAGAGGTACGCCGGGAATTATTTTGCCGGAAGCGCAAAAGAATTCAAAACCGAGTTGGTTTGGTTTTTTAGTTACAGTACAAAAAAGCGCGGAGTTCACCCGCACTGATTTAACCCGGCATCTTGAAGCTAACAAAATCCAGACACGCAATTTATTTGCGGGAAATCTAATGAAACACCCGGCATTTGACGAGATGCGCCAATCTGGCGAGGGGTATCGTGCTATCGGTGATTTGCCCGTGACTGATCAGATTATGAATGATACGTTCTGGATTGGAGTTTATCCTGGGATGACTTCGGAGATGCTGCAATATATGGCAAAGACCATCCATGAATTCTGCTCCACTCATTACAAAGGAAACATCATCAAATGAAGGCAGTCATCTTTGCGGGCGGGCTGGGTTCCCGCCTCAGTGAGGCCACAACGGTGATACCCAAGCCGATGGTTGAAATCGGGGGGAAACCGATCCTCTGGCACATCATGAAAATTTACAGTTGTTATGGGATTAATGAGTTTGTCATCTGTTGCGGTTACAAGCAGTATGTCATCAAGGAATACTTTGCCAACTACTTCCGGCATAACTGCGATATGACAGTGGATCTCTCGGATAATTCCATTCAGATTCATGACAACCATTGTGAACCTTGGAAGGTCACCATGGTAGATACGGGGCTCAACACGATGACCGGTAGTCGCCTGAAGCGCGTCAAGCGCTATGTGGAGGGGGAACGTTTTTGCCTCACCTACGGCGATGGCGTTTCCGATGTGAATATTGCGGATACACTCCGTGAACATGAACACAAGGGGGCACTGATTTCCCTTACCGCCTACCAGCCCGGAGGCAAATTCGGGGCCTTGGACATTGACCCCACATCAAATCAAGTGCATTCTTTCAGAGAAAAACCTTCAGAAAATGGCAACTGGATCAATGCTGGTTTTTTTGTGTGTGAACCAGGCATCTTTGATTATATCCCAGAAAACGATGATAATTGCATATTTGAACAGGATCCCTTAATGTCCATGGCGCGGGAGGGCAGAATGTATGCTCACCTGCATCAAGGCTTTTGGCGTCCCATGGATACACTCAAGGACAATCAGGATCTGAACGTCCTTTGGAACGCGGGCAAGGCCCCGTGGAAAATATGGTGAAATTATGACAGATCCATTTAAAGGCTTCTACAAAGGAAAACGCGTCCTTGTCACAGGACACACGGGATTTAAGGGCAGTTGGCTTTCCATCTGGCTTAGAGAACTGGGAGCAACCGTAGTCGGCATAAGCATGGATCCATATACGGAAAGAGATAACTATGTTCTCTCCGGGCTCAAGGACAAAATGACCGATTTGCGTGGGGACATCCGCAATGGCGACCTCATGAAAAAAATCTTTGTAGAATACCAACCGGAGATCGTGTTTCACCTAGCAGCCCAACCCTTGGTGCGTCTGAGCTACGAGAAACCCGTAGAAACCTATGAAACGAATGTCATGGGCACAATCCAGATTATGGAAGCCATCCGGGCGACACCTTCCGTAAAAGTGGCCGTGCTCATCACTACCGACAAATGCTATGAAAACAGGGAACAGATCTGGGGCTATCGCGAAGATGAACCTATGGGAGGGTATGATCCCTATTCTTCTTCCAAGGGAGCCTGTGAAATAGCGATAGCATCCTGGCGGCGAAGTTTTTTCAATCCAAAAGACTTTAATAAGCACGGCAAATCCATAGCCAGCGTACGAGCGGGCAATGTCATCGGCGGCGGAGACTGGGCTCTTGACCGCATCATTCCTGACTGTATCCGATCTCTGGAAGCAAATCAAACGATTGATATACGAAGCCCGCACTCTATACGCCCCTGGCAACATGTACTGGAACCTTTGAGCGGTTACCTTCTCCTTGCCGAGAAAATGTGGGAGGAACCGACCCGTTACTGTGAAGGATGGAATTTCGGCCCCAAGCAGGATTCCATTGCCACCGTTTGGGATGTGGCCACTCAAGTGATTCAGAATTACGGAACGGGAACCCTGAAAGACATCTCTGACCTCAATGCTCCCCACGAAGCGGGTCTCCTCATGCTGGATATTTCCAAGGCTAAATTCAAACTAGGCTGGGAACCACAAATGGATATGAATGAATGCATCCACATGGTTGTGGATTGGTATAAGCGGTACAGGAAAATGGACACTTACGCACTCTGTGTAGAACAAATACAAACCTATTGCCAAACAATAAAAAAATCAACATGAAAGCATCCGATTATATCGTTTCATTTTTTGAAGCCCACGGGATAGACTTCATTTTTGGTTATCAAGGCGGAATGATTACCCACTTAGTGGATTCCATCAGTAAAAACCCAAAAATAAAATTCATCCAGTGCTATCACGAACAATCTTCAGCCATTGCTGCTGAAGGATACGCAAGAGCTTCTGGAAAATTTGGAGTAGCCATTTCCACGAGCGGTCCTGGGGCAACCAACATGATTACGGGTATCGCCAATGCCTATTTTGATTCCATCCCTGTAGTTTACATTACCGGACAAGTGAACACCTACGAGTATAAATACGACAAAAAAATCAGGCAACAAGGCTTTCAGGAAACTGACATCATTCGTATGGTTCAGCCGGTTACTAAATATGCCACCCTCGTTGATGATATTACAAAATTACGCTATGAACTTGAAAAAGCCGTTCATATCGCCACCACAGGCCGCAAAGGCCCTGTCGTTCTAGACATTCCCATGGATATTCAACGAAGCGATATCAATATTCAAGAGCTCTCAAGTTTTCAACCCCAAATTATTCAAGAGAAAGTAGACTTTTTAATCCCCATTAAAGCCGCGCTTGAAAAATTAGCCAACGCCCAAAATCCTCTCATTCTTTGCGGAGGGGGTATTCTTTCCAGTGGTTGCAAAAAAGAACTCGCCAATTTTTTATCCAGATCACAGTTTCCTTATGCCGTCTCCCTCATGGGCAAAGGATCTGTAAACGAACAAAATAAGAACTGTATCGGCATGATCGGAAGCTATGGAAATCGATGTGCCAACATTTTATTCTCCCAAGCAGATGTTGTTTTAGTTTTAGGTTCACGCTTAGATCTTCGGCAAACGGGGAACAGAAAATCCAACGTACTCAAAACCATCCATTTTATTCATGTGGACATTGATGAACAGGAACTTTCCGAATGTGATCTTCCGAATAGAACCAATATCTGTACAGACCTTAATACATTCTTTTCTATTGAAAGTCAGTTAAGTATCCATTATTCTGTTCCTCAAAAATGGTTTGACTACATCGTTTCCATTAAGCAAAAATATTCACAAGAAAAAGACATTGAAAAATTTGTCGCTAACCCCAAACCCTATATTGCACTTTCTCAAATAGCCAACGCAGCAAGCGGCGATACCATTTTCACTGTGGATATTGGTCAAAACCAGATGTGGGCCGCACAAATGCTCACATTAAATGAAAAACAGTTATTTTTTACCAGCGGCGGCATGGCCCCCATGGGATATAGTTTACATGCGGCCATTGGGGCCGCCTTTGCTCGCCCCGAAAAAGAAATTATCTGCATCACTGGAGATGGTGGATTCCATATTGCATTACAATCGCTCTTACTCATTTCTCAATACAATCTGAATATCACGATCTATGTGCTCAATAATGAAGCTTTGGGAATGATTACTCAATTCCAAACTTTATATTTCAACTCCAATATGGCGGGTACTACGGCTGTTGGAGGATATCTCGTTCCCGACATCCAAAAAATTGCAGAAGCCTTTCGGCTTAAATATTATTATGTTGAAGATCCTCAAAAGAACGCTTCCATACCGAAATCCAGTGGAAGCATTATTGAAATCAATTTGGGTAGTTTAACCACAGTGGTTCCTAAACTAGAATTCAACCAACCTTTGTACAATATGCTGCCTTATTTAAGCCATGAAGAAATAGACGGCTTTAAAAAGAAGGATATCTAAACAATGGACGTTGATAGGGGGAGTCTATTTATTGTGTTCAACCCATATTAATTTATTGATATCATATCCGAATGTTTTAGCAATATTTAAATATTCTGACTTAATTGACTCGGGTAATTCTCTTGTTCTGGACAAAATCCATAAGTACTTTGTGCTATTTCCAGCAATAAGTGCGTATTGATAATCAGAATCAAGAGCAATAATATTGTACTCTCCATAAAACGGGCCAAAAAATGAAACAAGCAACGCTCCTTTTGTAGGATTATCTTTAAATTTTGCTTTTCCAACTGCTTCTTTCCATTTTAACGTCTTATAATTAAATCCTCTGTTAATTACTTTAATTTTATCTTGAACTAGTAAGTACTCTGCCGTTGTATTATTCAGATCCTTTTCAAATCTAAAATCCAACCGCGCTATTTCGTACCATTTTCCAAGATATTTATCCTTATTAAAATCAGTAACAACGCTGACATTATTGTTTGTCGCACTACACCCTAATAACAGGGTGGAAAAAATCAATAGAAAAAATATGCTTATTCTCTGCCTCATAATGAACCCCCTATGTAGATAATACTGAAGTGGACCCGTTTTTCCGGACATAAAAAGTTGGTTTCTTAGTTTGTACTAGGCCGACTTCCTCTCCTCGTGACGTTGAAAATATACATGATCTGGAGTCTTATATCCAAGATTCTGATGAATTCTCATAGTCTTTCCACGAAAATATTGTCCAAAGCTCGCCCCAGGCACATTCCGCTGAAAATGTCAGCGTACAGAACAAAAACACTTGAAATTTCATATTGACCTATAATATATATTTTTGTATATTTTGTGTGAATATGAAAACAATCGCAGAAAAGACCGAAAAGCTCATCTCACTCGCGCCCGAAGTGGGCGGAGTCTTTTCTCTGATGGAACTAAGTTCCCTTTTTGACATCTCTGAGCCGCAAAAACTCTGGAAAGCCATCCGCCTGTTCGAAGACGCAGGACTGCTTTCCAGGTATTCACGGGGCATCTACACGGCAAAGGAATTCGACCCGCAAATCCTTTCCGCAAAAGTCCGCGGAGACTCCTACATTTCACTAGGCAGCGCACTCGCGGCCCACAGGCTGATAGGGACGGAAAGTCCGAAGCTCGTAACGGGGCTCGTGCCCGCGAAGGCAAAAGAATACGGAGGAATCGTAAACTTATCCTATTCCAGAATTTCGCAAGACTTGTTCTTTGGTTTTGGCATCACAGACAAAGGAATCCGGATGGCCGACCCCGAAAAAGCGGTGCTCGACACGCTCTATTTTTATTTGCGTGGCAAAAAATATTTTTTCAATGTATTTCAGGACATTCAATTTTCGATATTGTCGGAACAGAAACTCGAAGTCTATTTAAAGTGTTTCAAGAATCCGAAGTTTCAAACGTTTGTAAGAGGCGTTATTAATGAATAAGTTCAATTCTACCGAGGAATTGCTGGCGTGGATTGTTGATTTTTTCGCCACCCATTTCGGAAATTCAGCCATTTTAAAAGGTGGGATGTCGTTAAGATTGATGCACAGCCCCAGATATACAAACGACGTCGATTACATCTTCATTCCTTTTGATTCCAAAAAAAACGCAAAAAGCATTATCGAAAGTGAACTAAAAAAAGTCCCAAATTTGGAGTTCCAAACCGGCATCAATTCCAAAGCACTTCGCATTCTTGTAAATTACGGAGGTCAAAGTGCACAAATAGAAATCTCCACAGAAAAAGAATGCGATTCCATTCCGATGTCGTCTTCCTTGTTGAGCACCCCATACGGACGGCCCAACCGGATAATCCGAATTCAAGAACCGGCAACCGCATTTGCGCACAAAATAGCGGCTTGGAATGAACGCGAGCTATTGCGGGACCTATACGACATTTACCAATATAAATCGGCATTCCACTTATCGCCCAAATGGCAAATTCTTAAGGAGCGCTTAAAAAAGGCACGTTCCTATAAAAATGTAAAAGCCGCAAAAGATTTCGACTCACTCATCAAAAAGCTATCCGCCGCCACGGACGCCATTAGTGGAAAAACTCTAAAGGAGCTCAGCCCTTTGCTGAATACCGAAGAAATGGCTGGGCTTGAGTTTCGCTTAAAAGCGGCTATGCTTACTTTATGCGAAGAAATGGAAAAACTTTTTATTTATCCTTAACACAGTGAACGAAAAAGGCTCTTGCCGACTTGCCGTACCAGCGCCGCTCTGACTGCAATGGAAAACCACATTCCCGCTTCCAATCCAGCTTTCTGGATCTTTAATTTCATCTTCTAGTTTTCGTATATCTGTAAAAGATTGCGAGCAGATTGTTGCAGCATCATATTTGAGACTCCAGGATTTTCGTTCCCCCACTTTTCGTATTGTTAAATGCTTCTTTTTTGAGCCATAATTTTGCGATCCAATATGTTAATTTGGGTCTCAAGCAACACCAAGAAATCGTTCGCCTGCACCAAAAGCGGGACTAACTTGCAGCAATGAAATTAACATTACAGAAAGTAAAAGTTTGACCTTTTTTGCTGATTGATTCCCAAACCATCCTCCAAAGTGAAAGTTCACCGTTCTGTTTGACTGATTTTGTGTTATCTTGCTCCGTTGACGTTTCATCATCTCTCCCTGTATTTGTTGCGGTAAGCTCTATTATCGAATGCGTACCCTTGCAGTCTGGTATTTGTTTTTCACTAAATAGATACCCGGATTATTCATTGGAATCGAAAGTGAAAGGCCCGCAGCGACACCAGTCCAAACAACCTTCCCTCTCACATCAAATACGGAGACTTTGGAGCCATTCACCACATTGTCCAAGCGGATTTCTCGGCCTACGACCTTAGCATTCAAGGTCTTGAACACCAAAGGCGTCTTGACGTTGCGAGCTTTAATGCCATTAATCAAGCCGGGCTTGCCAGAGAATATCGGATAGCCGTCATTTACTCCTTGAGAATCATAGTTAAAGGCTTCTCCTAACAGCGATACGAAATCCATAGACTTCATCTCTTTTTCCGTTTTAGATCTTCCTAGACTATCGGACAAGGAAAGGTAAAAATTGGGGCCAAAGGGTTTGAGTTCTTGATCGCCATTTTCTAAGTAATAATTGTTCTTTAGTTGAGAATACCCCCCTACATAACCCACTAATTCTCCACAATCATATACATCAGTAGCACTGCAAATATCTTCCGTATTATAAGTATTGTGTATTTGTATGAAGTACGCAGAAGAAGCTTCTTGAATATTATGGTTGCGTGAAACGTAGCCAATAATCCCACCCATATAAGCTGAAGAATCCAAAGCTAACACTTTCCCCCTGTTATATGAATTGGACACAATGACAACTTTATCGGGAATATTCCAAGGCGTTTCTCCCATTTCCAAACTCCCAACAATACCTCCAACATATTTACCAGTCACTGTTCCACCATTATAGACTTGATTCACATAAGTTATATTAGAATCTAATTCCAAAACGTTATGTCTATTAATCCCCGCTATGCCACCAGCAGAATTTTTGCCATATATAGAAGCATTCTTATTCCAAGAAAGCTCCACAGCATTGGTATTCAGACCAACAATAGCCCCAGCATAGTTTCCTTTTATAGTAGAATTTGCAATTCCAACGTTCTTGATAATTCCATTGCTGATTCCAAATAAACCCGCATACGCAGTATTGACATATAATCCAGAAATTGTATGATTTCCACCGTCAAAGACCCCCTCAAAGCGAGATTTGCTAGAAATTGGAATCCAAGGATGAATAGAATCCGTTTTCATTGCAATATCTTTCGTGATCTCAAAATAAGTTTTCTCGCTAGCCGCCTTTAAATCATTTTCAAAAACACTAAGGTACCACAAATCTTCCGAATCTTCAATTAGATAAGGCGACTTTTCCGTACCATCTCCTTTCCAAAAATTCGGTACCGGATACCCATCATTTTCATCATTGACATCTTCAGTAAAACCGTGATATAGCGAGTCCAACAAAGAAGAACCGGTCATTGCACTTGTCAAAAGCCCCTTCACGCTTACTAAGGTTTCCAGAGTGGAAGCGCCTTTCACCAATGGAGGGATTGCAGACAAAGATTTGTCATAATAAACATTTTGAAAATAAGATGAATCCAGAGTCCAAGAGGAGAAATCCAAGCCAACAAGCGCACCGACACTATCTCCTGTTCCTGTCACACGGGAAGCATTATAAGAATAACGGAAACTTCCATTTCTGGAAATTCCACATAACCCTCCAACGTCATTTTCGCCGGTAACATCACCGCGATTATAGCTATATCTTAAATCTAAATTTTGCGCATCTCCAATTATGCCTCCTACCGATTTCGAGCCTTTAATAGAACCATAATTTCGAACGAAATAGAACCGAGGGTCTCCAATGCATCCTGAAATACCGCCCACGGCAGACTTGCCAGAAACAGCAGCATAATTTTCAATATTATACAGCCAATCATCTGAAAATCCAAAAGCGCCACCAACACACCGACTACTAGTCTCAGCACCACTAACTGTGCCATACAGTTTTGTATTTTCATAAAAGCTGGACTCAGAATATCCCGCCAATATGCCTACATAAAAATTTCCCTTTATCTTTGCATTCTTAAAAGTCAAATTCTTAATTTGCGAATGATTTATCTTGCTAAAAAAACCGACAGTATCTTTCAAAGAATCTTCAATAGATAAATTCGATATAGAATAACCATCTCCATCATACAAAATAGAGTCTGCATCAACAGGAATCCAGTTGTTTGCAACATTTTTCGGAAGCTCGATATCAGCAGTCTGCTTGTAAAAAGAAAAACCACCATTCTTTGTGTTAGCATCTACATGTTTTTCAAAACGGAACAAAGCCGCAAAAGACTCAATCAAATAGGGATCTTCATGAGTTCCGCTCCCTTTATCAAACAGCGGTCTTTCCATAAAATATATCAGCAAAGGATAGCCGTTATTTAATTTTACTGCACCCGTATCCGGCATAAAATTAGGCCCTAGCGAATCGGAGTACTCTACAATTGAATCTTTTTTATCCAAATTCAAATCAAAGACACCTAAAAGACCAGAATAAATCAACGAATCAACTGAGCTCCAGCCACTGGCACCAACAACATCGCCTCCATTATAACTGTTGCTCAACTTAATTCCAGAAGAAGTAATTGGAGAATAGGTCGCCGCCCCAAACAAGCCTCCAACACGTTTTGTTCCCGTGATAGTACCCACGTTATAGAGACTAGTATATATAAGACCATCCGCAGGGCCACTACGCTCAGAAATCACTAAGCCAGCAATTCCTCCAACAAGAGAATCACCCGTAATACGTCCCAAATTTTTCCCAAAAGAAACAAATATTGTATCAAGTGGAACATCAAAGTACATTTTCCCAGCAAGCCCTCCGACCATGATAGTTCCTGAGACATCCGCGTAATTTTCGAATCCTACCAAGCTAACAACAGAATAACTGCTTGTCGCATAGCCAGTTATACCTGCAACATAATTACGGCCGACAACCTTACCCGACATAGAAACGTTGTAAAAGTTGAAGTTGCTATTTGCAACAAAAGAATCGTCATATAGAGGAGTACCCGCCGAGCCCACAAGCCCACCAACGAAATCATTGCCATAAACATAAGCATTTACCTTGGTATTCCGAATTTCACCGCCCTTGAATAAAACACCAGCCAAAGCGCCCACATAATCATTCCCCTTGATAAAGGAATTTTTCAACGTGAGGTTCTCTATTACCCCGCTAAATACGCCAAAGAATCCTTGATAGCTTTTATCGTTATTGATATAAATGCCACTGATAAAATGCCCGTTTCCATCGAACCTCGCCCGAGACCACTTCGTCGTATCGCCCACTATGGGCCATTGATATTTCGGGGCCTTGGTAGCCCAAGTTGACGCATCCCCATCGTTAAAGACAATATCATCAGCAAGTTTAAAATAAACGGAATCCTGAGCCTTGGTCAGCATCAAAACCAGTTCTTCTGCTGTTGCAATTAGATAAGGATTAACGGGCGTTCCCGAACCCGAAGTAAACGCCTTCGCTGTATTCCCCGACCAAGCTGCACTCTTAGCAAAACCAAATTCAAATGCACAAAAAATCAACGTGCAGGCAAGAAGAATTTTCTTCATATAGCCCCAAATGTTAAAACAAATTCTGAGACGAAAAACCCTGAAACGAATGTAACCAAAATACGGTACTTCGTCAATAACCGTGGGTAAAAAAGCTTGTTTTACATAATTCTCAATTTCCAGCGATTTTAACACGAAAAACAGGTTTTCTTTGAGCAACAAAGCACCGGCGCGGTTTACTGCGTCGATGTTTTTTCGGCTGAGCATTTGACTACTTTCTGATAAAATTCAGTCTTCGTCGCGTTTGTCCATCAGGTTTTTCAGTTCCGTTTCGACCGATTCTTAGCGGATTCTGACTTTTTCCAGTTTCAGCTTTGCCTTCGCAATCTTGTCGTCGATGGAGATTGATCGTCTCATTTTCGATTTTCAATATGGCTTGCGCATCAAGGCCGAAGGCCCGCAAAATTTCTTTCTGTGTCGCCGTCACCGCATGGTTCAGGGTGTACGGCGGGTTTCAGGCAATGTGTCCGCTTTGGTTGTTAAATAAAACTTTGTGATTCATAGTTATTCAACGATCTGCAAAGTTTTAATTTTTTCATTTTTGGGAATATTTGCAAAGAATCACCAAATGTCCATTTTTTGACGTTTTTTAACATAATTCCGTGGTTTTGACGTGACGTGCTCCCCTGTAAATGGACAATCCTGAGTGATAGTTCTCCTAAATTTACATAAGGAGAACAAGATGAAAGGCAAAACAGGAAAGCGCTACAGTGAAGAAGAAATAATCCGAGTTCTGGCACAAGTCAACAATGGGGGGAAAATCGATGCGGTCTGCCGAGAGCACGGGATCTCTGAACCGACATTCCACCGGTGGAAAAACGCTATGATGGACTCACACAAAACGA
>Ga0209467_1000622_pt1 | contig 43441 bp, 22 predicted proteins | sample Higcelwee11metaG_FD_187175 | JGI IMG/M metagenome (GOLD analysis project Ga0209467, IMG submission 187175) | Freshwater pond sediment microbial communities from the University of Edinburgh, under environmental carbon perturbations - High... | ecosystem: Environmental > Aquatic > Freshwater >... | reverse complement strand
TACCGTGCTCTGTAGTATATTGCTGTTCCATAAGAAGATATTAAAGCAAAAAGAGGAGGGGCACAACAATTTTTTTATAACTTGTTTGTGCCTTGAGCGAAGCGAAAGGAATGAATATAATCATGAAAAAAAGAGTAGTTGGGTTACTAATTATTGCTGCACTTGTATTTTCTGGTACTACAGTAACTTTTGCAGATAATATGTATACTGTAAAGATTGGTGATGTGTTGTGGAAAATTGCAAAACAGTATAATGTAACCTGGCAGGAGTTAGCAAAGACTAATCAGTTGATAAACCCTAATCTAATCTATCCTGGGCAAATATTGAGTTTTGTTGGACAAGATACTGATTCGAAATCGATTGTAGACGGAAATGCGAAAAATAGAGATGTGAATAAAGGCGAAGTATACGAATTCATTTCTGAGAAAGTGTTGATTCCATCAAGAGGTATAAAGATTCCGGCTACATTTGTATACCCTAAAACTGTAGGCGATAAAAAATTCCCATTGGTAGTGATGGCACATGGACATGCAGGCAATAGAGACGAAGCCGGTGGCTTTACAAGAGTCGCTGAGGGATTAGCTACAAAGGGTATTGCTTCTATTCGTATGGATTTTCCAGGCTGCGGTGAAAGTAGTGAGCCTTTTACACAAAACAATTTGACAAATATGTTGAGTGATATAAAGGGATCCTTGGATTTTGCCATAGCAAAATCTATAATTGATGAGGAAAACATAGGTATACTTGGATATAGCATGGGAGGACGTTTGGCAATAATGTCAGTAGAGAAGGATAGCAGGTATAAATTATTGGCATTGTGGGCACCAGTAGGAACTAATGGAGCAGAACCTATTATGAATTTTATGGGAGGACGAGAAGCCTACAATGATATGAATAAGAAAGCGGAAGAAAAGGGAACTGTTCTCTTTACTACACGTTGGGGACAAAAACAGAATCTAAGTAAGAAATGGTTTGACGATATGAATGCAGCAAAGACTCTAGACATAGTTGAAAGCTTTACAGGTCCTATATTAGTAGTATATGGTGATAAAGACGATGTAATTTATCCGGAATTGAGTAAGACAATTTTTAAAGCTGCTGTTAAAAGTTCCAAAGTGGTTGAACATGTAGTGTTAGGTGCTGATCATGGTTTTGGAATGTACAATAATGATCTGGTAATTTTCAATGAGACTATGAATGTTACAATAGATTTTTTAACAACTCAATTACGATAACACTACTTTACAAGTTTTGAATAAGAAAAAATATAAAAACTGCATAAAATTAACATAGTCAGATACCTGTAATCCTACAAATACTAATCTTGTTAACCATACCGTAGGAGGTATCTGACTATAATTAGTATTCAATGTACATTCACAAAATAGCTAAACACGAAATTATGCCATGGTATATCGGCAATTTTATAACTATACAAGCTATGCCTGAAACACCTGCATATATTATAAATTCATTATTTGTGGCAGCATTTATGATAGCTTTATTATATGGACTGGAAGCAATTGCCCGCGCTTCCGAGTTGTTCATATATTTCGCTTCAGCTTTATTTCTTGCAGCTATGATTCTTGCTTTACCAAATGCAAGGATAGAAAATTTGCAGCCTGTACTTGAGAAAGGTATTATTCCAAGCTTGAAGAGTTCAGTCTTTTTGTCCGGTTTTATAATTTTCATTTCAATCCTTATGTCTAATCTCTAAAGTATAAAAATACTGAGGAGAGGAATATAAAAATGGATATTGAAGAATTCAAAGACTCATTTGAAACAGTAAAGGATTTTAGGCAAGAACACAAGGTAAAACATTCTTTAATAGATATACTTTTTACTGCGGTAATTGGAACAATAGCAAATGCAAACCAAAATCAAACTACTTGTCTCATAGTAATACGATGCCAGTCGTTTTTTAAACTTTTCTTTGAAAAGTTGATTTATAATATAAGTTCATGCGATAACCGTGTGTTTTCGCCAATATATATTGATATGCTGCCTGGAATTAGATATAATTTTTATAGTTATATGAATGTATAAAGTTTAGGGGGGTAAAAAATGCAAACGCCTTATATTACTATAAACCTAAAAAAAATTGAGCATAATGCCCGAAACATTGTAAATCTATGTGAAAAACACGGAATATCTATTGCCGGAGTTACAAAAGCTACATTGGGTATACCTGAAGTGGCTCAAGCTATGCTGAATGGTGGTGTTACATGGATTGGTGAGTCTCGTCTCAATAATATTGAAAGATTGAGGAATAATAATATTAATGCTCCCTTTATGTTGATCAGGGCTCCGCATTTATCTGAAATTGAGAGAGTAGTATCTCTTGCAGATATTAGTGTCAATTCGGAATATGAAGTAATTAAGGCACTTTCAGAATGCAGTTTAAAAAATGGAACTGTGCATAAAATTATAATTATGGTTGATATCGGTGATTTAAGAGAAGGAGTATGGCCGGATGAATTGCTTCCATTAGTCAAGGAAGTTATTAAGATGAATGGTGTAAAGCTTATTGGGCTTGGTGCTAACTTGACGGATTTAAACGGAATTATTCCAACTTACGAGAATAATAAGCTGTTTGTAGACCTTGTGGAAGAAATAGAGGATAAGTGCAAAATAAAATTTGAATGCCTGTCTGCCGGCAATTCAAGCTCGCTAAAACTGCTGGCTTCCGGTGGTATTCCGGATAGGATTAATCATTTCAGGCTGGGAGAAAGTATTCTTCTGGGAAGAGAAACAGTTGACAGAGAAGCGTGGCCTGATACATACCAGGATGCATTTACACTATCGGCAGAAATAATAGAAAAGAAAAGGAAACCATCGGTACCGATTGGAATGGTTGGACAGGATGCTTTTGGTAACACTCCAACCTTTGAAGATAAGGGAATGATGATTAGGAGCATTTTAAATATCGGACGTCAGGATATGAGCTTAAATGGGATGAACCCTCAAAATCCGGATATAGAAATTCTAGGCGCTTCAAGCGATCATTTACTTATTGACATCACAAAAAAACAAGATTTAAAGGTTGGCGATGTTGTTTCCTTTGACATGAATTATGCTGCTTTACTTGCAGCAATGACTTCACCTTTTGTAAAGAAAGTTATTGTATAGAATAAAGATGTCTTTAACCTCAATTCATAGAGAAATCTAAGGTTGAGGTTTCTCGTTTATTTGAGGTAATATGTTTTGTGCAGAAAGCGTAACACCGGTAATAAACTGTGATGCTGGTATTCTTCAAAACCAAGATGCTGTTTTACATCACGTATTGCTATTTCAATTGAAAACCTGGAACTGTATACCTCAATAATTTGAGCTGCTGTCAGTGATATATAGGTACTAATCAGAACCATTAGTTTCCCTTTGGTATTATGAAACACAACTGTTCGCACTTTTTTAGATAATTTCAACATCCAGAGGTCAGCTACAGCAACTTTAATATTTATCCAGGTTAAGGGCATCATCATTTGTGAATATATCAAACCTTATTTGATAAGTCAACATAATGTTGCAATAGCATTTTTAATAACCTTTATTGTGAGAGTTTTAGCAGGGAATATATTCATGTTTATGCTGTGATCTGTGACAGGTTTCTACAAATTATTAACAAATTATATGATATTATCTATATATGTATATAAAATACAAAATTAGTTGAGGAGGTTACAAAAATGTCAGTAATTTACACCCAAGATTTGAATAAAGATAGCGGAGGAGGTCGCCAACTTTTTCCTGAATTAGCTGTTGATTTAAGCAAGAGCATGCTGGATACCGTAGAGTTAGCTATTTCAGTGGCTTTTACAGGAATGAGCTATGGTACTGATCAAAAGCAGTACATAACATTGGATATCGTAAGTGATCAGCCAGACATTTCAGGAAAGAAGATAATATACACTTTGTCTTGTCCGGCGATCAACAATCAACCACATGTGTTCCAATGTATAGGAATATTTAAAAAATCCCAAGGTGCAGTAAAAATATCATCAATTTTCAATACAACTGATTGTACAATAACAGGTTCGAAAGACGCTGGTGGATATCTTACTATTTCATATATTTAGGCAATGAATGTCAGCGGACTGTAGAATAACCAGGAATCGGATAGGAGGCTACCCATTAATTGAGTAGCCGACCTTCCACACCACCATACGTGCCGTTCGGTATACGCCGTTTATCATTACTCCCGCTTTCAGCCATTTACTCAAGGTTTGCTTCAAATTCTTTTGTTGTCTCTCCATCTACTCCGCCTGCACCTTTTCTGTTCATTATCTTCCATGCTTTTTAAGAAAATCTGGAGCTAATCCAGTTATTATTATTCTCAAAGGAATGCTTTACAATACCAACTTACAAGCTATCTGTCTTACTGATTAATATTTTCCCTCAACAGTTTTTGCTCTGGAATGCCTATACTGTTGCCTATGATTCTAGTCTTACAGCACTGCCGGCAGTAAGATATATACGCCTATCTGCTGTTGCATATTGCATTGGTAGAGTATTGCTACTAAAATTCAATAGTAGTGATTGGTTACAGATACAAAACCATGGGGGGGATACCCCTTGGACTTCAGATTTAAGCTTTAAAAGGCTGCGCACTTGTTTGAGAAGATTTGCCATGGGAAAACTTGTTTTCTCCAATACCGCATTAGATGCGGAAGTTGCAGAAAATACTACCGTGCAAGATGTGATCCTTTGTTTAGCTAGTTAACAGCCATTATGCTTAGTTATCAATATGCAGATTTACTGCAAAACTATGGCAAGTAAGAAAGTCAATAGATTTAGAAAAACATTGACAAATGAATTTGTCTTATCATAGACTATATTAGGTAAAAAAGTTAATATTTAAATAATGAGCAGGCGATATGCTTAATAAAGTGTATGGGGCTGGGCTGGTTAAAAATGCCGGCAGCAGGGAAAATACCTGTGGGACTAAAAATCTTATAAGATTTTAGTGTCATAGGTATTTTTTATAGGTGTTGATATCGATTGGTTCATTATACATAAGCATTTTAGAAAAATAAAAAACAGAAGGAACTACCATGGCATATGGAATTACCGCTGAAAGGCATTTAATACTTATGATAACCAAATATCAAGCTATATAAATCGCACTAAGAAGATTAGATAAATAGTTGCGATTTATAACATCAGTGAAAATGTTTCGCACTATTGAACTCTTATGTAATGGATTTAGTACGAAACATATAGTTCTGAAATGAGTTTTGATATTGCAGCTACAAAGGCTTTAAATGGTGGTTAATAATTGCATTAAAAAAAGGTAGGTGTTATCATGGTAAAAGATAAATTCTCAGAGATTAAGAAGGTACTATGGATTATTCTGTTTGCTAATATTGGCGTTGCAATTGCCAAAATAGTTATGGGCAGTTATATTAACAGTTCAAGTATGATGGCTGATGGACTTCATTCACTAACGGACGGTTCCTCAAACATTATCGGACTCATAGGAATCTGGATAGCAGGGAGACCTGCTGATAATGAGCATCCTTATGGCCATAGAAAATATGAAACACTTACGGGACTTTTCATTGTGGGAATGTTAGTTTATTTAGGAATTAAAATCATTATTGAATCGATTTCAAAATTTATTTCTCCTTTAAGTCCGGCGGTTTCGGTTGAAAGTCTTGTTGTGATGCTTGTTACTCTTTGCATTAACATATTTGTTACAAAGTATGAATACCGAAAAGGAGCAGTACTAAATAGTACCATCCTTATTTCAGATTCAATGCATACAAGAAGCGATATATATGTAACAATCGGAGTAATATCAACCCTTATAGCAATAAAGCTGGGAGCGCCCCCAATCGTTGACCCTATTGCTTCTCTAATTGTTGCATGTTTTATCCTGCATGCTGCATGTGAAATATTCAAGTCGGCAAGCGGCATATTAGTAGACAGTTCAATGGTTGACGTTGGAGAAATAACTAGAATCGTGCTTGAACAAGAAGGTGTAATGGGGGTTCATAATATAAGAAGCCGGGGAATGGCTGATGACATACACATTGATATGCATGTATTAGCAGATTCCAGACTGAATCTTGAAGACTCACATAACTTAAATCATGAAATTGAAGACGCAATAAGAAAAAAATTAAACAACAGCGCCCAGGTTATTATACATCTGGAGCCACATACGGAGACTACGTCTACAATTGATAACGATATGGCTGAAAGCAATATTTCTATTAACTCTAATAGATAAATAGTAAAAATAAGTATTAAGTTAAAAAAGATCATGATTTCAGATAATGAATTCATGGTCTTGAATGGAAATGTAAAAATGCCTGCATAGGTGAGTTTATATTGATATGCTGCCCATCCCTATATAAAAATATTTTTTCTAAGGGGCATTTTTGAGTATAACATAATTTTTTCTGTATATTGATTATCTTGGCTAATAGTAAACAAATCCTCCCACATAACGGTCAGATCTTTGAAATATTTTTTTTCAATGAAGTATTTTTCACATTTTCGAAAGTACTCAAGGGCTTTTTTATAATCTTTTCTTAGAAAATAAATATGACCAAGCATAAAATATATATTAGATATACTCGTTTTTTGAAATTCATTGAAATTTAATTCCTTGACCAGAGATAAAATGCTGTCGTAGTCTTCACAGTTGAATTTTACAATCAGTTCCTGTATTACAAATTTATTATATAATTTCTTGGAGCCTATATGCAGCTTTTTAAATTTTGAAATAACTTCAAATGCCACAGAAAATCTGCCTGAGTATCTCAATAAATTAATACAATTTATATGGCAATATCCGATTCCCTCTTTATTATCTTTATATGAGTACAGAAGGATGCTTTTCTTTATGTGTTCGGTAGCTTTGTCGTAATTATCAAGATTATATGAGGCAATACCCATTGCCTTATGCAGATGTGGGATTATCTGCATATAGGTCAGGTTGCCATAGGAGTTTAGGATGCCTTCTACAAGAGCTATGGTTTTTTCAAATTGGGCTGTCTGATTGTAAACGTAAGCTAAATTATTGTGAATTACAAAGTAGATCAATGAATTGGATTCGCTATATATGCTCAAATTCTTAATGGCTGCAATCAGATATTTCTCCGCTCTTCCCAGACAGTTGGTTTTTATCATTATCTTACTTATTGTGTTCAAAGCAATGCCTATATTAATGGAGTTTTGCCTTTTTACGCTCTCCAGGCTTTTAGTATATTCGTTGAAATATCTTTTCAAAGAATAAACTGCTTCTCGCAGAATATTAAGATTAAAGAAAGACATTCCCAGAAAATAGTATTTATTTATATCATTAATCAACCGGAAATCAGCAGGATAAAACTCAAAACACTTGATAATATCATAATGCTTTTCTTCTTTGAACAATTTCTGCAAATCATTACACAAGTCAGGGGAACTTTCTCCAGGGGAGTCTTCATAGTTAAGGTTACTCAAAAAATAGTTGACGGGTACATCCAGCTTCTCGGCGATATATCTCATCTGTGCTATTGAAGGCTGCATTTTGTTGTTTTCGATGCGGCTTAGTATACTTCTGTTTAAAATTCCAGGGTACGTAGGGTTATGGCATAATTTTTCCTGAGATATGTTCTGCTGTTTCCTCAAAGCTTTGATTCTGTTACCTATAGATGCTTTCATGCTTTCACCCCATTGTTATTAATTGTAACAAAATTCAACACCATAAAACAAAATAGTGGGAAAATATGCGAATGGTTGCGTATGAGCACAACGTATTTTATTATAACCTGTAAATAGCTGTACATCAATATTATATCCACTATTTTCCACCATGTAAATGTGTTATATTAGGTATATAAAGTAAAAAATGGGGGTAAAGCATGAAAAAGATATTATGTATATATCTGATTTTGGGAATGACCTTTAATATATGTTTTTATTCCTTACAATGCAGTGCAGACGATGATGATAATATGATTTTTTCGCGTAGGAGCATGATACACCGACGTTGATCGGAATCATATAATCTCAAATTTTAGAAGCTAGTACTTTTTAACGCAACTAATTTCTAGTCTTAAGGTGTTAAAAATGTACTTCGTCTGTTTAGTGCCTCACATACCATAGAAGCAAATTACGTTAGGAGGCACTATTAAGAGGGGTAACCTAAGAGGAAAACATCATTCTTTTTTACCGGTCTGGTGCTGAAACTTTTATGTGAAGCAAAAAATTGAGCGCTGGAATACTATCTAGCGGGATATCTGAATATCTATAACTAACGGCTTAAAGAGTAATTACGCTCTTGGAGTAATTTTCCCAAAAGGAGGTGAAAAGAATGGAAGAGAAAAAGGTTTTAGTTAATGACGAGAACATCAATGTTACACAGCAGGAAGAGGCTAATGGAATCGCAGACGTAGCTGTACCTGGTGACGGCTTGGCAGCATGCTGCTAGTAATTAAATATCAATAATTGATAAGGGAAGTGCTAAAGTTGTTATTTAAACTTGCACTTCCCTTATTAATGAATGGATGTGTTTAATTATATAATGGACTACCAATATATCGATTGGAGATGAAAATATGAAACTATCAAAGTACAATGTAGATACTTTTATTGATAATGATAAAAGTATGATATACAATACTTTAACCAGAAAATATGTTATATACGATAATCAAAAGAGGAATCAGATAAATGATTTGCTTAACAATTTGAATGCAGGTTCATATAGTATAGAAGATGCTGAACAGCTTAATAAGCTTATAAGTAAACATATGATTATCAAGGACAGCATGGATGAACTAAGCATTATTGAGTTTAATGAAAACAGGGTAAAATTTAATGAACAGATACATGTTCTTAATATACTCCCGACTCAGGATTGCAATTTCAGATGTGTTTACTGTTATGAGACTCATAAAAAGGCTGCTATGGACGATGCGACTGCAGCAAAAATTGTTAAGTATATTGACAATATTGCTCCGACAGCTAAATTTTTAAGAATTGCATGGTTTGGTGGGGAGCCTTTGATGGAATTCAACCGGATGGTTGCTTTAACAGAACAATTTAAAAGCATTTGTGCTAATACCGGCTGCAAATACCATGCACAAATTACGACTAACGGCTATTTGCTTACGGATGAGGTAATAGAAAAATTCGAGGAATTGAGTATCGAAAAAGCTCAGATTACACTGGATGGTCCGGAGGAATACCATAATAGAAAAAGACCATTGGCAAATGGACAAGGTACTTTTAAAGTTATTATAGATAATATAATGAGATTACTGGATATAAATAAGGATATTATTGTTGCACTAAGGATCAATATAGATAATGATAATTTGGAGCTTATAGAAGAATTGCTGGATATTATTCCTGTGAATAAAAGAAATAGAATTGAGTTGATGCTCAGCAACCTATTTCAAAATAATAACAAGTTTAGCCTTTATAATATTTATAAAAATGCAATAGATAAGGGTTATGACTATGCATATAATCAAAATAATTATTTTGCATGTTATGTCTGTTTTAAGAACGGTTTCTCCATTGGACCTGAAGGAAATGTTTTTCCATGTACGCATGCGGCAGAAGAGGGGCTCAGTTTTGGCTATATAAATGATGAAGGCAAATTTATAATAAATAGCACTGATTTTTATTATAAAATAAAAACAGTTTCAGCTTTGAAAAACGAAACCTGTAAACAGTGCCAGCAACTGCCACTTTGCATTGCTTCATGCAAATTCAAAAGATATAAAGAAAACAGCTCATGTATGGGTACTGGCGGTGAAGGAATGAGCCTTAAGGAAAGAGCTTTACTGCATTATTACAGCGATTCAAAGAATAACAGAATCAAAGAGGCAGATATTCTATGAATATTAAGCTATTGAAAAATAAGGATTTCGTTTTACTGGTGGCAGGACAGTATATTTCGGCTGTTGGTTCGGCAATGCAGAGCTTTGCACTATCATTATATGTGCTTTCAATAACCCAGTCAGGGGGGAAATTTGCCTCTGTACTGGCTATTTCTGTTATACCAAGACTTATTCTCGGACCTGTTGCAGGGGTATTTGTCGACAGGCTTGACAGAAAAAAAATTATAATATATCTGAATATACTGAGTGGTATTGTAACTGCCGTTTGCTATGTTTTGTCAATTACTTCAGGTCTTGAATTGCTTCATATTTACATTGTTGTTATTGCATTATCAATTATATCATCATTATTTAATCCGGCTATCAATACAGCGATTCCTTCCATAATGAAAAAGGAAGAGCTTGTAGATGCAAACTCATTGTCTTCTGTGGTGATCACTACTTCCAGTATTATTTCTCCGATGCTTGCAGGAGCATTATACGGTTTTCTGGGGCTTCCGATAATATTGCTGCTGAACGCCGTAAGCTTTTTTATCGCTGCTTTTATGGAGATATTTATAAATCTGCCGTTACTGGATAGAAAGAACACTAGATTTACATATACTGTGTTTAAAAAAGATTTTATGGAAGGCGTAAAATGTATAGTAGATCAAAAACTGATTAAAAAGATAATAATATGTGCATTTATTATTAATTTTGCATTTACCCCTATGATGACTGTAGGTTTGGTTTATCTCGCCAAAATAGTACTCAAAGTAAGTGATATCCAGTATGGTATGCAGCAAACCATATTTGTACTAGGAGCACTTATCGGTCCTATTATTGCAAGCAGAATAGCAAAGAAGCATGAATTGTCCAAGATATTTTATATAGGAATATTCCTGGTGGGATGTTTAGTTGCGTTTATTGCCCTTGATACCAGCAAATTTTTTGTAGGTTTATTTGCCGGCAACATCATACCTTTTGCAGCAATGGTATTTACAGGTATGGTGATAATGGCTGTTATCAGTATAATTAATATTTCAATATCTACTATGCTTCAAAGGGAAACGCCGCTGGAACTGTTCGGCAGAGTCAATTCGGTACAGACAATGGCGGCGATGAGTGCCGTACCTCTTGGACAAATGTTATTCGGCTTATTATTTGACATTGTGCCAAGTTATATAGTGGTTCTTACAACATCGATATCTCTTATAATTACTGCATTATTATTCAGACGCTCAATTATATTGGAAAAAAAGCAGAATATGGAGAGTCAAACTTGTTAATATCAATATTTTGCAGAAAGAATGCAACAGCATACTCAGTTCGGCGCAACAGTCGGACTGAGTTTTTGTATGAAAAGATGTATTCCGGCTTAGTATATTTCTGTTCAAAATTCCAGGGTTTGACGAGTTATAGCATAATTTCTCCTGAGATATGTTTTCCTGTTTTATTAAAGCTTTGATTCTACTGCCTAGAGATGCTTTTATGCTTTCGTTTCCCTGTTCTTAATTGTAACAAAATGCAACACAAAAAAACAAAATAGCATGAAAATGTACGAATGAATATGAATAAACCCAATATAGTATATTTTAACCTATAAATAGCAGTATATCAATGATATACCCATTATTTACTAAAATGTAAAAATGTTATATTATGTATGTACAGTAAAATATTAAAAATATTGTACAAAAAAGGTACTATTTACATATATGGTTTTGGAAGTGGTTTTTAATAGTATATTTTTTTCGTACATTGCAGTGCAGATGATGATAATATGGTTTTTTCACATATAAGCGCACTATACCCGATTTACTACCTTAAGTGCGTTCAATATGGTACTTTTTAACACAAAATATTTCTAGTCTTCAGGTGTTAAAATGTACTTCATGTGTTTAGTGCCTCGCATGCCCTGGCAGGCTATATAATGTGATATCTGAATATCGATAAGTAATGACTTAAGGGGCAATTATGCTCTTAAAGTAATTTTTCAGAAGGGAGGTGAAAAGAATGGAAGAAAACAAGGTTTTAGTTAATGACGATAACATGAATGTTTCACAGGAAGAAGAGGCTGGTTTAGTTTCACCGATAGACGATAGCAATGGTTCAATAGTTTGCTGCAATAGTGATGCTCTTCAATAGTACATAAACTGATAGGGGAGTGTTAAGTTATATATCGAACTTGCACTTCCCTTATTAATGAGCGGTTCCATTTGAATTTAAAGTGCGTTATCAATATGTCGATTGGAGATGAAAATATGAAACTATCAAAGTACAATGTAGATACTTTTATTGATAATGATAAAAGCATGATATACAATACTTTAACCAGAAAATATGTTATATATGATAATCAAAAGAGGAATCAGATAAATGGCTTGCTTAACAATCTGAATGCAGGTTCATATAGTACAGAAAATGCTGAACAGCTAAAAAAGCTGATAGGTAAACATATGATCGTCAAGGACAGCACGGATGAATTAAGTATTATTAAGTTTAATGAGAATAAGACAAGATTTAATGATCAGTTATATAATATTAATATATTACCAACCCAGGATTGCAATTTCAGGTGTGTTTACTGTTATGAGACGCACAAAAAGGCTGTTATGGACGATGCTACAGCAGAAAAAATTGTAAAATATATTGAGAATATCGCCCCAACGGCTAGACTCCTAAGAGTTGCATGGTTTGGCGGGGAGCCTTTGCTGGAATTCAACCGGATAGTTGCTTTAACAGAGAAGATAAAAAGCATTTGCGCTAAAAGTGGCTGCAAATATCATGCACATATTACGACTAACGGCTATTTGCTGACGGATGATATAATAGAAAAGCTCAAGGAATTGAGTATCAAAAAAGCCCAGATTACACTGGATGGTCCGGAGGAATACCACAATAGAAAAAGACCATTAGCGGATGGACAAGGTACTTTTAAATATATTAAAGAGAATATAATCAAATTATTAAATATAAATAGCGATATTATTATTGCTCTAAGGATTAACATAGATGATGACAATTTTGAGCATATAGAAGAAATACTGGATGTTATTCCTGAGAATAAAAGAAACAGAATCCATTTGATGATTGGAAACCTATTTCAGAAAAAAAACAAGCTGAATCTCTTCAACATCTATAAAAATGCAATAGAAAAGGGCTATGACTATGGATACAGAGAAAATAGCTATGCCACATGCGAAGTATGTTATAAGAATGGTTTCTCCATTGCCCCTGATGGAACTGTTTCATCCTGTACTCATGCGGCAGAAGAAGGGCTCACTTTCGGCTATATAAATGATGAAGGAAAATTTATAATAAGAAACACTGAGTTTTATTATAAAATAAAAACAGTTACAGCTTTGGAAAATGAAAGCTGTAGAGAGTGCCAGCAATTGCCAATTTGCATTGCTTCATGCAAATTTAGAAGGTATAAAAGTAACAGTGCATGTATGGGTGTTGGCGGTGAAGGAATGAGTTCTAAGGAAAGAATTCTACTGCATTATTACAGCGATTTAAGGCATAACAGAATCAAAGAGGCGGATATTTTATGAATATAAAGCTTTTGAAAAATAAGGATTTTGCTTTACTGCTGGCAGGGCAGTATATTTCTGCTGTTGGTTCGGCAATGCAGGGGTTTGCACTATCCTTATATGTGCTTTCGATAACTCAATCAGGAGGAAAATTCGCCTCTGTACTCGCTATTTCTGTTATACCAAGACTTATTCTCGGACCTGTTGCAGGGGTATTTGTCGACAGGCTTGACAGAAAAAAAATTATAGTATATCTGAATATACTGAGTGGTATTGTAACTGCCGTTTGCTATGTTTTGTCAATTACTTCAGGTCTTGAATTGCTTCATATTTACATTGTTGTTATTGTATCATCAATTATATCATCACTATTTAGTCCGGCGATCAGTACAGCGATTCCTTCCATAATGAAAAAGGAAGAGCTTGTAGATGCGAACTCACTGTCTTCCATGGTGATGACTACTTCCAGCATTATTTCTCCGATGCTTGCGGGAGCATTGTACGGTTTGCTGGGGCTTCCGATAATATTGTTATTGAATGCCGTAAGTTTTTTTATCGCTGCTTTTATGGAGATATTTATAAATCTGCCGTTACTGGATAGAAAGAACACTAGATTTACGTATACTGTGTTTAAAAAGGATTTTATAGAGGGTGTAACATATATAATAAGTCAAAAACTGCTTAGGAAGATAATAATATGTGCATTTATTATTAATTTTACATTTAATCCTATGCTGAGTGTAGGTTTTGTTTATCTTGCCAAAATGGTACTCAAAGTGAGTGATATCCAGTATGGTATGCAGCAAACTATATTTGTAATAGGAGCACTTATTGGACCTTTTATTGCAAGTAAAATATCAAAGAAGCAGGAATTGTCCAAGATATTTTATTCGGGATTATTCTTGCTGGGAGGGCTAATTGCGTTTATTGCTCTTGATACCAGCAAAATTTTTGTAGATTTATTTGCCGGCAATACAATACCTTTTGCGGTAATGATATTTACAGGCACATTGATAGTGGCTGTTACTGGTGTAATTAATATTTCAATATCTACTATGCTTCAAAGGGAAACACCGCTGGAACTGTACGGCAGAGTCAATTCAGTACAGACAATGGCGGCAATGAGCGCCGTACCCCTTGGACAAATGTTATTCGGCTTATTGTTTGATATTGCACCAAGTTATATAGCGATTCTTATAACATCGATATCTCTTGTAATTAATGCGTTATTATTCAGACGCTCAATCATATTGGAAAAAAAGCAGAATAGTGAGAGTCAAACTGTTAATATCTAATAGGATATGACAATATTGACATTCGATGGATTACAGGACAATACATTTTTATATTAAACTCTCACTTCCCTTTTTAAATGAATGGTTGTATTTGAATTTTACAGTGCACTGCCAATACTTCGATTGGAGAGGAAATGTATGAAACTATCTAAATACAATGTAGATATTTTTATTGATGATTATAAAAGTATGATATACAATAGCTTATCCAGAAAATATGTTATATATGACAATCAAAAGCGGGATCAGATAAATAGCTTGCTTAACAATCTGAATGCAGGTTCATATAGAGCAGAGGATGCTGAACTCCTTAAAAAGCTGATAAGCAAAGATATGATTATTAAGGACAGCATGGATGAACTAAGTATTATTGAGTTTAATGAAAATAAGACAAGATTTAATGGACAGTTATATGATATTGATATATTGCCAACAATGGATTGCAATTTCAGGTGCGTTTATTGTTATGAGACTCGCAAAAATACTGTTATGAACGATGCTACAGCAGCTAAAATCATAAAATATATAAATAACATAAACCCAGCTCCTAGACTCATGAGAGTTGCATGGTTTGGCGGGGAGCCTTTGCTGGAGTTTAACCGGATAGTTTCTTTAACAGAGCAAATCAAAAGCATCTGCACAAAAAATGGATGCAGATATTATTCACATATTACGACTAATGGCTATTTGCTGACTAAAGACATAATGAAAAAGTTCAAGGAATTGAATATAGGAAAAGTCCAGATTACTTTGGATGGTACGGAAGAATACCACAATAGAAAAAGACCGTTGACAGATGGGCAAGGTACTTTTAAAGTCATCAAAGAAAATATACTCAAGCTATTGGATATAGATAAAGATATTACTGTTGCCCTAAGGATTAATATAGATGGTGAAAATTACGAGCATGTAGAGGAATTACTGGATATTATTCCCAAGAATGAAAGAAATAGAACCCAGATTATGGCGTGCAATATATATCAGAATAAAAACAAGCTTGATCTCTTCAGTATTTATAAAAGTGCGGTAGACAAGGGCTATGATTTTGATTATAAAGAAAATTTATATGCCGTATGCGAAGTCTGTTTTAAGAACGGTTTCACCATTACCCCCGATGGAAATGTTATACCTTGCACTCATTCAGGAGAGAAGGGGTATAGTTATGGCTATATAAATGATGAAGGAAAATTTATAATAGAAAACACTGATTTTTATTATAAAATAAAAACAGTTACGGCTTTAAAAAATGAAACCTGCAAACAGTGCAATCAACTTCCAATGTGTATTGCCTCCTGTAAATTTAAAAGATATCAGGGCAATACCTTATGCATGGGGGTTGACAATGGAGGGCTTAGTCTGAGGGAAAAGATTTTATTGTATTATTATAGTGACTTAAAGCATAACAGAATCAAAGAGGCAGATATTCTATAAATATAAAACTGTTGAAAAGTAAGGATTTTCCATAAGGGAGGTGAAAAGAATGGAAGAAAAAAAGATTTTAGTTAATGACGAGAACATCAATGTTGCAAAGGAAGAAGAGGCTGGTTTATTTACTGTGCCGGACGATTCCAATGCTGCCATGGTTTGCTGTTAGCAATTAATTGTTCATAACTGACAAGGGAAGTGTTAAAGCTAGAAATCAAACTTGCACTTCCCTTGTCTTTATCAAAAAAAACAATATACTATATCGAATCGGTTTAATATCAGCTTAAACCGACTTTGATTTCCTGGTTTTGCTTTGCGGCAGCCAATTTTCCATTAGCGGTTGTCTGCTGCAAATTATATAAGTTCGATATTACAGTTGGACTGAGTTTTGTATGTAAACATCAGGCTTGCAGCTTTAGAACCTAACAATTCAGGTGGCACGTTAAATTACTTTCCAGCTCTGGGAAAATTCCTATTCTCAATATTTATCAATCTATTAACTTCATTATCAGATAAAGTAGTTCACAGTAAAAATGTTTGCTTCTTTTTTCAGCTTCTATACTGGACATCGTCAGCAGAATTTTGCTGAAACATGAAATAATATGTTAATTTTGCGTGTAAAATAAAGGATTTTTTGGTTTTATGTAGAAATATATAAGTAAAAACTGTGCAAACGTTTGCACAAATCGGAGGGGTGTTAATGATGAGAAAAGTCTCTGGTAAAAGAATCATAAGCTATTTAATGATCTTGTCTTTTCTGTTCACACTGGTAGGAATGCCTGCTACAGTAGAGGCAGAGACAGCAGATGTTTCAAACTATGCTGTTATGGTGGGGAATTTTGCATCGGCAAATAACCTTGGTGATGATTGGGCTCCTGCAAACAGGAACCTTATTATGAACCAGCTTTCACCGAACATTTATACAAAGACAATCGATTTTACAAAAACGGGCAGCTATGAATACAAAGCAGCCATGAACGGTACATGGGATACCAGCTACGGACAGGATGGAGCAAACAAATCGATAATTATCAGCAATGCAGGAGCAGTGCAGTTTGTACTGGACATAAAGATGGGCAAAATATATGATTCAGTGAATGATCCCGGTTATTTTAAGGCAGCAGCAACGTTAGTAGGAAGCCTGGACAGCAATAATAACGGCGGACAGGGCTGGAACCCTGCTGATTCCAATTATGACCTGACGTACATAGGCAACGGGTATTTCAAGAAGAGCTTTTTAATGAAAAAAGGTACATATGAATACAAAGTTGCCTATAATCACAAATGGAGCGATGGAGAAGTTTCCTCCAACGTTAAAATTGAAGTTGATGCAGATAAGGAAGTTACTTTTATAGCAAATCCCTGGATAAATTATTGCAGCGATACACAAAACGACAATTCACTGCCTATTATACCTTCCCTGATAGGGACAGCAAGAATAGGGGACGATTGGACCCCAGATAAGACAGGATATGAGTTCAATAATTATGAAAACGGCAGGTATTTGTATGCTAAGTATTTACCGCAAGGCAGCTATGAATATAAAGTCATAAAAGATTATAGATGGGGCAACGGAGAAATACCTTCCTCCAATAAAGTTATTAATATAACTGATGCGCAGGGGGAATATGTACTATTCATCTATGATGCTTCACGTAACGGAGTATATGATTCAATAAACGACAGTGAAGAATTGGCCAAACTGTTGGGATTGATAAAAGACACCACAAGTCCGGTAATCAATCCAAACGGAACTATTACTTTTAGTTATAAAAATGAAACTGCTGAGAGCGTGTCACTTAGAGGAAATATGAACAATTGGGGAGAAACCCCGATGGTTAAAGACAAAACCGGCGTCTGGTCAATCACTCTAAGGCTTGGAGACAATGCGGCAAATTATGAGTATAAGTTTTTTGTAAATAACAGCGACTGGATACAAGACCCATTAAATGGCAATGTCTCAAACGGTAACTCTTTGGTAGCATTTCCGGAATACAAAGGAAGAAAGGTAGTAATAGCGGGTACTATACAGTCTGCTGCAGGCGAAACCAATTGGAATCCGTCTTCTGATAAAACAACTATGAGCTACTCTGGGAATGGCATTTATAAGTTCACCTTCAGCAATGTACCTGCGGGGAGCTACGAATACAAAGTAGCAATGGGCTCATGGGATCCGGAGAACTATGGGGCTGACGGCGTACCTTACGGTCCGAATATCTCATTAAGGGTGACCTCTGTACAGGATGTTTCCTTTGAGTATAATGATGATACTCATCGTATAATAGACAGCGCAAATCACAAATTTATAGAAGCATACCTTACCGGAGCTCCGCTTACCCAGGATATCAGGCTTATAGATAAAGGATATACGGGAGTTTATAGCGCATCTGCCGAACTGGATGCAGGTTCATATAACGGTCTCAAGATAGTGATTAAGGATGAGAATAAGATAATCAATGTGCCGGAAATAAAAGTGGATATAAAGAAACTTGTTACAATATCCTTTGATCCGGTAACGGAAACTGTTACAAATGATGCCTCTTCACAGAAAATCAATATTGGCAATATATATTATGATTCAAGAGATGAAAAGTGCAAGAAGCCTTTTGGGGCAGTAAAGCAGAATGAAATAACTACATTTACCATTAAAACCGGTGATGATGTTGTGGAAGTAAAGTTGGTAATATTAGCACCGGATGGAACAGAAATCTATAATATGACGAAGACCGAAAGCGATAACGGCAATTTCTTCAGTATCGACAAGGCTTTCGATTCTATCGGAATATACAGCTACTATTTTGTACTGAGCAGCGGGTATGACGTTGTTGCTTACGGAGATGATGCCAATGCAGACTTAGGCTTGGGAAAAGCAGGGGCTCTTGGAACAGTCAGATATTATGCTGTAAATGTATACGAAGAAGACTTTAAGACACCGGATTGGTTCAAAAATGCAGTAGTTTATCAGATTTTCCCCGACAGATTCTTCAACGGGGATACAGATAACGACTACCTCCAGAAACTGGCGAGGGGATATGATTCCTACGAGTTTTATGAAAATTGGTACAGCCTCCCGGAGAACCCAAGGCTGGAAGCGGCAGACCTGGATGAATACGTGGAAAATGGAGGAACAGTAGGGGACAAGATTTGGTCAAATGAAATGTATGGTGGAGATTTAGACGGAATAAAAGAAAAACTGGATTACCTGCAAGCTTTAGGGGTAACTGTGCTATACCTGAATCCTATCTCGGAATCGGTATCCAACCATAGGTATGATACTACAAATTACAAGGGATTGGACAGGCTTCTAGGATCTCCTGAAGAATTCAGGGAATTGTCGCTAGAATCAGAAAAAAGAGGTATGCATATAATAATTGACGGAGTTTACAACCATGTTTCAGATGATTCAATATACTTTGACAGGTATGGGAAATATATGACTGCGGGAAAATCGCTAGGTGCATATAAGTATTGGGAATATGTATATGATCTTGTGAATAAGGGAATATCCCAAACTGATGCAGAGAACAATGCTGTAGAGCATTTTGCAGGCATGGGAATAACCGATCTGCATTACAAGGACTGGTTCAGTGTCTACAATGAGTGGGATACTACTGATACAGACGGTTCGACCCTTCCCGAATCAAAGCAGCACTACAGCTACGAATGCTGGTGGGGTTATGATTCAATGCCGGTAATAAAATCATTGAATGGATCCGAACTAAACCTGACCACATGGAAAAACGAGATAATGGAAGACAGCAGCAAGTACTGGCTTAATGGGGGTGCAGATGGATACAGGCTGGATGTAGCCAATGAGATGTCTGATGAAACCTGGCAGTATTTCAGGGATGTTGTTAAAGGTACCGGTGACAAAATAATCATAGGAGAAATATGGACTGATTCATCCAGATATCTCTTGGGTGATATGTATGATTCAGTCATGAATTACAGGTATAGAAATGCCCTCTTAAGTTATCTCAGGGATGGCGTTTCCTCCAATGAAGTTATGAATCAGCTTGAGCTTATAAGGGAGCAGTATCCTAAGGAAGCTTTTGATACAATGATGAACCTGGTTGACTCCCATGACACAGAGAGAATATTAAGTGCTATGGATGGAATGGTAAAGGACAGAACTGATGATGTGATTGCTCCTCAGCCTACAGAAAGGGCAAGAAAGCTCCAGAAGCTCGTTCCTTTATTACAGATGACATACCCCGGAGCGCCAACGATCTATTACGGTGACGAACTGGGAATGGTAGGGGCAAAAGACCCGGATTGCAGAAGAGCAATGAACTGGGGAAAAGGCGATAAGGACACTCTTACGGCATATGCGGCCTATGCCAATATCAGGAATAGTTATCCGGTGCTCCAGACAGGTGATGTTGCACCGATATATACGGATAATAACGATGTCCTGGCATATGAAAGATATGATGAAGATGGCAACGGAGCACTTATCATAGTTAACAGAGGAGCTAGCCAGCTTACTGGTCTGCCGGTCAAGGCAAACCACATTCAAAACGGCAATGTGCTGGCTGATGCTGTAAACGGAACACAATACACCGTGACAGACAATATGATTAATCTTAGCATACCAGCAGAATCCGGAGTGGTTCTTGTTACCGGATATACAAAATTAAACATAAATAATGATTTACTGAAGGCCGGTTATGATACAGAGTATGCTGTACCGGAAAGAAGCGTACTGCAAACAACGGCTGAAGTTATTAACAACATTTCAAAACCGGAAAACAAAGGCATGGAAGTAATAGTATCATCAAGGGTTGAAGAGATTTTGAAAACTGTATTCAAGGCAGCTTCCCAAAATAGCGTAAAACCTGTGATCGTGAGAGAGAATGTCAACCTTGTTATAAACAATCCTTCAGAAATTGAAAATGCAATTTCAAAAAGCGGTACTACTGGAATCATAATAAAAGCTTACAATGATCCGGAAAAAACAGCCGCGTACAAGCATTTGGCAAATAAGCTCAAGAATATTGAATATATGGTTTACAGCTTGAATTGCAATATACCGGATGACGGATTGCAAGGTGATATTACTGTAAGAATAAATAGTGACATTAAGAAACCTAAATTGTACGTTTACCAGGTAAACCAGAATGGGGCATTTGAAGAAATCAAAAAAACAGTATACAAAGACGGCATATTGAGGTTCAATATTTCCCGCTTTAAGGATTTCATAGTAACCAAGGTGCCGGTTCCTCAGCTGACAGCTAAATAAGAACTACAAAAATGCCAGGCACGGCGTTATCACATCTATCAGCCGTGCCTGGCATTTTTGACTGCTTTACTGCTAAATTGTTATTGGAAACAAACGGAATAAATTACATATATTGACACGACACGAAATATGACATATTATTATAATATAAATCATTAATATTAATTGGGAGGCAATGGTTATGAAAAAACTAAAGAGAAAGAATGTTATTAAGGCTTTGACTCTAGTAATTACAATGGCTATTGTAATTACATCAATGACATTAAGTGTATTTGCCGCAACAGTTACAATTGGAAACGACGCAACGGCAAATTTTACTAATGCTCAGTTTTATGTATTAGGTTCATCAAACGTTACTACTTATACTACTTCTGCAGGCACAACAGTAGCTGGGTCAATATACCCTGATGACCTATGCACAGTATTGGAAGCAACAGGTACATATTGGAAGGTTAGTTATCCAATAACCGGCGGTACCAAAATAGCTTATTGCAATAAAGCTAACATACTCAGCAATACAAGCTATTGTAAAAGGATTACTATAGATGCAAATTCAACCGTATACCGCAAATCAGATATGAGTACTTCATTCGGCACTGTTTATACCACCGATACCATATATATGTTATGTCCGATATCAAACGGAAAAGCACAGATAATATATAACATAAGCGGCGGTTATAAAATAGGTTGGATTTATGCTACAGAAAGCTCATTGCTTCCGCAGACAACGTCCTGGAGATATCCGATGGACAATGTGTACTGCACATGGTCATCCTATACAAATATGAGCTGGGCAAACTACAGTGACCGCAGCGGAGATCGTGACTATCACGTCGGCATTGACATCTACGGAACATACGGAAAGGTTTATGCACCGGCAGTAGGACAGGTAGCAAAAGTTGGCTGGAATGATGCAAACGGCAATTATGTAATTATAAAACATAATGTAGGAGGACAAATTGTATACAGCTTCTACGCACATCTTGCTTCATACACAGTATCTTCAGGAACTGTTCAACAAGGCCAGCAGATTGGTGTAGCAGGTAATACCGGTTCAGCTTCTGCAGGAACCCACCTTCATTTTGCAGTTGTTAACACACTTAGTACAACAGGTGGTTACTATGGTTATGTACCGTATTTCACCGGCAATAAGGTGACATACAGCGGTACTACATTCTACAATCCAAATTATCTTGTCAGCTACAATGCAGTGCCTTAAGCATTCGTGTTAATAAGTCTATCACATTTATCAATTGAGAAAACTAATAAAAAGAGTGCTGCAAAACTATTTTAAAATAGCAAGCGGCACTCTTTTTAATATTCATAAACCGTCTTACAGGTGTGTCTGGCACTTTTTGTGCAAGCTGGGTAAGTATGGTATTATATAAAGAGAATAAAATAAAGGGAAGTGCTTTTGTGGACGGAAGTATGGATCTGGTAATAAAAAATGGGACAATTGTTACTGCATCTGAGTCATATAAGGCTGATGTTGCAGTGAAGAACGGGAAAATTGTGATGATCTCCAGGGATATGGAACAAGTAGGCAGTTTGGTTGTTGATGCGGCAGGCAAATTAGTGCTGCCGGGTGCAATTGATGCCCATGTACATCTTGAGTTACCTTTGGAGGCGACTGTTTCTGCGGACAGTTACGAGGCTGGTACACGGGCTGCAGCCTGCGGAGGCACAACGATGGTTTTTGATTTTGCTACTCAGGGAAAAGGCATGGGACTTGTGGAAGCAGTTTGCGACAGGTTCAAATATGTTGAACCGCAGGCTTGTGTTGATTATGCTTTCCATGTAGCAATTACCGACCTGACTGAGAAAGTTCTTGATGAATTCAAGGCTTCTTGCGAGTTTGGCGTTCCCAGCTTTAAGCTTTATATGGTTTATAAGGGGATGATGGTTGACGACGGAGTAATTGCTGATACTCTGGAGCGGTCAAAGGAAACCGGTGCTTTAATTGCGGTGCATGCAGAAAACCCCTATCTGATTGACAGCAGAACCCGTAAGCTGCTTTCTTCCGGTAAGACCTCGGCATGGTATCATTATGTGAGCCGCCCTGAATTCGTGGAAGTCGATGCAGTAAGGAGAATAGTTTATCTTGCCAGAACCTTCAATGCTCCCTTGTACATTGTGCACCTGGCAAGCAGAGAGGGCCTGGATGAAGTAACAAAAGCCAGGGATGAGGGCTTTGAAATATATGCGGAGACCTGCCCTCATTATCTGAATTTTACTAATGAAGTGTATAAGAGGGATGACGGAAGAAATTTCGTATGTTCGCCTGCGATTAAGGGGGAGGAAAGCCGTATTGCATTATGGAAAGGTCTTAAAAGAGGGGATATATCTACAGTAGCTACAGACCATTGCCCCTTTAAATCCTATGAGAAGGATTGGGGCAAGGATGACTTTACCAAAATTCCTAACGGCTGTATGGGCGTTGAAAACATGTATCCTTACATGCTGAGCGAAGCGAATAAAGGGCATATATCCTTTAATAAAGCAGTAGAGGTATGCTCTACGAACGTAGCAAAGATTTTCGGATGCTCACCGCAAAAGGGAACCATAGCGGTTGGCAGTGATGCGGATATAGTAATTTATGATCCAAAAAAGAAATTTGTTGTTTCTAAAGAAAACATGCATTCGGATGTTGATTACACCATATGGGAAGGCTGCGAAATGACAGGGTATCCTGTTATGACCTTTTCCCGCGGCAGGCTTGTGTATGAAGATGGTAAGTTCAAGGGTGAGCCAGGCTGGGGTAAGTTTGTGAAGTGCTTCAGATAATATATGATCCAAACCGTTCCTGAGTTTGATAATTGAGTACTAATAGTCAGAATGGTATGTGCATCTTTGGTTCCATATTTACATATCATTCTATTATTCAGCTATATAAAAGAGCAGTCATGTTATAGTTTTGTATATTTATACAAGACTATATATGGTTGCTCTTTTGCTATGATGTCCTTATTACTAGATATTGGCAGTGTTTTCATTATATACCAATAATTTCAAGCAAAAACAAAATATAATATAAAATGAATTTTATTACAGAATATGATATGATTGTATTTGAAAAAGGCACATGGGCTATATGCGGGGAGCCGCCTTTGTTCTCAAACAATGAAGGGAGTGTTACAAATGGGAAATAAAATAGCGAGAAAAAATGTAGAAGATATATTTGCATTAACGCCGCTGCAGCAAGGAATGCTGTTTCACTATATTAAGGATAGCGGAAGCAGTGAATATATAGAGCAGTTAAGCCTCAGGCTCAAAGGTACAATAAACGTCGGAGCGATAAAAAAGACATGGAACCATGTAGCACAGTGCAATGAAATGCTAAGAACAGTATATAAGTGGGAGAAGCTTGTGGCACCGGTACAGGTAGTGCAAAGGGAATATGAAGTACCGGTAAGATATATAGAGTTAAGTGGAAAAGGCGAAGCAGAAAAACTGATAAATGAGATAAGAGAAAAGGATAAAGCAGAAGGAACAGATATAAGTGCGGAGCCCTTCAGAGTAACAATTGTAAAGCTTAGTGAAAACGAAGGAGAAATGATAATTACTAACCATCACATACTCTATGACGGCTGGAGCAACGGAATAATAGTAAAGGAATTTTTAGAGGCCTATGAAAGCATACTGGAGGGAAAAGAGCCTGTAAAACGGGTAAAACCAAGGTTTAAGGAATATGTAAAGTGGCAGCAGGGGAAAAACAAGGAAGAGCAGCTCGGATACTGGAAAGACTACCTCAATGGATACGAAGAAAAAGCAGTAATAGCAGGGTATCGATCGGGAGAAGAAAAGAAAGAAAAAACAGCCGTGTACCATGAGGAACTGGAAATAGAGCTGAAAAATGCAATAGAAAAAGTATGCCGTGAAGAAGAAGTAACGATGGCAACAGTGATAAATACAGCATGGGGGATACTGCTGCAGCGTTACAACAATACGGGAGATACGGTATTCGGTACGACAGTATCGGGAAGGCCGCCAAGTCTGGAAGGAATAGAAGAGGCAGTAGGGTTGTACATAAACACACTTCCCATAAGAGTAAAGAAAGAGGGCAAGGAAAACATAGCAGAACTCTTAAAACAGGTAGAGAAGGATACAAGAGAAAGAGAGGAATATGAAAGCCTGTCTCTTACTGAAATACAGGGAGCTGTAGGAACAGGAGGCGGAAAAAGCCTGTTTGACACACTGATGGTAATAGAAAACTACCCTATAGATAAGCGTTTGATTAATAGGGAAGGAAAAGTACAAACAGAAATAAGCGAAGTAAAAGAGGAGACAAACTACGATATAACAGTAGGGGTAATGGCCAGGGACAGGATATCACTCAGTATATCGTATAAGGAAAACAAGCACGAAGAAGAGGAAATAAAGAGACTTACAGGCCACTTGAAGAATATATTGGCAGAGATCAGTCAAAACAGCAGGAAGCCTGTAGAAGAAATTGAGATGATTAGCAATGAAGAGAGACATAAACTGCTGTATGGATTTAACGATACCTATGCTGAGTATCCGAAGGATAAGACAATACATGAGCTGTTTGAGGAGCAGGTAGAGAGGACACCGGATAGCATTGCAGCTGTTTATCAGGATAGTGTAATAACATATCAAGAACTAAACAAAAAATCGAATCAGCTTGCAGCTATATTGCGTGAAAAAGGAGTAAAGCCTGATACGATTGTAGGAATAATGGTTGAACGTTCATTGGAAATGCTTATCGGGATTCTTGGTATACTAAAGGCAGGCGGCGCTTTTCTGCCGATTGACCCTGAGTATCCTAGCAATAGAATAGAATATGTGCTGCAAGATAGTGGTACAGGTATACTACTGACTCAGAAGCAGCTGAGAGAGAAGATTATTTATCGTGGAGAGATAATAGAACTGGATGAAGTGGTTATATATTCAGGAGACGACAATAACTTGGAGGTCGTAACGAAATCCAGTGATCTAGCTTATGTGATTTATACTTCTGGGAGTACAGGGAATCCAAAAGGAGTTATGATAACAAATTTAAGTCTTATTAATTATGCAGTTTGGTTTAGCAATAAGGCAAAATTACGTAATGGACAAAAAACATTACTATTAACATCATATGCATTTGACTTGGGTTATACATGCATTTTTCCTAGTATATTAAATGGATTGGAATTACATGTTTTACAAAAAGAAGAATATGGAGATTTGGGCTTCGTACCAAATTATATCTACAATAAAAAAATAACTTATATAAAATTTACCCCCTCAATGTTTAATGTTCTGTTGAGTCAGATTAGTAAGATGCAATCAAAGTTCTTAAGCTCATTAAGATTAGTTGTACTGGGCGGTGAACCAATTAATGTACTGGATGTAGAAAGGTTTGGCAAATTGTACCCGGAAACAAGAATCATGAATCACTATGGACCTACAGAAACAACCATAGGAACTATCTCACATCTTATAGATTTTAAGAAAATTGAGGAATACAAGAATGCCCCTGTGATCGGTAAGCCAATAAATAACGCTAAGCTATATATAGTAGATGATAGTAATCACTTACAACCAGTAGGAGCAGCAGGAGAACTATGCATAGCGGGAGATGGTTTGGCAAGAGGATATCTGAATAGGCCGGAATTGACAGCAGAGAAGTTTGTAGAAAATCCCTTTGAACCGGGAACAAGAATGTACAGGACAGGAGACTTGGCAAGATGGCTTCACGATGGAAACATAGAATTCCTGGGCAGGATAGATCATCAAGTAAAGATCAGAGGGTTCAGGATAGAAATTGGGGAAATAGAAAATAGATTATTCAAGCATAGAGATATAAAAGAGGCAGTGGTAGCGGCAAAAGAGGATGTGAACAAAAATAAATACCTATGTGCATACATAGTAGGGGAAAGAAAGCTAACAGTAGGAGAATTGAGGGAATATCTAGGGAAAGAACTGCCGGACTACATGATACCATCCTACTTCATTCAGATAGACAAAATGCCGTTAAACAACAGTGGGAAGATAAACAGAAAGGCACTGCAGGAACCGGATGAAAGCATAGAAACAGGAGCAGAATATGAGGCTCCAAGAGACAAGATAGAGGAGAAGTTGGTCAAGATATGGCAGGAAGTGCTTGGAGTAGAGAAGATAGGAATAAACGACAACTTTTTTGAATTGGGAGGACATTCACTTAAAGCGACAAGCCTGACAGCAAAGATTCATAAGGAATTGAATGTAGAAGTACACTTGAGAGAAGTATTTAAAACATCTACGGTAAAAGGGCTGGCAGAATATATAAAGGGGCAGGAAGAAAACATATATACTTCAATAGAGCCTGTAAGAAAAAAAGAATACTATGAACTGTCATCAGCACAGAAAAGACTGTACACACTGCAGCAGTTAGACCTCAGCAGTACCGGTTATAACATGCCGGGAGTTTTGGAGATAGAAGGAAAGCTTAAAATAGAGAGACTGGAGGCTGTATTCAGGAAGCTGATTGAGAGGCATGAGGCTTTTAGGACAAGCTTTGAGCTTATGGGGGAAGAAATAGTACAGAAAATACATAAAGAAGTAGAATTTAAGATAGACCATAGGGAATCAGAAGAAGAAGATGTAGAAGGAATATTAAGAAGCTTCATAAGGCCGTTTGACTTAAGTAAAGCACCGCTTCTCAAAGTGGAGCTTATAAGACTGCGTCTGGAAAAACATATACTTATGTTTGACATGCACCATATAATATCGGATGGAACATCAATAGGGATATTGATAGACGAATTTGCAAGGCTGTATGAAGGACAAGAACTGTCACCGCTAAGGATACAGTACAAAGATTATGCAGTATGGCAAAACAGTATATTAAAAAGTGAGGTAATGAAAAAGCAGGAAGAACACTGGATTAGTGCCTTTGAAGGAGAAATACCGGTGCTTAGCCTGACTACAGACTATCCAAGACCTGCAATACAAAGCTTTGAAGGAGATACAATACATTTTGAACTGGACAGAGAGACAACAAGAGGACTAAGGAAGACAGCGAAAGAGTCAGGAGCAACCATGTACATGGTGCTGCTCTCCGGTTTTAATATATTATTATCCAGATACAGCGGACAGGAGGACATCATAGTAGGAAGTCCTATAGCCGGAAGGCCTCATGCAGATTTAGAAAATATCATGGGGATGTTTGTAAACACTCTGGCAATGAGGAATTACCCTGTGGGCAGCAAAACAGTTAAAGAGTTCATAGAAGAGGTAAAGAAAAATGCATTAAAGGTCTATGAAAACCAGGACTACCAATTTGAGGAACTCGTAGAGAAGCTTAATGTAAGGCGTGATATGAGCCGTAACCCGGTATTTGATGTAATGTTTGCGATGCAGAATATTGATACTGGAGAAATAAGGCTGGAAGGAATAAACATCAAGTCTTACGGGATGGAAAACGGTATATCGAAGTTTGACATAACGTTGACAGCAGTAGAAGCTGAAGAAAAAATAAGGTTGAGCATACAATACTGCAGCAGGTTATTTAATAAAGAGACTATAGAGAAAATGGCAGGACATCTGAAAAACATACTAAATGAAATGACACAAAATGTTAATAATAGGATAAGCGAAATTGAGATATTAGGTGAAGAAGAGAGACGTAAGCTGCTGTACGGATTTAATGATACCTATGCTGAGTATCCAAGGGATAAGACAATACATGAGCTGTTTGAGGAGCAGGTAGAAAAGACACCGGACAATATAGCAGTGATATATGAAAACCGACAGCTTACCTACAAGGAACTGAACGGGAGAGCTAACCAGCTTGCAAGGGTGCTGAGGGAAAAGGGAGTGGCACCGGACAGCATAGTAGGTATTATGGTAGAACGTTCTTTGGAGATGATAATAGGGATAATGGGGATATTGAAAGCAGGAGGAGCATACCTGCCGATAGACCCTGAGTATCCTGCTGAAAGAATAAATTGCATGCTGGAGGGCAGTGAAACTGGCATAGTTTTGACCCAAAAACATCTAAGGGATAAGTGCAACCATAATGGGTGGGTAATAGAATTAGATGATGTACGTATATATCAAGGAGACTGGAACAATCCGGAGAATATTAACAGACCAAACGACTTAGCATATGTATTATATACATCAGGCTCTACAGGTAAACCCAAAGGTGTTATGGTTGAGCATAAAAGCGTCATAAATTCATTATTCACACTGCAGAAAGAGTATCCGGTATTAAAAACAGATTCATACCTATTAAAAACAACATACACTTTTGATGTATCGGTTATAGAATTATTCGGATGGTTTTTCGGAGAAGGAAAACTTGTAATGTTTGAGCCCGGAGCGGAAAAGGAACCCCGAAAAATATTAAAAGCCATAAAAAACAATGATATAACGCATATAAATTTTGTACCATCTATGCTGAACATATTTATAAGTATGGTTCGTGAAGAAAACCTGGATGTAGTAAGTAAATTAAAATATGTTTTCGCTGGAGGAGAAGTTATTTCAAAGGATTTGGCAAATAAGTTCCATGCAGTTATGAAAGATGTAAAGCTTGTGAACATATATGGACCAACCGAAGCGACAGTTTATGCGACTAAATACGGACTAACAGATTTAGAAGAAAGAATAAACATTCCAATAGGCAAGCCACTGCAGAATACAAGAATATATATAGTGGACAGGTATTGTAAACTTCAACCGACAGGTACAGCAGGAGAATTGTGCATAGCAGGAGACGGGTTGGCAAGAGGTTACCTTAACAGACCGGAACTCACAGCAGAGAAGTTTTTACCTAACCCGTTTGAAACAGGGACAAGAATGTATAAGACAGGAGATATGGCAAGATGGCTTCCTGATGGCAATATAGAATTTCTGGGGCGTATAGATTACCAGGTAAAAATAAGAGGGTTCAGGATAGAGCTGGGGGAAATAGAAAACAGATTATCTAAGTATAAATATATAAAAGAAGCTGTGGTAATAGCAAAAGAGGATGAGAACAAAAATAAATACCTATGTGCATACATAGTGGGGGAAAGGAAACTAAAAGCAGGGGAATTGAGGGAATACTTGGGAAAAGAACTGCCGGATTACATGATACCATCCTACTTTATTCAGATAGGTAAAATGCCGCTAAATAACAGCGGAAAGATAGACCGTAAGGCACTGCCGGAGCCGGACGGAAGCATAGTGGGAGGAGCAGAGTATGAGACACCAAGAAATAGGATGGAGGAAAAGCTTGCAGAGATATGGCAGGAAGTGCTTGGAGCAGAGAGGATAGGAATAAACGACAACTTCTTTGACTTAGGCGGACATTCCCTGAAGGCAACAAGTATGGTCTCAAAGATTCATAAGGAACTTAGTATAGAAGTGCCGTTAAGAGAAATATTCAAAACACCGACTATAAAAGGGCTGACAGAATACATAAAGCAGCAGGAGAAAAATATATATGCAAGCATAGAGTCGGTAGAGGAAAAAGAGTACTATGTATCATCATCGGCGCAGAAGAGGTTGTATGCACTGCAGCAGTTTGACATGGAAGGTACCGGTTACAACATACCGGGGGCATTAGAAATAGAAGGTAAGCTGGATGCAGCAAGACTGGAGGCAGTATTCAGGAAGCTAATTAAGAGGCATGAGTCTTTAAGGACAAGCTTTGAGCTTATCGGGGAAGAGGTAGTGCAGAAGATATATAAAAAAGTAGAACTTGAGATAGAGCATAAGGAAGCGGGAGAAGAAGATGCAGAAAAGACAATAAGAAGCTTCATAAGGCCGTTTGACTTAAACAAAGCGCCGCTTCTAAGGGTAGGGCTTGTTAAACTGCACCCTGAAAAGCATATACTTATGTTTGATATGCACCATATAATATCGGATGGAACATCAATGGGGATATTGGTAAAAGAGTTCATGGGACTGTACGGAGGGAAAACACTGCCGGAGCTGAGATTGCAGTATAAGGACTATGCGGCATGGCAGAAAATAATGATAAATAGTGAGACAATGAAAAAGCAGGAAGAGTACTGGATTAGTGCCTTTGAAGGAGAAATACCGGTGCTTAGCCTGCCTACAGACTATCCAAGACCTGCAATACAAAGCTTTGAAGGAGATAGGATCCACTTTGAACTGGACAGCGAGACAACAAGAGGACTGAGGAAGATAGCGAAAGAGACAGGAGCAACTATGTACATGGTGCTTTTATCCGGTTTTAATATATTATTATCCAGATACAGCGGACAGGAAGACATAGTTGTAGGAAGTCCCATAGCCGGGAGGCTTCATGCCGACTTGGAAAATATAATGGGGATGTTTGTCAATACTCTGGCAATTAGGAATTACCCTGTGGGCAACAAGACAGTGAGTGAATTTATAGAAGAAGTAAAGGCAAATGCATTAAGGGCCTATGAAAACCAGGACTACCAGTTTGAGGAACTCATAGAGAAGCTTAATGTAAGGCGTGATATGAGCCGTAATCCGGTATTTGATGTAATGTTTGTAATGCAGAACATGGATATGGGAGAAATAACGTTAGAAGGAATAAGCATAAAATCTTATGTGATGGAAAACGGCGTATCGAAGTTTGACATAACATTGACAGCAGTAGAAGCTGAAGAAAAAATAGGGTTGAGCATAGAATACTGCAGCAGGTTATTTAACAAAGACACTATAGAGAGAATGATAGGGCACCTGAAAAACATATTGAATGAAATAACACAAAGTGTTAATAAGAGGGTAAGCGAAATCGATATACTTGACGAAAAAGAGAGGCATAAGCTGCTGTACGAATTTAACAATACTTATGCAGAGTATCCCAGAGATAAGACAATACATGAGCTATTTGAGGAACAGGCTGCAAGGACACCTGATAATATAGCTGTAGTGTATGAGGATAGTCAGCTTACATACAAGGAGCTGAATGAGAAAGCCAACCAGCTTGCGAGAGTGCTGAGAAAAAAAGGAGTAAAACCAGGCAATATAGTAGGCATAGTGGTAGAGCGGTCTATTGAGATGATAGCAGGTATAATAGGAATACTGAAAGCTGGGGGGGCGTATTTGCCGATAGACCCGGAGTATCCGGTAAGCAGGAAAAAATATATATTGGAGGACAGCAGAGCAGGGATATTGCTAACCCAGAGCCATCTAAGATACAATAATGAATTTAGTGGAGAAGTAATAGAGCTGGATGATGAGGAGATATATGAAGGACAAGCAGGAAACCTAGAGTTAATAAACAAGCCTAACGATATTGCTTATGTTATCTATACATCAGGATCAACAGGTAAACCTAAAGGAGTTATGATAGAAAACAAATCCGTCGTGAACTTCATGGGGGGAATGAAAAAAGAAATAAAGTTTTCAAATACGGATAGAGTATTAGCAGTTACAACTATATGCTTCGATATATTTGTATTAGAGACACTGCTGCCTTTAGTAACAGGAGCAACTGTTATTGTTGCCGACAAGAGACAACAGGAAGATGCGGGGCTGCTAAATGAACTCATAGAAGAAAAAGAAATAAGTATACTACAACTAACACCGTCAAGACTGCAGGTAATAAAGGAATGTATAAATGACAAAAAGCTTTTTAAACAAGTGAGAAGCATAATAATAGGAGGAGAGACGCTTCCAGATTTACTATACAGAGAAATAAAAGAAAAGACAGATGCAAGGTTATATAATGTATACGGCCCTACTGAGACTACAATATGGTCTACAATAAAAGAGCTTAAAGATGAGAAAGTAACCATAGGCAAACCGTTAGCAAATACAAAAATATACATAATGGATTCAAACAACAACTTACAGGCGGTAGGCGTTCCGGGAGAGATATATTTAGGTGGAGGCGGATTGGCAAGAGGTTACCTTAACCGGCCGGAACTCACAGCGGAGAAATTTGTAGCAAACCCGTTTGAACCCGGAGAGAGGCTGTATAAGACTGGAGATATTGCAAGATGGCTGTCAGATGGGAATATAGAGTTTATAGGCAGGATGGATCAGCAGGTGAAGATAAGAGGCTTAAGAATAGAGCTTGGAGAGATAGAAAGCCAATTACTGAAGCATGAAGCTGTAAAAGAAACTGTAGTATTAGCGAAAGAGGATAAGAACGGCAGCAAGTATTTGTGTGCTTATTTAGTATCAAACAGGGAGCTTACAGTGAAGGAACTCAGAGAACGCTTATCTCAGCAACTACCGGAATATATGATACCGTCATATTTTATACAACTGGAGAAAATACCTTTAACACCAAATGGGAAGATAGATAGAAAGGCATTGCCGGAGCCTGACGGAAACATAGTGACAGGAGCAGAATATGAAGCACCAGGTAATGAAACGGAAGAAAAGCTTGTAGAAATATGGCAGAAAGTGCTTGGAGCAGATAGGATAGGTATAAATGACAACTTTTTCGATCTTGGCGGACATTCACTGAAGGCAACAAGCATGGCTGCAAAGATTCATAAGGAACTGAATGTAGAAGTGCCGTTAAGAGAAGTATTTAAAAAACCTACTATAAAAGGGCTGGCAGAATACATAAACGGACAGGAAGAAAATATATACTCAAGCATAGAGCCTGTAAAAGAAAGACCATATTATGAGCTGTCATCATCGCAGAAGAGGCTGTATGCACTACAACAATTGGACCCAAAAAGTATTGCCTATAATATGCCGGGTGTATTGGAAGTAGAGGGCAAGCTAAACATAGAAAGGCTACAAGAAGCTTTCAGAGAGTTGATAAAAAGGCATGAAGCTTTAAGGACAAGCTTTGGGCTTGTAGAAGAGGAACAAGTCCAAAGGGTACACAAGGAAGTAGAATTTAATATAAAATATGAAAAAGCAGAAGAACAAGAAGTGAAATGCATAGTAAAGGAATTTATCAGCCCCTTTGATTTAAGCAAAGCGCCACTGTTAAGGGCGCTGTTAATTGAAATATGTCTGGAAAAGTGCATACTGATATTCGACATGCATCACATAATATCTGATGGAGTATCTATGGAAATACTGATTAAGGAATTTGTGAGTCTATATGAAGGTAAGGAACTACCTGAGTTGAGAATACAATATAAGGATTATGCGGCATGGGAGAATGAACTGTATAAATCAGACAAAATAAAGAAGCAGGAACAATATTGGACAGGGGTATTTAAGGAAGAAATACCAGTGCTGAATTTACCGGTAGATTATCTGCGACCAACAGTGCAAAGCTTTGAAGGAGATAATATAAACTTTGAAGCGGATAAAGAAATAACTGCCAGTATTAATAGAGTAGCAAAAGAAACAGGAACAACGTTATATATGGTTTTATTGGCAGCATATAGTATGCTTTTATCTAAATATTCAGGTCAGGAAGATATCGTTGTAGGTTCACCAATAGCAGGAAGACCGCATTTAGAGTTACAAAATATAATCGGTATGTTTGTAAACACCCTGCCTATGAGAAACCAACCACAAGGTAATAAAAGTTTCAGAGAATTTTTAGGAACAGTCAAGGAAAATGCTCTAAAAGCATATGAGAATCAGGATTATCAATTTGAAGTTCTTGTAGAGAATTTAAATTTAGAAAGGGATTTAAGTAGGAATCCATTATTTGATACAATGTTAGCACTACAGAATATGGATATGGAATCAGTAAAAATTGATGAACTGAAATTTACTCCAATAGAATTTACTAAACATACTACAATATTTGATATTTGGATGAGCGGTGTGGAGAGAGATGGAAAACTAAGCTTTGTAATGACCTATTGTACTAAATTATTTAAAAGAGAGACAATGGAAATCTTTACGATGCATTTTTTAAGTATACTAAAGCAGCTAGAGCAAAATATTGAGACAAAGATATCAGATTTTGACATGCTATCTTGCGAAGAGAAAAATAAAATACTTTATGAATTCAACGATACTAAAGCAGACTATCCTGCAAACATGGCTTTACATAGTATTTTTGAGCAGCAGGTGAAAAAAACTCCGAATAATACAGCGGTTATATTTGAAGATGTAAAGCTAACATATAATGAGCTGGATAAAAGGGCAAATATACTAGCTAACTATTTATATAAAGAGAATAATATAAAGTCCGATGAGTTGGTGGGAGTTATGCTGAATAGGTCTCTGCATATGATAACAACCATCTTTGGCATTCTTAAGGCAGGAGGGGCGTATTTGCCTATTGATCCTTCTTACCCGGAGGAGCGAATTAAAACAATTATTAATGACGCAAAGGTAAAAGTAATTATATCCAGCAGGAAATATATAAAAGCATTAAATAGACTTCAATGGGAATGCAAGGATTTGAATACATATCTATGTATAGACTCCAACGATATATATATGGAAGAAGAAGAGCAGAAAAATGAGCTGATGGATGAAAGCCTATGGAAGCATGTGGGAGAAACTGCACAGGATAAAATTGCTGGCGGAGGCTGGGTCAGCAGCTATACAGGAAATAACTTTACTGCTGAAGAAATGAAGGAGTATGCTGAGAATATTTTAATAAAGCTGAAACCATATCTGAATAAGAACATAAGGATTTTAGAAATCGGATGTGCGTCAGGTATAAGTATGTTCAGCATTGCACCATATGTAGGATTTTATTATGGCATTGATATATCAGAAGCAATAATCATAAAAAACAGGGATAGGGTGCTGCAAGAGGGAATAGGCAATATTAAGCTTAATTGTCTTGCAGCACATGAAGTGGATAAACTGGATGAAAAAGATTTTGATATTGTTATAATGAACAGTGTTATTCACTGTTTTCACGGACATAATTACCTTAGAAAGGTAATATCCAAGGCAGTCAGCTTAATGTCTAAAAGCGGTACATTGTTTATAGGGGATATACTGGACCAAGGGTTGAAGGAAGAATTTATCAAATCCCTGGTAGAATTTAAACAAAACAATCAGGGCAAAGGTTTTAGAACCAAAACCGATTATTCAGCAGAATTATTCATAGACAAAAACTTCTTATTAGATTTAAAAGCTGATATTAGAGAAATAAAAAACATTAGCTTTTCGGATAAGCTTTATACGATAGAAAATGAACTAACAAGATACCGTTTTGATGCTATTGTTGAAATTAATAAAACTCAAGCCGATCATGATAAAAAAATAACTAGATACAAACACCAGCACGACTGCAGTGTTTTGAAACAATATGGTACAACCTGTGATTTTAAAAGCTCACGGGCGGATAATTTAGCTTATGTCATTTATACCTCTGGTTCTGCAGGAAAGCCTAAGGGAGTAATGATTGAGCATAAGTCTATAGTGAATAGATTGAATTGGATGCAAAAGAAATACACTATAGGAGAAAAGGATATTATATTGCAAAAAACACCTTATACCTTTGATGTGTCTGTATGGGAGCTATTTTGGTGGTCTTTAACAGGAGCTGCTGTCTGTATGTTGGAGCCTGAGGATGAAAAGGATCCCCAGAAGTTATGTGAAACCATTGAGAGGTATGGAATTACTACAATACATTTTGTACCTTCAATGCTAAATGCATTTATAGAATATATAGAAGCTCAAAAGAAGTTACGCAGCCTATCAAGCCTCAAACTCATGTTCTCAAGTGGAGAAGCATTAGGCGTACAGCAGGTAGAGAAGTTTAATAAACTGGTAAACAGTCAATATGGCACAAGGCTGTATAATTTGTATGGACCCACGGAGGCAACAGTGGATGTATCGTATTTTGATTGTTCTACGGGGGAGAAATTTGACGTAATACCAATTGGTAAACCAATAGATAACATAAGGTTATGGGTGGTTGATAAGTACAACAACCTATTGTCTGCAGGGGTACCGGGAGAGTTATGTATATCAGGGGTAGGGTTGGCAAGAGGCTATCTGAATAGAGAAGAATTGACAAAAGAAAAATTTGTTCAAAATCCATTTGCAGAAGATGAATTAATGTATAAAACAGGAGACCTTACGAGATGGCTGCCGGATGGAAATATAGAGTTCATAGGCAGGATAGACCAGCAGGTAAAGATAAGAGGCTTCAGGATAGAGCTTGGGGAGATAGAAAGCCAGTTACTGAGACATGAAGCTGTAAAAGAAGCAGCAGTAATAGCGAAAGAGGATAAAAACGCGAGCAAGTATTTGTGTGCCTACTTAGTAACAAATAGAGAGCTTGCAATAAGGGAACTCAGAGAACATTTATCACAGCAACTGCCGGAATACATGATACCTTCATATTTCATACAATTGGAAAAAATACCGTTAACACCAAACGGCAAGGTGGACAGAAAGGCACTACCCGAGCCAAATGGAGATATAAGTACGGGAGCAGAATGTGAAGTACCAAGGAACGAGATAGAAGAAAAGCTGGTTTCCATATGGCAGGAAGTATTGCAAGTAGAGAAAATAGGGATAAACGATAACTTCTTTGAGATGGGAGGACACTCAATCAAGGCAATAAGGGTAGTATCAAAAATATACAAGGAATTGAATGCAGAGTTATCGTTAAGGGAAATATTCAGATACCCTACGATAAAACAATTTTCAGAAAATGTACTACAGGGCGGTGAAAGGGAAAGAGCCCTGCTTAACAAACTTACAAAGGATGACAATAACAAGGAATTGACACTGGTTTGCATACCGTATGGAGGAGGCAACTCAGTAGTATATCAGCCCTTTGCGGACGAGCTGTCTGCTCTGTCGGAAAAGGTGGAAGTCTACTCATTAGCATTACCAGGACATGATTTCAGAGAGAAGGAAACAGAGGACAGAGGAGTACCTGAGTTGGCATTGATGTATACGGAAGAGATAAAGAAAGCAGTGAAAACACCCATTATAGTATATGGACATTGTGCAGGAGTTGCGCTTACTTGTGAACTGGCAAGGCAGCTTACAATAAATGAGCTGGATTTAAGGGCTGTTGTTATAGGTGGGGCAATGCCTGCAAAGAGATCTATATTTGATAGTATTAAGGTTGATCCTTTCGAGAAGATGCAAGACAAGGCAATACTAGAATTCTTAAGAGGACTGGGAGGGTTTGACGAGGATATTGAAGATAGTGAATTGGCATTTATAATGGAGAACTTCAGGAATGACGTAAAAATTTCTCGAGAATACTATTACAACTATTATCCTGGACTGAAGAATACTGTAAAGCCGAATATTCCAGCATACTGCATAGTAGGTGACAAGGACCCGCTGACAAAAGGCTATAGTATGAGGTATAAGGGATGGAAGCGCTATTTTGCAGGAAAAATGTACTTAAAGGTAATAAAGGAAGCCAAGCACTATTTTATCAAGTATCAAGCAAGAGAGTCAGCAGAAATAGTTAAGGAAATTATAGACAGTATTATATTAAATAGTGTTAAATAATGTGGTGTAATAAGGTACTGCAATAAAGAAATAGAATTAAGCACAGAAAAAGTACCTCAGGTAAATTATAAGATAAATTTACAAACTGAATAATAACAAACTTCGAACTATCGGATTTTGGATTATGTTTGTTCTCAAACAATGAGGGGAGTATTACTAATGGGAAATAAAATGGCGAGAAAAAATGTTGAAGATATATTTGCATTAACGCCGCTGCAGCAAGGAATGCTGTTTCACTATCTTAAGGATACGGGAAGCAGTGAATATATAGAGCAGCTAAGCCTCAGGCTCAAAGGTAAAATAAACGCCGGAGCAATAAAAAAGGCATGGAACCATGTAGCACAGTGCAATGAAATGCTAAGAACAGTATATAAGTGGGAGAAGCTTGATACACCGGTACAGGTAGTGCAAAGGGAATATGAAGTACCGGTAAGATATGTTGAGTTAAGAGAAAAAGAAGAAGCAGAAAAGCTCATAAAAGAGATAAGAGAAAAGGATAAAGCAGAAGGAATAGATATAAGTGCAGAGCCCTTCAGAGTGACAATTGTAAAGCTTAGTGAAAACGAAGGAGAAATGCTTATTACCAACCATCACATACTCTATGATGGTTGGAGCAGCGGAATAATAGTGAAGGAATTTTTAGAGGCCTATGAAAGCATACTGGATGGAAAAGAGCCGGTAAAAAGGGTAAAACCAAGGTTCAAGGAATATGTAAAGTGGCAGCAGCGGCAAAACAAGGAAGAGCAGCTCGGATATTGGAAAGACTATCTGGAGGGATACGAAGAAAAGGCAGTAATAGCAGGATACAGATCAGGGAAAGAAAAGAAAGAAAAAACAGCCGTATACCATGAGGAGCTGGAGCAGGAGCTAAAAACCGCAATAGAAAAGGTGTGCCGCAAAGAGGAAGTAACAATAGCAACAGTACTGAACACAGCATGGGGGATACTATTGCAGAGGTACAACAATACGGGAGATGCGGTATTTGGTACGACAGTATCTGGAAGGCCGGCAAGTCTGGAAGGTATAGAAGAGACAGTGGGGTTGTACATAAATACACTTCCCATAAGAGTAAAAGGAGAAGGCAAAAAAAGTATAGCAGAACTCTTAAGACGAATAGAGAGAGATACAAGAGAAAGAGAGGAATATGAAAGCCTCGCTCTTTCGGAAATACAGGGAGCTTTTGGAGCAGGCGTCGGAGAAAGCCTGTTTGACACACTGGTGGTAATAGAGAACTACCCTATAGATAAACGCTTGACTAATAGAGAGGGAAAAGTAGAAGTTGAGATTGGGGAGGTAAAAGAGGAGACAAATTACGACATAACCATAGGGGTAATGCTCAAAGACAAAATCGGACTTAACATATCGTATAAGAAAGGCAAGTATGAATCAGAAGGAATAAAAGGACTGATCGGGCACCTGAAGAACATATTATGGGATGTCAGTGAAAATAGCAAGAAGCCTGTGGAAGAAATTGAGATGTTAAGCAAGGAGGAGAAGCGGCAGCTATTATATGAATTTAACGATACCTATGCCGAGTATCCAAGGGACAAGACTATCCATGAGCTGTTTGAGGAGCAGGTGGAGAAGACACCTGATAATATAGCGGTAGTGTATGAGGATAGTCAGCTTACATATAGAGATCTAAACAAGAAAGCGAACCAGCTTGCAAGGGTGTTGAGGGAAAAGGGAGTAGTGTCGGACAGCATAGTAGGTATCATGGTAGAGCGTTCCCTTGAGATGATAATAGGGATACTAGGGATATTGAAGGCAGAGGGAGCATATTTACCGATAGATCCGGAATATCCTGCTGAGAGAATAAAGTTCATGTTGGAAGATAGTAAAGCCGGAATATGGCTTACTCACAAGGGTCTGGGAGAGAATATAGAATATGGGGCGGAGAGAATAAGGCTTGATGAAGAGGTAAATTGTAATAAGGATGGGAACAACCTGAAAAACTACGGGAGTCACAATGATCTTGCATACATAATGTACACCTCGGGAAGCACAGGTAAACCCAAGGGAGTAATGATAGAAAACAGAAGTGTAATCAGGTTGGTAAAGAATAACGATTATGTAGAGATAAATCAAAATGATAGAATATTGCAGACAGGTGCAATAGTATTCGATGCTGCTACCTTTGAAATATGGGGAGCACTGCTTAATGGTGCATCACTATATTTGGCGGATAAAGAAAAGATAATAAAAGCAGAAAAGCTGGGGGAAGAAATTGAAAATAAAAAAATAACAACATTGTGGCTGACGGCACCCTTGTATAACCAAATTGTTGAGCAAAACCCTGAAGCATTGGCAAAATGCTGTAACCTGCTTGTAGGAGGAGATGTATTATCACCGAAGCATATAAACATAGTCAGGAGAATAAATAAGGGAATAAGGATAATAAACGGGTATGGACCTACTGAAAACACAACCTTTTCTGCATGTTACACAATAGAGAAGGAGTATGACAGCAGCATACCGATAGGTAAACCTATAAAGAATTCAACAGCATATATATTGGGTAAAAATATGGAATTACAGCCGATAGGTGTGCCAGGGGAGATATATTTAGGCGGAGATGGATTGGCAAGAGGTTACCTTAACCGGCCGGAACTGACGGCAGAGAAATTCGTGCCTAACCCTTTTGAATCTGGGAAGAGGATGTACAAGACGGGAGACTTAGGAAGATGGCTGCCTGATGGGAATATAGAATTTCTGGGACGTATAGACCATCAGGTAAAGGTAAGAGGTTTCAGAATAGAACTGGGAGAGATAGAAGAGCAGTTAATAAAGCATGAAGCGGTAGGCGAAGCGGTAGTAGCGGCAAAGGGAGAAGAAAGCGGCAAGTACCTGTGCGCATACATAGTAGCCGATGGGGAACTTGAAGTAACCGGTTTGCGGGAGTATCTATCAAGAGAGCTTCCATACTACATGGTGCCGTCATATTTTGTACAGCTTTCCCAAATGCCTCTGACACCGAACGGGAAGATAGACAGAAAGGCATTACCGGAGCCGGACGGAAGCATAGTGACAGGGGCGGAGTATGAAGCACCAAGGAATGAGATTGAAGAGACGTTGGTCATAATATGGCAGGAAGTGCTTGGGATAGAGAAAATAGGGATAAACGATAACTTCTTTGAACTGGGTGGACATTCGCTTAAAGCGACAAGCCTGACGGCAAAGATTCATAAGGAATTGAATGTAGAAGTACCTCTAAGAGAAGTATTTAAAACACCTACGGTAAAAGGGCTGTCTGAATACATAAAGGGACAGGAAGAGAACATATATACTTCAATAGAGTCTATAGAAGAAAAAGAATACTATGAGCTATCATCAGCACAGAAAAGACTGTACACACTGCAGCAGTTAGACCTGAATAGTACCGGTTACAACATACCGGGAGTAATGGAGATAGAGGGAAAACTGAATGTAGAGAGACTGGAGACAGTATTTAGAAAACTGATTGAGAGGCATGAAGCTTTTAGGACAAGCTTTAAACTTATTGGGGAAGAGGTAGTACAGAAGATACATAAGGAAGCTGAGCTTGATGTAGAGCATAAGGAAGCAAGAGAAGAAGATATAGAAGAAATGGTAAGAAGCTTCATAAGACCATTTGACTTAAGCAAAGCACCGCTTCTCCGGGTGGGGCTTGTTAAATTGCGTCCGGAAAAATATATAATTATGTTTGATATGCACCATATCATATCGGATGGAACGTCAATGGGGATATTGGTGAAGGAGCTCATGGGACTGTACGGAGGAAAAACACTGCCGGAATTGAGACTGCAGTATAAGGATTATGCGGCATGGCAAAACAGTATATTAAACAGCGATACAATGAAAAAACATGAAGAACACTGGTTGAAAACTTTTAAAGGAGAGATACCGGTACTGAGCCTGCCTACAGATTATCAAAGACCGGCAATACAAAGCTTTGAGGGGGACAGTATACACTTTGAACTGGATGGAGAGATAACAAAAGGACTAAGAAAGATAGCGAAAGAGACTGGAGCAACCATGTACATGGTGATACTCTCCGGCTTTAATATATTATTGTCCAGATACAGCGGACAGGAAGATATAGTAATAGGAAGTCCGATAGAGGGAAGGCCCCATGCAGATTTAGAAAATATCATGGGGATGTTTGTAAACACACTGGCAATGAGGAATTACCCTGAAGGCAGCAAAACAATTGTGGAATTTATAAAGGAAGTAAAGGCAAACGCATTAAGGGCATATGAGAATCAGAACTACCAGTTTGAAGAACTGGTGGAGAAGCTTGATGTAAGGCGCGATATGAGCCGTAACCCGGTATTTGATGTAATGTTTGCAATGCAGAACATGGACATAGAGGAAATAGTAATAGAGGGAATAAGCATCAAGTCTTATGGGATGGAAAACGGCGTATCAAAGTTTGACATAACATTAACAGCAGAGGAAACCGAAGAAAAAATAGGGCTGAGTATAGAATACTGCAGCAGGTTATTTAACAGAGAGACTATTGAGGGAATGGCAGGGCATCTGAAAAATGTACTAATTGAAATAATATATAATGCCAATAAGAGAATATGTGAAATCGAGATACTAGGGGAAGAAGAGAGACATAAGCTGCTGTATGAATTTAACGACACCTATGCGGAGTATCCGAGGGACAAGGTAGTATACGAGCTTTTTGAGGAGCAAGTAAATAGGACACCGGACAATATAGCGGTAATATATGAAAACCAGCAGCTTACGTATAGGGAATTGAACGGGAGAGCGAACCAACTGGCTAGGGTGTTGAGGCAAAAGGGAGTAGTGCCGGACAGCATAGTAGGCATCATGGTAGAA
>Ga0209467_1000620_pt1 | contig 43522 bp, 47 predicted proteins | sample Higcelwee11metaG_FD_187175 | JGI IMG/M metagenome (GOLD analysis project Ga0209467, IMG submission 187175) | Freshwater pond sediment microbial communities from the University of Edinburgh, under environmental carbon perturbations - High... | ecosystem: Environmental > Aquatic > Freshwater >... | reverse complement strand
CTGGAGTATGCACGCACTTATGCGGGAGACATTTCCCCGGAGAGGCTGCGGGAGCTGGAGCTGGCCCTGCGGCGGGAGGTCCACCGGCAAGCGCAGGAACTGGGGTGATTTTGTGGGGATCACTCAGGAGCGGAGGCCAATCCGTACGACCCGGAAGACGAGATGTACTTCGAGGAAAGGCTGGAATACGCCTGGCGAAGATCGGACGAGGGGAAACGGAAAACGCTGAGGCTGTGGCTTGGCCAGAACAAGCGCTGCCCGATGTGCAAGCAGTTGATCATGTTCGAGACGGGGTGGAACATCCACCACATCATCGAGCGGCACATGGGCGGAGGCGACGAGCTGGACAATCTGGTGCTGCTGCATCCCAACTGTCATCGACAGCTACACAGTGCGGTACCGGCTCTTTCGATTGAGAAAGGGCTTACAAAGGCTTGAGCTGTATGCGGGGAAACTCGCACGTACAGTTCTTAGGGGAGGGGTGGCCAGTAATGGTCGCCTCTTACCCGACAGGCGAGCCGTTCCGCTCCCAGCCTGAAGCTCTGCCTGGCAGGGTGAACGGCTTCCCAGACGCCCCGACTTGTTCGGGGCGTTTGCTTTTCAGGTGTCCCCCGACTTTGGGCTGGACTCCGCTTGCCTGTCGTTTCCCATCCCTCGTTTTTCCGCGGGTGGCCTTTCCCTTCAGATCAGCCGGATCTCCTCCGGCGTCAGTGGGCGGTACTGGCCGGGCATCAACCCCGGTTCCAGCCGCAAGGGCCCCATGCTTTCCCGGTGCAGACGCAGTACGCGGTTGCGGAAGTGCCAGAACATCCGCTTGACCTGATGGTAGCGCCCTTCGAACAACGTCAGTCGGGCGCTGTGGCTGCCGAGAGTCTCCAGCCGGGCCGGCTGGGTGACGAGATCCTCGTAGGCGAAGTAGAGGCCGCAGGCAAACGCTTCGATGTATTCCGCGTCGATCGGCTCGGCGGTTTCCACGTAATACACCTTGGCCAGCTTGTGCTGCGGATGAGTGATGCGGCGTGACCAGAGTCCATCGTTGGTGATCAGCAGCAGACCGGTGGTCGTGAGGTCGAGGCGACCGGCCAGATGCAGATCCTGCCGGTCAGGCTCCTCCAGCAGGTCGAGCACGGTTCGGTGTTGCTCATGACGGGTGGCGCTGACCACTCCTGCAGGCTTGTGCAGCATGAAATAGCGCGCCGGCCTGCCGGCCTGCAGAACACTGTCGTCCAGTTCGATCCGGCTGAATTCACGGATTTCAACGCGCCCGTCGCGAGCTACCTGGCCGTCGACGCGAATCCGTCCGCCGGCCAGAAGCAGGCGGGCATCCCGGCGGTTGAGGTGGGGCTGATTGCCGAGAAAGCGGTCAAGGCGCATCGGGCGTTGTCTCGTCGTGCAGCCGCTGCAGGCAGCGGGGGCACAGGCAGGCCTGGTTGCACAGATCCGCTGGCAGGCGCTTCAGCGCGTCGGGATTGGCGGGTTTGGAAAAGCACCAGCATTCGGCGCTCCGAGATGGGCTGGCCAGGCCGCAGGCGTTGCCGTCGCCGCACAGGGGGCAGCGCTTGGGATCGGTGTTCAAGGACATGGAAATAATTGCACTTGTATGGTGCGCATTTGGCGTTTCTCACCGAGACAGTGCGCAAGTCCGCCGAAGGGTAATGGTAATGGGAAATCGCTCAAGTTTAGAATAACCATATAAAGTTTGCGATTTTGTTGTCTATTTCGCTGTATGTGATTGTTTTTGGTTATTTTTATATTTTTCGAAAATGCGGGGGCGTCCGATGCGTGGCTTTTCTGTGTGTTTTTTGAGTGCAGTTTTGCTGTTGGGTGGTTGCAGTATTGGTGCGCCGGGTGCTCGTACGGGGCTTGGGATTGGTACCCATCTCGACTTGGGTAAGGGGGGGCACGGAGGGTATGGCGGACAGTTCTGCCCGCCAGGGCAGGACAAGAAGGCCAATTGTTGAACGGCCGTACCTGCTCGATGTCGAAAGGATGTCATCTAGCGAAGCTCGGTCAATGCTGGTCTTCGTTGTCCTGGGGGAACATCCATCATGCTGTGCCGATCTCTGCTGGTTGCCCTGCTGGGCCTGTTCCTGAACGGATGCGCCGTATACGACTACGACAATGGCGATGATCACGACGATCATCGCCATTATGCCCGTCATGATGATGGATACCGCTATCGCGATTACGACGATGCCCATCGGTACTATTCATACGACAACGATCACCGGCATCGCCCTGATCAGAGTTACCGTGCCGCCTCTCCCAATCGCCAAGACTGGCGCTCGGAGCGCAAGGAGGTTCCGCGCTACAACGAGCGCAGGGAGGAGCGCTATGAGCGGCATGAGGAGTGGCGCAGGGAGCCGATTCGCCAGGGTGAGCGTCGCGGCAGCCACTCTCGAACGGACGAGGACTGGCGGGATCGGCACTCCGAGCAGGAGTGGCGCCGCTCCTATCGTGCCTCGGATCGCGATCATTCGCAGGGACGGGATAGCTGGGACGATTGGCGCGATTGACCCTGACCCTCGGGGTCCTTGCCGGTATCCGAGCGGGCGTGCCGGGCGGGATGGTCGGGAAGATAGCCCCTCCGGCATCGGCATCCTGGCGCTGTAGCGGCTTCGTGCGTCGCCCTACCTGTTGCGCCACTGCGGGGTGCGTTTCTCGAGAAAGGCGTTGACGCCTTCGCGGGTGTCTTCGGCTTCGAAGAGATCGACGAAGCGTTCGCGCTCCTCCACCAGCCAGCCGTTGGGTCCACGCTCGCGAGCGCCCTGGATCAGTGGCTTTATGGTGCGCACTGCGACCGGACTCTGCTGCGCCACCTTGGCTGCCAGCAGCAGGGCCTGACCGCGTGATTCGCCGGATTCGACGACTTCCTCGACCAGGCCGATGCGCCGGGCGGTTTCGGCATCCACCCGTTCGCCGCAGAGGATCATGCGCTTGGCCCAGCCTTCGCCGACCAGCCATGGCAGTAGCTGGGTGCCGCCAGCGCAGGGCAACAGGCCCACCGCGGCCTCCGGCAGGGCCAGCAGGGCCTGACGCTCGGCGATGCGGATGTCGCAGGCCAGCGCGCATTCCAGCCCGCCGCCCATGGCGTAGCCGTTGATCGCGGCGATGGATACGCCGCGGAAATCGCGCAGCGCCTCGAAGGCTTCGCCGAAGCGCCGGGCCATCTCGCGGGCGCGGCCCCTGTCGCCGTCGGCGAACAGCTTGAGGTCGGCGCCGGCACTGAAGAATTTTTCGCCCTGGCCGGTCACCACCAGGGCGTAGATGTCGTCGTCGCGGTTGAGGTGTTCGACCAGCAGGCGCAGACCGATCAGCGAGTCGCGATCCCAGGTGTTGGCCGGCGGGTGGTTGATGGTGATCAGCGCGGTATGCCCGTGCTTTTCCACCGTCAGCTTGTGGGTCAGATCGAACAGGCCGGGATGGTAGGTTTCTACGGCATGGCTCATGGCATTTTCCTTGGGTGGCAGGCCGATTACAGCAACTGTTCCAGCGTGCCGCCCTTTTCCAGCAGGTGGCGGGCGATGATTACTCGCATGATTTCGTTGGTGCCTTCGAGGATCTGATGCACGCAGCTGTCGCGTACCCAGCGCTCCAGCGGATAGTCATTCAGATAGCCGTAGCCGCCGTGGAGTTGCAGGGCTTCGCGAAGCACTGGTCGGTGGCGAAACGCGTGGCCATCGCGCAGTAAAGGCTAGCCTGTGGATGGCCGCGGTCCAGCCGGTCGGCGGCCAGCAACACCATCTGCCGGCTGGCGGTGAGCTGGGTGAGCGTGTCGGCGAGCTTGAGCTGCAGGGCCTTGAGCCGAGCCAGCGGCTTGCCGAACTGCCGGCGCTCCCCGACATAGCCCAGTGACTGATCCAGGGTGGCCCGGGCCGCACTGAGGGAGCAGCTGGCGATGTTGATGCGGCCGCCGTCCGCCTCGTCGATGTACAGGCCCAAGTAGCCCTGCTCGGCGGCCTGGTGGATCGCCGCCAGGGGCAGTGGTGTTCGCCGTCCCACTCGGCGGCATGCGGCGCCAGTTCGCGGCGGGCGCTGTCGATCGGCAGGCGTTGTTCCCCGGTGAGTTCGAAGTCCATGGGCGGTATTCCCGTTTGGCGTTATCGTGCGCCGGCTCTCTTGGCGGTCGGCCGCGTGCTGGCCGAAAGGAATGGGCCTTCTTATCTTGTTATAGCGGCGTTGTGGCGAGTTTTCACCGCAAGCCCGTGCCTTGACTTGGCGGCAGGGCTTCTCTAGCGTGCCGCGGTCATTTGCAAGGGGAAAAAGCTATGGGCAGTGCCGAAGAGCGCATCAAACTGGAGGCTTCCTGGAAGGAAGCGCTCCATGACGAGTTCGACAAGCCCTACATGCGGGAGCTGGGCGATTTCCTGCGTCGGGAGAAGGCAGCCGGCAAGGAGATCTATCCGCCGGGAGCACTGATCTTCAACGCGCTGAATTCGACGCCGCTGGAGCGGGTCAAGGTGGTGATCATCGGCCAGGATCCCTACCATGGGCCCGGCCAGGCCCACGGCCTGTGTTTCTCGGTGCAACCGGGCGTGCCGGCGCCGCCGTCGCTGCTGAACATCTTCAAGGAACTCAAGCGCGATCTGAACATCGACATGCCGACGCATGGCTGTCTGCAGCACTGGGCCGAGCAGGGCGTGCTGCTGCTCAACACCTCGCTGACGGTGGAGCGGGGCAACGCCGGATCGCACGCCGGTATGGGCTGGCAGCAGTTCACCGATCGGGTGATCGAGGTGGTCAGCCAGCGGCGCGAGCATCTGGTGTTCATGCTCTGGGGGGCTCATGCGCAGAGCAAGCGGCGCCTGGTCGATCCGAGCAGGCACCTGATCCTCTGCTCCGCGCACCCTTCGCCGCTGTCGGCCCATCGCGGCTTCATCGGCAACGGCCATTTCGGCCGTGCCAACCGGTTTCTCGAGCAGCACGGCCAGGCACCGATCGACTGGCGACTGCCGGAAATGCCCTGAGAGCGGAACGGCCTAGCGCTGGGTTTCCAGCTCGTGGTTCAGCGCATAGGGAAGGTCGAGCAGGCGCAGGGCGGGTCCTTCGAGCGTGCCCAGGTTGACCCGGCCGTCCTCGGCGGCATCTTCCTGCAGCACCGCGAGCAGTTCGATGCCGCTTTCCGCCGGGGCGGCCAGGACTACTTCGCCGACGCTGGTGCGGTGCACGGGAGAGAACAGTTCGGTAGCGGGGGCCGGTACTTCGTCGCCGTCCAGTGCCAGGCGGTACAGGCGGCGCTTGAGCTTGCCCAGGTACTGCATGCGCGCGACGATTTCCTGACCGCTGTAGCAGCCCTTCTTGAAGCTTACCCCGCCGACCGCCTGCAGATTGATCATCTGCGGAATGAACAGTTCGCGGGTCGCACCGAAGACCTGGCCGATCCCGGCGCGGATCTGCGCCAGCAGCCAGCGCTCCAGCGGAGCCTCGGGCAACTGGCCGGCCAGCTGTGACTGCAGCGCCTCGGCCTGTTCGGCTGGAGCCCAGAGTTCGGAGCGCCCGCCCTCCAGGCGGAGGGCGATGAGTTCGCCGTTGCGCACGACCTGGCCGGCCTCCGGGGACAGGTCCAGGCCCAGGGCGATCAGGGCGGCATCGCCGCCGATCAGGCCGAAGCGGCTCCAGGCGCCGCTTTCATCGAACAGCTGGGATTTGGAGAAGGCCGCGAACTTCTTCAGCTCGGTCTGCTGCGGCTCGATCAGTTCGCCGGCCATGGCCAGGAGGAGGCCGTCGCGGTCGGGAAGGAGGCGAAAGCTCGACACCATGCGCCCCTTCGGCGTGCAGCGGGCACCGAGGCTGGAACTGCCGTCCTTCAGGTAGTTGAGATTGCAGGTCAGTTGCCCCTGGAGGAATTTGTCGGCATCAGGACCGCGAACGGCCAGCACGCCTTCGTGGACCAGCGGACAGAAATAAGCGGAATCGGCCATGAGCGTCGCTGCAGTTGATAAGGAGTGGCCGCCATCATAGAGGTCGGTCTCGAGCTTGTCAGCGGGTGCCGGAGTGTCGCGACGCCGGTATAATCCGAGCCTTCTTTCAAGGAACCCATCCCATGGCCGACGATCTCGAACTCAACCGACTTTTCTGGCACAGCCGGCGTGGCATGCTGGAGCTGGACGTGCTGCTGGTGCCTTTCGTGAAGGAGGCCTATTCCGCCTTGGATGCCGAGGATCAGGCGCGCTTTCGCAAGTTGCTGGAGTGCGAGGATCAGGATATGTTCGGCTGGTTCATGCGCCGGGAGGAGCCGACAGATCCTGACCTGCAGCGCATGGTGAACATGATCCTGGACCGTGTCCAACCCAAGTGATGTCTTCGAGTGCCGCTGGCGGCCTTCGCGGCAGTTGCTGGCGGCCTACCTGATCGCTCAGGCGCTGGCCCTGAGTTCTCTTGCACTGGCCGATATCCCTTCCTGGAGCCGCCTGCTCGGTGTCTCGCTGTGTCTGGCGCAGGCGGCCTGGTGTCTACCCAGACAGATCCTGCTCTCCCATCCCGCAGCTTTCCGGGGCGTGCGCCGCACTGCCGAAGGTTGGCAGCTGTGGAGTGCCCGTAATGGCTGGCAGCCGGTGCAGTTGCGGCCGGACAGCCTGGCTCTGCCGCAGGCGATCGTCCTGCGCTTTCGCCTGGCGGATGGGCGGTGGGTGAGGGGCGTGTGCATCCCGCGCGATGCGCTGGCGCGGGATGTCCATCGGCGATTGCGGGTGCGGCTGAAGTTCAGCCGGCGTAGGTGGGCGGCACCAGAATAGTGTCGCGTGCTTCGGGCAGCATGTCCGGATAGTCGAGGGTGTAGTGCAGGCCGCGGCTTTCGTGGCGCTGCATGGCCGAGCGGATCATCAGGTCGGCGACCTGGGCCAGGTTGCGCAGCTCGATCAAGTCACGGCTGACCTTGTAGTTGCTGTAGAACTCGTCGATTTCGCCGAGCAGCAGTCTGACCCGGTGCTGGGCGCGCTGCAGGCGCTTGCTGGTGCGCACGATGCCGACGTAGTCCCACATGAAGCGCCGCAGCTCGTCCCAGTTGTGCGCGATGATCACATCCTCGTCGGAGTCGGTGACCTGGCTGGCGTCCCAGCTCGGCAGGTCGTTCGGCAGGCCGGCGTCCGCCATTTGCCCGAGCATGTCGAGCGCCGCGGAGCGGGCATAGACGAAGCACTCCAGCAGGGAGTTGCTGGCCATGCGGTTGGCACCGTGCAGGCCGGTGAAGCTGGTTTCGCCGATGGCGTAGAGGCCGGGGATGTCGGTCCGCCCTTGGCTGTCGACGACAACGCCGCCACAGGTGTAGTGAGCGGCGGGGACCACCGGGATCGGCTCGCGGGTGATGTCGATGCCGAAATCCAGGCAGCGTTCATAGACGGTCGGGAAGTGTGTCCGGATGAAGTCCGCCGGCTTGTGGCTGATGTCCAGATATACGCAGTCGATCCCGAGGCGCTTCATTTCATGGTCGATGGCGCGGGCGACGATGTCCCGCGGGGCCAGTTCGGCTCGGGAGTCGAAGCGTGGCATGAAGCGCTCGCCGTTGGGCAGCTTGAGCAGTCCGCCTTCGCCGCGCAGGGCTTCGGTGATCAGGAAGCTCTTGGCCTGCGGATGGTACAGGCAGGTGGGGTGGAACTGGTTGAACTCCAGGTTGCCCACCCGGCAGCCGGCGCGCCAGGCCATGGCGATGCCGTCGCCGCAGGCGCTGTCGGGGTTGCTGGTGTAGAGGTAGACCTTGGCTGCCCCGCCGCAGGCAAGTGCGGTGAAGCGCGCGCTGTAGGTGTCGACCTCGCCGCTCTGGCGGTTGAGTACGTAGGCCCCCAGGCAGCGCTTGCCGGGCAGGCCGAGCTTGCTTTCGGTGATCAGGTCGATGGCGACGTGCTGTTCGAGCAGCTCGATGTTCGGCCGCTCCCGGGCTTGGGCCAGCAGAGTCTTGAAGATGGCTGCGCCGGTGGCGTCTGCGGCATGGATGATGCGCCGGTGGCTGTGACCGCCTTCGCGGGTCAGGTGGAATGCGAAACCACCATCATCGCGCGTCGTGGGGTCTTCGCAGGTGAAGGGTACGCCTTGTTCGATCAGCCACTGGATGGCTTCGCGGCTATGCTCCACGGTGAAGCGTACCGCTTCTGCTCTGCAGAGTCCGGCGCCGGCGATCAGCGTGTCTTCGACATGGGACTCGACGGTATCGGTATCGTCCAGCACGGCGGCAACGCCGCCTTGAGCCCTGAAGGTCGAGCCGTTGGAGAGTTCTCCCTTGCTCAGAACCGCGATGCGTAGGTGGTGCGGCAGGGTGAGTGCCAGGGTCAGGCCGGCCGCTCCGCTGCCAATGATCAGGACATCATGCTGAAAATGTTGGCTCATGTCGAAAAAATCCGGGAAAAGCAAGCACTAGTAGAGAAAAGCCGGGCTTGGCACAATCGCCGACTCGGCTGTAGGGGGCAGGGGAACTCTGCCCTCTTTTTGGAATCAATAATCGGCTGTAACAGGATGGCACACCGGTTGGCGACAGTGAAAGCTCAGAGAAGAGCATGGTTAGCCCTGTGAGTGACTATTCCCATGGCGGGTAGTTCAGGTTGCTTGATCCGTTCGGAGTTGTTCGCTTTCTACGGGAGGCCTCGCTTGGGAGAGGAACTTTTGCTTAATGCCTGCGTCAATACAAACAAGATGATCCAGTACCTGATGCTATGTGTCCTCGGGTTTAACGAGGGGTATTCATGCTAAGCCAGGAGCAGGATCAGCAATTGGTCGAGCGGGTGCAGCGTGGCGACAGGCGAGCCTTCGATGTGCTGGTGCTGAAGTACCAGCACAAGATTCTCGGTCTGATCGTGCGTTTCGTGCACGATGCCCATGAGGCTCAGGATGTCGCTCAGGAGGCCTTCATCAAGGCTTATCGCGCGCTCGGCAATTTTCGTGGCGACAGCGCTTTCTATACTTGGCTGTATCGCATTGCCATCAATACCGCGAAGAATCATCTGGTAGCCCGTGGGCGGCGTCCCCCGGACAGCGATGTGAGTGCTGGCGATGCCGAGTTCTACGAGGGCGACCACGCTCTGAAGGATATCGAGTCGCCGGAGCGTTCCCTGCTGCGGGATGAAATCGAAGCCACCGTACACCGAACCATTCAGCAACTGCCGGAAGATCTGCGGACGGCACTGACACTGCGCGAGTTCGACGGTCTGAGTTATGAGGATATTGCCAGTGCCATGCAATGTCCGGTTGGAACTGTGCGCTCACGCATCTTTCGGGCGCGTGAGGCGATCGATAAAGCGCTGCAGCCATTACTGCAGGAAACCTGAGACTGCGGCCGTCAGCCGAGAGAGGTATCGTCATGAGTCGTGAAGCCCTGTATGAATCGCTGTCCGCGGTGATGGATGACGAGGCGGACGAGTTGGAGTTGCATCGTGTGCTCGCTGCCGGCCGGGACGATGCCGAGTTTCGGGCCACCTGGGCGCGCTATCAGCTGGCGCGGGCCGCCATGCACAAGGAGTTGCTGGAGCCGCGCCTGGATATCGCGGCGTCGGTTTCTGCGGCCTTGTCCATGGAGGACACACCCAAGATCAAGATAGAGAACACTCCCAAGGCCCGGCGCTTTTCCTGGGGGATGGTTGGGCGTATAGCTGTGGCCGCCTCGGTGACGGTCGCGGTGCTGGCTGGCGTTCGTCTTTACAACCAGAGCGAGAGGGCGGGGGCCGAAATGGCCCAGCAGGCAACTCAGCCTTCCCTACCGATACCGCAGGCGCATGGGACGCCGGTTTTGGCCGGTTATACCGAGGGCGCCGAGCAGCCTCAGGCATCCTCACCCAACGAGGCGGAGCAAGACGCGAACTGGCATGAAAAAAGGCTTCCAGCCTATATTCGCCAGCACGCACAGCAGTCGACTGTGAATGGGGCCGAGAGTGCCTTGCCCTATGCCCGCTCGACCAGCCTGGAAAATCGCTGAGGAGGAGCATGCGTTTTTTTTCTCTGCTTTTGCTCGGCGGCAGTTTGGTGATGCCAGCACATGCTGCGGATGCGCAAAACTGGCTGAGTCGCCTGTTGAAGGCGGAGAAGCAGCAAAGCTTCCAGGGTGTCTTCGTCTACGAGCGCAATGGCAGTTTTTCCACTCATGCCATCTGGCACCTGATCGGCCAGAATGGGGGCGCGCGCGAACGTCTTCTGAAGCTGGATGGTTCGCCCGCGGAGATGCTGCGCGTCGACGGGCGCCTGCGATGCGTAAGCAGCACTTCGGCCGATCAATTGATCGAGGAAGGGGTTTGGCCACCGCGGCCGCTGGATCCGCAGGAACTGACCAACTGGTATGAATTGCGAATGATCGGCGAGTCCCGGGTTGCCGGCCGTACTGCGGTCGTGCTGGCTATCCTGCCGCGTGATCAGTATCGCTATGGTTTCGAGTTGCATCTTGATCGTGAGACCGCCCTTCCACTCAAATCCCTCCTGCTGAACGAGAAAGGCCAACTGCTTGAGCGTTTCCAGTTCACTCAGTTGGATACGTCCACTACCCTCGCCAAGGAGAAGCTGGAGCCGGGGCCGGCCTGTCGCCCGGTCAAAGTTCTGGACGCCGAGGGGGCTGAGCAGGATTCCTGGCGTTCCGAATGGCTGCCGCCGGGATTTACTCTGCGCAGTGCGCATGCCCAGCCCAGTCCCATCTCGGGTGAAACCGTTACCTATTTGATGTACGGTGATGGCTTGGCGCGCTTTTCGGTGTTCATCGAGCCGTTGCGTGGCGTTCCCGTCGAAGACGCGCGCAGTCAGGTGGGGCCGACCGTTGCGGTATCCAAACGCATGGCGACGGCAGATGGCGATACGATGATCACCGTCATCGGCGAGATCCCTTTGGGAACGGCCGAGCGTATCGCGCTATCGATGCGTGCGGGTGGGGAAAAGGCTGATTGATGATTGAAGAGCAGTGCCTGGTAGTGGCGGTCGAAAGTGGGGCTGTGTGGGTTGAGGTCCAGAGCAAAAGTGGCTGCCCGGGTTGTGCGACGAGTGCCGGCTGTGGGCAGGGCCTGCTTGAGCGATTGGGGATGGGCGGGGGGCGCAAGCGCATGCGTGCCTTGTCGATCATGCCGCTTCGGGTTGGCGATTCTGTCGTTGTCGGCATGCGGGAAGAGTTCCTGTTGCGCAGCGCCCTTGCGGTCTACCTGTTACCGTTACTGGGCTTGTTTGTCTTCGCCATTTCCGTCCAGCAGATCGGTTTCGGGGAGCCATTGGTGATTCTCGCCGGCTTCCTGGGGTTTGCCTTTGTTTGGATCCTGGTGCGTAGGGCAAGCCGGCATGTGATGGACGATCTCGCATGGCAGCCGGTAGTGTTGCGTGCCTTGCCTGGCACTCTCGAGGGGCATGCCGGGCGTGCGGCTTTTTGAGTGGAGGAGCGGTATGTTGAAATTAGGTTTTAAGTCCTTCGCCTCCGTCCTGGCAGGTGCCTTGTTGCTTGGGCAGTCGCTGCTCGCGCAGGCGCAGTTGCCTGACTTTACCGAGCTGGTGGAGTCGGCCTCTCCGGCGGTGGTCAATATCAGTACCCGGCAGAAGCTTCCCGATAGTGCCATGGCGGAGGGGATGCCTGATCTCGAAGGTCTTCCACCGCTCTTCAGGGAGTTCCTGGAGCGCAGTATTCCTCAGACCCCTCGTGCGCCGAACAGCAATGGCCGTCAGCGCGAGGCGCATTCCTTGGGGTCGGGCTTCATCATTTCCGCGGATGGCTACGTACTGACCAACAACCATGTGGTTGCCGATGCTGATGAAATCATCGTTCGGCTGTCCGATCGCAGCGAGCTCGAGGCCGAACTGGTCGGTGCCGATCCGCTTACCGACGTGGCTCTGCTGAAGGTCAAGGGCTCGAACCTCCCCACCGTCAAGCTTGGCCGCTCCGATGAGTTGAAGGTCGGGGAGTGGGTTCTAGCCATCGGTTCGCCTTTCGGTTTCGATCATTCCGTGACGGCCGGCATCATCAGTGCCACGGGGCGGAGCCTGCCGAACGAGAGTTACGTGCCTTTCATCCAGACCGATGTGGCAATCAATCCCGGCAATTCCGGGGGGCCGCTCTTTGATCTGGAGGGACGCGTGATCGGGATCAATTCGCAGATTTTTACCCGCTCGGGCGGTTTCATGGGATTGTCCTTCGCCATTCCCATCGAGGTTGCCATGGGGGTGGCCGATCAATTGAAAGCGACCGGCAAGGTTGCCCGCGGCTGGCTGGGCGTGGTCATTCAGGAGGTCAGCAAGGATCTGGCCGAGTCCTTCGGTCTGGACAAGCCGGCCGGGGCGCTCATCGCTCAGGTCTTGGAAGGCAGTCCGGCGGACAAGGGGGGGGTGCAGGTCGGGGATGTCATTCTCGGAATGGACGGTCATCCGATCGTGATGTCGGCCGATCTACCGCACTTGGTCGGCGGTCTGAAGCCCGGAGCCAAGGCCAATCTTGAGGTCGTGCGTGAGGGGAAACGGCAAAACATCGCCGTCGCGGTGGGGGCCTTGCCGGCGGAAGGGGACGAGGTTAAGCCGAGCGTTGCTGGTGTGGAGCGAAGCAGCAATCGTCTGGGCGTGACCGTCACCGAGCTGACTCCCGAGCAGAAGAAGTCCCTCGACCTCAAGGGTGGCGTGGTCATTAGCGAAGTACTGAACGGTCCGGCGGCCCTGATCGGCTTGCGGCCTGGCGATGTGATCACTCATCTGAACAACCAACCGATCGACTCGGCAAAGACCTTTGCCGAAGTGGCCGGTGCACTGCCGAAAGACCGTTCGGTGTCCATGCGGGTGCTGCGTCAGGGGCGGGCCAGTTTCATCACGTTCAAGTTGGCCGAGTAACCCCTTCAGGGCACGAAAAAAGGGCGGTCTCACCGCCCTTTTTCGTGTTTGTCAAGAGAGGGTAGTGCGTGACGTTGGCAATATCGATCAGTTAAACTCTCCGGCTATTTTCGACGGCTAGCCCGCCTGCGCCTTTTCGAGTGCTGAACTGTGAGTGACCTCAGTCATATCCGCAATTTCTCCATCATCGCCCATATCGATCACGGCAAGTCGACACTGGCAGACCGATTCATCCAGATCTGCGGCGGTCTTTCGGAGCGCGAGATGGAGGCCCAGGTTCTGGACTCCATGGACCTCGAGCGCGAACGCGGCATCACCATCAAGGCCCATAGCGTGACCCTGCACTACAAGGCGCAGGACGGCAAAACCTACCAGCTGAACTTCATCGACACTCCCGGCCATGTCGACTTCACCTACGAAGTCAGCCGTTCCCTGGCCGCCTGCGAGGGGGCCTTGCTGGTCGTGGATGCCGGTCAGGGCGTGGAGGCGCAATCGGTCGCCAACTGCTACACCGCCATCGAGCAGGGGCTGGAAGTGATGCCCGTGCTGAACAAGATGGATCTGCCCCAGGCCGAGCCGGAGCGGGTCAAGGACGAGATCGAACACATCATCGGCATCGATGCCAGCGATGCCGTCCCGTGCAGCGCCAAAAGTGGGATGGGTGTGCTCGACGTGCTGGAGCACCTGGTCCAGGTCATCCCGCCTCCGGAGGGCGAGATCGAGGCGCCGTTGCAAGCGTTGATCATCGACTCCTGGTTCGACAACTACCTGGGCGTGGTCTCGCTGGTGCGGGTCAAGCACGGCCGGGTGAAGAAGGGCGACAAGATTCTGGTGAAGTCCACCGGCAAGCTCCATCAAGTGGACAGTGTCGGGGTTTTCACCCCGAAGCACACCGAGATGCCCGACCTCAAGGCGGGCGAGGTGGGTTTCATCATCGCCGGCATCAAGGACATCCATGGTGCGCCGGTAGGCGATACCCTGACCCTCTCCGGTACTCCTGACGTGGACATGCTGCCGGGCTTCCAGCGGATCAAACCGCAGGTATATGCCGGCCTGTTTCCGGTCAGCTCGGACGATTTCGAGGATTTCCGCGAGGCGCTGCAGAAGCTGACGCTGAACGACGCTGCGCTGCAATACGAGCCGGAAAGCTCGGACGCGCTCGGTTTCGGGTTCCGCATCGGCTTCCTCGGCATGCTGCACATGGAGATCATCCAGGAGCGCCTGGAGCGCGAATATGACCTGGATCTGATTACCACGGCGCCGACCGTGGTCTACGAGGTCCTGCTGAAGAACGGCGACACGGTTTATGTCGACAACCCGTCGAAGCTGCCGGACCTGGCCTCCATTGCCGAAATGCGCGAGCCGATCGTGCGCGCCAATATCCTGGTGCCGCAGGAGCATCTGGGCAACGTCATCAACCTGTGCATCGAGAAGCGTGGCGTCCAGCGCGACATGCAGTTCCTCAGCAGCCAGGTGCAGATCAGCTATGACCTGCCGATGAACGAGGTGGTGCTGGATTTCTTCGACCGGCTGAAGTCGGTCAGTCGCGGTTATGCCTCGCTGGATTACAGCTTCGATCGCTTCCAGCCTGCCAATCTGGTCAGGCTGGACGTGCTGATCAATGGCGACAAGGTGGATGCTCTGGCGCTCATCGTGCACCGCGACAAGTCCCATCAGAAGGGGCGGGCGCTCACCGAGAAGATGAAGGAACTGATCCCTCGGCAGATGTTCGATGTGGCCATTCAGGCCGCTATCGGTGGGCAGGTCGTGGCGCGAACCACGGTCAAGGCGCTGAGAAAAAACGTGCTGGCAAAGTGCTATGGTGGCGACGTGAGCCGCAAGCGCAAGTTGCTGGAGAAGCAGAAGGCCGGCAAGAAGCGGATGAAGCAGGTCGGCAGTGTGGAGATTCCACAGGAAGCCTTCCTCGCGGTGCTCAAGGTAGATAGTTAGTCCTATGTCGATCAATTTCCCCCTGTTGCTGGTGCTGGCGGTGCTGGTCAGCGGTGCATTGGCTCTGCTGGATCTGGTCTTGTTGGCGCCACGTCGGCGGGCGGCGATCGCCGCATACGAGGGCAGTGTCGGCAAGCCCGATCAGAACGTGGTGGAGTGCCTGAGCAAGGAGCCGCTGCTGGTCGAATACGGCAAGTCGTTCTTCCCGGTCCTGGCCATCGTGCTGGTGCTGCGCTCCTTCTTGGTAGAGCCTTTCCAGATTCCTTCGGGCTCGATGAAGCCCACCCTGGAAGTGGGCGACTTCATTCTGGTGAACAAGTTCGCCTATGGCATCCGCCTGCCGGTGTTGGACACCAAGATGATCGAAGTGGGCGAGCCGCAGCGTGGCGACGTCATGGTCTTCCGCTACCCGAGCGATCCGAACATCAACTACATCAAGCGAGTGGTCGGCTTGCCCGGCGACCATATCCGCTATGACAGCGACAAGCGCCTGTTCGTCAATGGGGGGCCGGTTGCCGAGCAGCTGCTGGGCAAGGCGCCGGGGATTCTGGGCAGTGCAGTGCTGTACAAGGAGCAAATCGGCGATGTCGAGCACCTGATCCGCAAGGAAACGAGGCGCCCCGCCGAGCCCTCTCACGAATGGGTGGTGCCGGAAGGCCACTATTTCATGATGGGTGACAATCGCGACAACTCCAACGACAGTCGTTACTGGAACGACCCGCAGATCGCTGGCGAGATGCAGGGTATGGTTCCGGACGAGAACATCGTCGGCAAGGCCTTCGCTGTCTGGATGAGCTGGCCGGAGCCCAAGTGGCAGAATCTGCCGAACTTCACCCGCGTCGGCCTGATCCGCTGAGCCCTCGACAAATGTGCGGTACTCGCCAGCACGGTGGGGCAGCCTCTCTATAGGCTGTGTCCGCTGTCAATGGCTGTTGAAAGAGATCGAGCATGAAATTCCCGCACTCACAGAAAGGCCTGTCGATACTGAGTTGGCTGGTTGTGCTGGCCGTGGTGGCATTCTTCGCCAGTACGGCGTTCAAGGTGATGCCCCATTATTTTGACTATATGTCCATGGAGAAGATCATCACCTCCATTGAAACGGAGCGGGCCGCGGATATCCGCAGCGTCGGAGACTTCTATGCCCATGTCAGCAAGGGCATGCAGGTCAACAACCTCCGGGACCTGAATCTGCAAGAGGTGCTGAAAGTGACCCTCGAAAACAACGAGTTTCGCGCCCATCTAAAATACGAAAAGCGCGAGCCGCTGATCGAGAACCTCGATCTGGTGGTGAATTTCGACAAAGAATTCCGTGTACCCATGCCGTGAGCTCATCCCTGAATCGTTTGGAGCGCAAGCTCGGTCATACCTTCCAGAACCAGGACTTGATGCTCCTGGCGCTGACCCATCGCAGTTTCGCCAGTCGCAACAACGAGCGACTGGAGTTTCTCGGCGATGCCATTCTCAACTTCGTCGCCGGCGAGGTGCTCTTCGAGCGCTTTCCCCAGGCGCGGGAAGGGCAGTTGTCGCGCCTGCGGGCACGGCTGGTCAAGGGCGAGACCCTGGCCCTGCTGGCCCGCGGCTTCGACCTCGGCGATTACCTGCGACTCGGCTCCGGCGAGCTGAAGAGCGGCGGTTTCCGTCGTGAGTCCATCCTCGCCGACGCCCTCGAGGCACTGATCGGTGCCATCTACCTGGATGCCGGTCTGGAAACGGTGCGCGAGCGCGTGCTGGATTGGCTGGCCGGCGAGCTGGATAGCCTGACCCTGGTCGACACCAACAAGGACCCCAAGACCCGCCTGCAGGAGTTCCTCCAGTCCCGGGCCTGCGAGTTGCCCCGCTACGAAGTGGCGGATATCCAGGGCGAGCCGCACTGCCGGACGTTTTTCGTCGAGTGCCAGGTTGCCCTTCTGAACGACAAGACCTACGGCCAAGGTGCCAGTCGCCGCATCGCCGAACAGGTGGCGGCGGCGGCGGCTCTGGTGGCCCTGGGGGTGGAGAATGGCAATGACTGAAGCAAGTTCGCCGCGCTGCGGATACGTGGCCATCGTCGGCCGTCCCAACGTGGGCAAATCCACGCTGCTCAACCATGTCCTCGGGCAGAAGCTGGCGATCACCTCGCGCAAGCCGCAGACTACCCGGCACAACATGCTGGGGATCAAGACCGAGGGCAACGTGCAGGCGATCTACGTCGACACCCCCGGTCTGCACAAGCAGAACGACAAGGCACTCAACCGCTACATGAACAAGACCGCCTCGGCGGCCTTGAAGGATGTCGACGTGGTGGTCTTCGTGGTCGACCGCACGCGCTGGACCGAAGAGGACCAGTTGGTGCTCGAGCGCGTCCAGTATGTGCAGGGGCCGGTGCTGATCGCGGTGAACAAGGCCGATCGCCTCGAGGACAAGAGCGAACTGCTGCCGCATCTGGAATGGCTGGCGCAGCAGCTGCCCAACGCCGAGGTCGTGCCCATCTCCGCGCTGCACGGGCAGAACCTGGATACCCTGGAGCGGCTGGTCGCCGAGCGCCTGCCGGAGGGCGAGCATTTCTTCCCGGAAGACCAGATCACCGATCGTTCCAGCCGCTTCCTCGCCGCAGAACTGGTGCGGGAGAAGATCATGCGCCAGTTGGGCGCCGAACTGCCCTACCAGGTCACGGTGGAGATCGAGGACTTCAAGCAGGAGGGGCGTATCCTGCACATCCACGCGCTGATCCTGGTCGAGCGCGAGGGGCAGAAGAAGATCATCATCGGCGAGAAGGGCGAGCGGATCAAACGCATCGGCCAGGACGCCCGCCAGGACATGGAGGTGCTGTTCGACTCCAAGGTCATGCTCAACCTGTGGGTCAAGGTGAAGGGCGGTTGGTCCGACGACGAGCGGGCGCTGCATTCGCTGGGCTACCGGGAGAGCTGAGCATCGGCCTCGGACGGGTCGTCCATCCCGTGCTGGCCGCCGGCCGCGTGTATGCCATGACCTGCCAACCCGCCTTCATCCTGCATAGCCGCCCCTACAAGGAAAGCAGCGCGCTGGCGGACTTCCTCACTCCGCAGGGCCGGCTGCGCGCCGTATTGCGGGCGGCGCGCGGAAGGGCCGGCAGCCCGGCGCGGCCCTTCGTGCCGCTGGAGCTGGAGCTGCGCGGGCGCGGCGAGTTGAAGACCGTCGCCCGTCTGGAAAGCAGCGGCATTCCCTACTGGCTCACCGGCGCGAGCCTGTTCGCGGCGCTCTACCTGAACGAGTTGCTGATCCGCCTGCTGCCCGCCGAGGATCCTCACCCGCCGCTGTTCGAGCATTACGCCCTGACCCTCGATGCCCTGGCCGGCGGACGCCCGTTGGAGCCGCTGCTGCGCGCCTTCGAATGGCGCCTGCTGGCGGAGCTGGGCTATGGTTTTTCCCTGGATCGCGATCGACACGGCCGGCCGGTGCATGCCGGCAGCCTCTATCGGCTGCTGCCCGACGCGGGCCTTGAGCCAGTCGAGCAGCTGCAGCCGGGTCTGTTCCGGGGTGGCGAACTGCTTGCCATGGGCGAGGCCGACTGGCAGTTCCCCGGCGCCCTGGCCGCGGCCAAGCGCCTGATGCGCCAGGCCCTGGCACCCCATCTCGGCGGTCGGCCGCTGGTCAGCCGCGAACTCTTCACGACTCTCAAGGAATCCTCCCGTGACTGAAGCCAACCGCATTCTGCTCGGCGTGAACATCGACCATGTGGCGACCCTGCGCCAGGCCCGCGGCACCCGCTATCCGGATCCGGTCAAGGCCGCATTGGACGCCGAGGAGGCCGGCGCCGACGGCATCACCGTGCACCTGCGCGAGGACCGCCGGCATATCCAGGACCGCGATGTGCGGGTACTGAAGGAAGTGCTGCAGACGCGGATGAACTTCGAGATGGGGGTCACCGAGGAGATGCTCGCCTTCGCCGAGCAAATCCGTCCGGCGCATGCCTGCTTGGTGCCGGAGACTCGTCAGGAGCTGACCACCGAGGGCGGTCTGGATGTCGCCGGGCAGGAGGCGCGGATCCGCGCGGCGGTGGAGCGGCTGGCGGCCATCGGCTGCGAAGTGTCGCTGTTCATTGACGCCGACCCGCAGCAGATCGAGGCCGCCGCGCGCGTCGGTGCGCCGGCCATCGAACTGCACACCGGCCGCTATGCCGACGCCCACACCCCGGCGGAAACGGCCTGCGAGCTGGCACGCATCCGCGACGGCGTGGAGTGCGGGCTGAGCCACGGGCTGATCGTCAATGCCGGACACGGCCTGCACTACCACAACGTCGAGCCGATGGCGGCGATTCCCGGAGTGCACGAGTTGAACATCGGCCACGCCATCGTCGCCCATGCCCTGTTCGTCGGCTTCAAGGAGGCGGTGCGGGAGATGAAGGCGCTGATGCGGGGCGCTGCGGCACGCCGCTAACGGCGGAACAGGTTGAGCAGCAGGCTTGCCACCAGGCTGACCAGTAGCATCGAGGTGATGGGGGCGAACAGCCTGCCGCGCGCCGTTTCGATATGGAGGTCGCCCGGCAGCCGGCCGAACCAGCCGAACAGCCAGGGCGCATGGCGCAGCGCGAGGCCGAGCAGCAGGGCCGCGCCGAGGATCATCAGCCCGCGGGCTATCCGATCATCTCCGTCAGGGCCGGGGCAGACGGGCTGCCCGGGTCTCAGGGCTTGCGTGCCAGCAGTGTGGCGCGGGTCGGCGCGGGCAGGCCTTCGACGGTCTTGCCGGGGTCGGCAGGGTCGAGGAAGTCCGGCAGCGACTGGAACTTCATCCATTCGGTGGCGTGCTGTTCCTCGAGGGAGGTGACGGCGACATCCACGCAGCGCACCTCGACGAAGCCGGCACGGCGCAACCACAACTCCAGAGCCGCCACCGAGGGCAGGAACCAGACGTTGCGCATCTGCGCATAGCGGTCCTCCGGCACCAGCACGGTACTGGCATCCCCTTCCACCACCAGGGTTTCCAGCAGCAGTTCGCCGCCCCGCCGCAGGCAGTCCTTGAGCGCCAGCAGGTGATCGATGGGCGAGCGGCGGTGGTAGAGCACGCCCATGGAGAACACCGTGTCGAAGCCCTCGAGCTTCTCCGGCAGGTCTTCCAGGGCGAGGGGCAGGTGCCAGGCGGGCAGCTCCGGCAGGTAGCGACGGAGCGCGAGGAACTGGCAGAAGAACAGCCAGTTGGGGTCGATGCCGACCACGCAGTCGGCACCGGCGCCGAGCATGCGCCACATGTAGTAGCCGTTGCCGCAGCCGACATCGAGGATGCGCCGGCCAGTCAAGTCCAGATGCGGAGCGACCCGCTGCCACTTCCAGTCCGAGCGCCACTCGGTGTCGACATGCACGCCGAACACATCGAAGGGGCCTTTGCGCCAGGGCGACAGGCCAAGCAGGGCCTGGCGCAGGGCGGCGCGGGTGGCATCGTCGCAGGCGCCGGCAAGCTGTACCTGCTCGCCCAGCTCGATGCGCTCGGCAGTCAGTGCGGGCAGGGCCTGGAGGGCCGCCTGCCAGCGCTGCAGGTCGCCATGGCTGCGGGTCAGGCGCTCGTCCAGCTGCGTCGGGAGAGTGTCGGCCCAGGCGGCCAGAGGAGTGCCGGCAAGGCGGCGGGCGAGGGGCAGCAGGTCGATCATGGCAGGGCGATCAGCGAGGCGAAGTTGAGACACTGGAACCAGGGAAGTACCTTGCGGAAGCCGGCGGCCTGCAGGCGCTCGCGGTGTTCTTCAAGGCTGTCCGGCAGCATCACCTTCTCGATGGCGCTGCGCTTCTGGGCGATCTCCAGCTCGCTGTAGCCGTTGGCGCGCTTGAAGGCGACGTGCAGGTCGCCGAGCAGGGCCTGCTCCTCGGTGTCGGTAAAGCGCAGCTTCTCCGAGAGAATCAGCGCACCGCCCGGCAGCAGGGCTCGGCGGATGCGCCCGAGCAGTTCCTGGCGCCGCTCGGGCGGGATGAACTGCAGGGTGAAGTTCATCGCCACCAGGGACGCCGGCGCGAACTCCAGGGCGAGAATGTCCGCCTCGACGGTTTCCACCGGCAACAGCTCCTGGAACATGGCGTCCTGGGCGTGCAGGTATTCGCGGCAGCGCTCGAGCATGGCCGGCGAGTTGTCCACCGCGATCACCCGGCAGCCTTCGCTCCTCACGTGGCGGCGCAGCGCTTGGCTGACCGCGCCGAGGGAGCAGCCGAGGTCGTAGAGGCGGGTGCCGGGCTGGGCGAACTGCGCGGCGAGCACGCCGATGTTCTCGACGATGGTCGGGTAGCCCGGCACCGAGCGTTTGATCATGTCCGGGAACACCCGGGCCACGTCCTCGTTGAAGGTGAAGTCCGGCACTTCGGCGAGGGGGCGGGCGAAGAGGCGGTCGGGAGAGTGTTTCACGTGACTTCCGCGGCGGATGGCAGGGCGCGGCATTTTAGCCAAGAGCGCCCCGTCCATACAGCGGCGTCGACGGCGTGCGCCGGGCGGTCATTCGACGGTGATGGCGCAGTCGAAGGCCTTCGCCGGCTCCACGCCGACTTCCCAGGGCCGCCGGTAGACCAGCAGCAGGGTGTCCTGACCGGCCTGCACGGCCTGGAAGCGCCAGGTCGACTGTCCGGCGCTGCCGACCACCCCGGAGTCTTTCGGCGAGCTGTAGACCTCCGGGCCGAGGCTGCGCAAAACCTTGGAGGCGGATTCGCGCACCTGCCAGCGGTAGCCGGTGGAGGGGTTGCTGGGCAGCGTCAGCACCAGTTGCTGGCGGCTTTCCAACTGCAGCGGGCAGTCGTCCTCGTCCTCCAGGGCGACGACGCTGGCGGGATCGCTGTGCACGCAGCCGGCCAGCCAGACGAGGCCGATGGGCAGCAGGCAGGGCAGGGCGAGGCGCATGACGGACTCCTCCTGGCGGGGTGGTGGAGGGAGGATAGCCGGAACCATGGGCCTCTGCAGTGGCCTGGGCGGTTTTCCCCTCTCTCCGTAGGGGCACTGGGTCGATGTTCAGGCGGAGGTTGTGGTGCAGTTGAGATAGCGCAATCTTTCCACCAGCGCCGGCAGTTCGTGCATGTCGTGCAGCAGGTGTTCGACGCCCAGTTCGCGGAGGATTTCGCCCTGTTCCGGCGGAATATGGCTAGCACCGAGGAAGCCGATCACCTGCATGCCGGCGGTCAGGGCGGCGGTCGCTCCGGTAGCGCTGTCTTCGACGACCAGGCAACGCTGCGGGTCCACGCCGGCCGTGCTGGCCGCCAGCAGGTAGACGTCCGGCGCCGGCTTGGGACGCTTGACCCGATCGGCGCTGAACACGCCCACGTCGACCCGTTCGGTCAGCCCGGTGCGTTCGAGTGCATGGCGCACCGCCTCATGCTGGCTGTTGGAGGCGATCGCCAGCGGCAGGTCGATGGCGTGGAGCGCCTCGCGCACGCCGGCAATGGTCTGCACTTCGGCGCGGATGATTTCCTCGGCGCGGCGACGCACGTTGGGATGGAAGTCGGTCGGCAGGTCGAGGCCGAAATGCGCGGCGACCCGGGTGATGATGTCGCGGCTCTGCAGGCCGAAGGTGCCGGCCAACTGCACGTCCAGCTCATGTTCCGGCACCAGCGCGGCGAGCGCCTCGCGGATCACGCGGCCGGTGATGATTTCGCTGTCGATCAGCACGCCGTCGCAGTCGCAGATCAGCAGGTCGATATGGCTGGTTCGATTCATGGGCAAGGGCCTCTCCACTTCGGGTCATTGTTGTGCAAAGGGGCATCTAACCCTTGTAGTGGCGCGATGTGCAAGGCATCAGGCCGCGCGTTCCGTCCGCTCGTCAGCGCACCCACGCTGGGCGGGCGGCGAAGGCCTCGACCAGGTAGTCGAGCATCGCCCGGACCTTGGCCGGCGGGCGGCGCTCGGGCGGGTAGAGGGCGTGGATGCCGCCCAGGGGATGCGGCGGATGGTCGAGCTCCAGGGGTACCAGCGCGCCGCGCTCGAGGGCGTCGGCGACGATGAACAGCGGCTGGTAGATCAGCCCCTGGCCGCCGAGCGCGGCGGCCAGCAGGGCCTCGCCGTTGTTCGCCGCCAGGTCGCCGGACACCGCCACGCGCACGCTGCCGTCGCGGCCGAAGGCCCACTCCCGGCTGCCGCCCCAGGACGACAGGGTGTAGCCCAGGCAGTTGTGCTGGCCGAGATCGGCGACCCGCCGCGGCACCCCGCGCCGGTCGAGATAGTCCGGCGCGGCGCAGACCAGCGTCGGGCAGTCGCCGAGGCGGCGCGCCTGCAGCGGACTGTCGGCGAGCCGGCCGATGCGCACGGCCAGGTCCCAGCGGCCCTCGATGAGGTCGACCTGGCTGTCGGTCAGGCCCAGTTCGATGCGCACCGCCGGATGGCGGCGAGCGAAGGCCGGCAGCAGCGGGGCGATGAAGCGGTTGCCGAAGCTCAGCGGCACGTTCATGCGCAGCAGGCCGCTGGCCTCGACCCGCTGCGAGAGCAGCGCCGCCTCGGCCTCGTCGAGTTCGCCGAGAAGGCGCTGGCAGGTCTCCAGGTACTGGCTGCCGGCGTCGGTGAGGGCCAGGCGCCGGGTGCTGCGCTGGAACAGCTTGAGGCCGAGGCGCCGCTCCAGGGCGTCCACGTGCTTGGTCGCCATGGCCGGCGACATCTCCAGCTGGCGGGCGGCGGCGGACAGGCTGCCGGCGCTGGCGGCACGGACGAAGACGCGCATGCCGGTGATGCGGTCGAGCATGATGATTTCCTGCTCCTGATGAGAACTTCTGCTGCGGATTGGCAGATTATCCGTTGCCAGGTGCAGGTCCATACTCCTTGCACTGTTTTTGATGGAGCCCGCCCATGTCCGTCCGCGAATCCCTGCTGCCGACCCTGTTCGTGCCCCACGGCGCCGGTCCCTGCTTCTTCATGGACTGGAATCCGCCGGATGCCTGGGATGCCATGGCCGCCTTCCTCAAGGGCATCGCCGGTACGCTGCCGCAGCCGCCGCGGGCGATCCTGATGGTTTCGGCGCACTGGCTGGAGGCGGAGTTCGCCGTCGGCGGCGGCCGCCAGCCGGGGCTGATCTACGACTACTACGGCTTTCCGCCGCACACCTACGAGCTGCGCTATCCCGCGCCCGGCGATCCGGCGCTGGCGGACGAGGTCGCCGGACTGCTCGGCGCGGCCGGCCTGCCCAGCCGGGTGGATGCGGGGCGCGGCTTCGACCACGGCATGTTCATCCCGCTGAAGCTGATGTTCCCCGCCGCCGACATCCCGGTGGTGCAGCTGTCGCTGCGCCACGACCTCGCCCCGCAGGCGCACCTCGACGCCGGCCGCGCGCTGGCGCCGCTGCGCGAGGCGGGCGTGCTGATCGTCGGCAGCGGCATGAGCTTCCACAACATGCGTGGCTACGGCGACCCGCATTTTGGCCCGGTGTCCGACGAGTTCGACCGCTGGCTGACCTCCACGGTGGAGGCCGGGCCGGCAGAGCGTGCGGCGCGTCTGGCGCACTGGGATGAGGCGCCGGCGGCGCGGCTGTGCCATCCGCCGCGCGCCGAGGAGCACCTGCTGCCGCTGATGGTGGTCGCCGGCGCGGCAGCCGAGGGGCGCGGCCGGCGAGTGTTCTCCGACCGGGTGCTGGAAACCACCCTGTCGGCTTTCCGTTTCGACTGATAACTCGCACAAGGAGATTCGCATGATCATCGATCTGTCCGGCAAGACCGCCCTCGTCACCGGCTCCACCGGCGGCATCGGCCTGGCCATCGCCCGCGGGCTGGCCGAGGCCGGCGCCACCGTCGTCGTTAACGGCCGTGAGCAGAGCCGGGTCGACGCGGCGCTGGCGCAGCTGCGCGACACCAGGGGTGGCGCCTCGGCCCGCGGCGTGACCTGCGACCTGGGCACGGCAGCCGGCTGCAAGGCGCTGATCGCCGCCGAGCCGGAAGCCGACATTCTGGTCAACAACCTCGGCATCTACGGCGCCAAGGAGTTCTTCGAGATCGGCGACGAGGAGTGGGAGGAGATCTTCCAGGTCAACGTGATGAGCGGCATCCGCCTGTCGCGGCATTACGCCCGGGGCATGCAGGCCCGCGGCTGGGGCCGGATCCAGTTCATCTCCAGCGAGTCGGCGCTGAACATCCCCAGCGAGATGGTCCACTACGGCGTCAGCAAGACGGCGCTGCAGGGCGTCTCGCGCGGCCTGGCCAAGGTGCTGGCCGGCAGCGGGGTGACCGTCAACAGCATCCTGCCGGGGCCGACGCGCACCGAGGGGGTGATCGCCTTCATCGCCGAGATGGCCCGCCAGGAGGGCGTCACCCCGGAGGAAATGGAGCGGCTGTTCATCCAGCGCCATCGTCCGTCGAGCCTGCTGCGGCGCTTCGCCGAGCCCGAGGAGGTCGCCCACCTCTGCGTCTACGCCGCCTCGCCGCAGGCCAGCGCCACCACCGGCGCGGCGCTGCGGGTGGAGGGCGGGATCGTCGAGAGCATCGCCTGACGTTCATCCATCGCTGGCCGGCATGCCCGGCCAGCCTGCCGAGGAGTACCGCCATGCGCGTTTCATCCGCCCGGGTCGCCACCCAAGACCCTGCCCGCCTGATCCGGCGTCTGTGCAAGCACTGGGCGCACAAGTTTCCCGTCAGCTTCGACGAGCGGCAGGGCGAGATCCAGCTGCCCCCGGGGCGCTGCCTGCTGCAGGCGGGCGACGGGCAGCTGGAGGTCCGCCTGCAGGCGAGCGACGCCGAGCAAATTCAGCGTCTCCAGCAGGTGGTCGCCGAGCACCTGCAGCGCATGGCCGGCGACGAAACGCTGGACTTCGCCTGGAGCGACGGCGAACCAGGAGGCATGTTCGATAGCGGGAAAGAGTAGGAAGTACCCGGCAAGCAGACATCGGCCGCGCTGCGGGTCAAGGGCGGCCATTATCTGCCGTATGTCTGCGCGGTCCCGATGCCGGTCACCGGTCCTGCGGGCTTGCCAGCCGGGGCGGAGAGGTGCCAAGGTTCCCGGCCTTTTTCCGGACGACGGATCGCCATGCGCCTGCTGCATACCTCCGACTGGCATCTCGGCCAGCACTTCATGGGCAAGACCCGCCAGGCCGAGCACCAGGCCTTCTGCGCCTGGCTGATCGAACAGGTGCGCGAGCACGCGGTCGACGCGCTGATCGTCGCCGGCGACGTGTTCGACAGCGGCGCGCCGCCCAGCTACGCCCGCGAGCAGTACAACCGCTTCATCGTCGAACTGCGCGAGACCGGCGCGCGGCTGGTGGTGCTCGGCGGCAATCACGATTCGGTGGCCATGCTCGGCGAGTCGCGCGGCCTGCTGGCCTGCCTGGACACCTGGGTGATCCCGGGGGTGGCGGCGGACCCGGCCGAGCAACTGCTGGTGCTGCCGAGGCGCGACGGCTCGCCGGGGGCGCTGCTCTGCGCCATCCCCTTCGTCCGCCCGCGCGACGTGCTGAAGAGCGAGGCCGGGCAGAGTGCCGAGGACAAGCAGCAGGCGCTGCAGGCGGCGATCCACGCCCATTACCGGGCGCTGTTCGACCTCGCCGAGGTGCGCCGCGACGAACTCGGCGGCGTCCTGCCGATCCTCGCCAGCGGCCATCTGACCACCGTCGGCGCCAGCGCCAGCGAGTCGGTGCGGGAGATCTACGTCGGCAGCCTGGAAGCCTTCCCGACCGGCGCCTTCCCGCCGGCGGCCTACATCGCCCTCGGCCACATCCACCGCCCGCAGAAGGTCGGCGGGCTGGAGCACATCCGCTACAGCGGCTCGCCGATCCCGCTGTCCTTCGACGAAGCGCGCCAGCAGAAGGAGGTGCTGCTGGTCGACCTGCACGAGGACGGCCTCAAGGCGGTGACGCCGCTGCCGGTGCCCCGTTTCCAGCCGCTCGTCGCGCTGCGCGGCACCCTCGCCGAGCTGGCCGGCGCCATCGCCGAGGCGGCCGGGCAGGGCAGCGCCGAGCGGCCGGTGTGGCTGGAGGTGCAGGTCGCCGCCGACGAGCACCTGCCCGATCTGCCGGCGCGCATCGCCGCGCTCTGCGCGGGATTGCCGGTGGAGGTGTTGCGCATCCGCCGCGAACGCGCCGGTACCGCCGCCGGGTTGCAGCGCGCGGCCCGGGAAACCCTCGACGAGCTGAGCCCGGAGGAGGTGTTCGCCCGGCGTCTGGCCGGCGAGGCGCTGGACGAGGCGCTGCGCGAACCGCTGCAGGAACTCTATCGTCAGGTGCGCGACGAGCTGCGGGAGGGCGAGGCATGAAGATCCTCAGCCTGCGCCTGAAGAATCTCAACTCCCTCAAGGGCGAGTGGAAGATCGATTTTCGCGAGGCGCCGTTCAAGGACAACGGCCTGTTCGCCATCACCGGGCCGACCGGCGCCGGCAAGACCACCCTGCTCGACGCCATCTGCCTGGCCCTCTACCACCGCACGCCGCGCATGGACCGCCTGTCCAGGGAGTCCAACGAGCTGATGACCCGGCACACCGCCGAGTGCCTGGCCGAGGTGGAGTTCGAGGTCAAGGGGCAGGGCTACCGGGCCTTCTGGAGCCAGCGCCGCGCCCGCGACAAGGCCGACGGCGCGCTGCAGATGCCCAAGGTCGAGCTGGCCGCGGCGGACGGGACCCTCCTTGCCGACAAGGTCGGCGACAAGCTCGCCCAGATCGAGGCGCTCACCGGCCTCGACTTCGCGCGCTTCACCCGCTCCATGCTGCTCGCCCAGGGCGGTTTCGCCGCCTTTCTCGAAGCCGATGCGAAAAGCCGCGCCGAGCTGCTCGAACAGCTCACCGGCACCGAGATCTACGGGCGGATTTCCCAGCGGGTCTATGCCCACGCCAAGCAGGCGGGCGAGGCGCTCGAGCTGCTCAAGGCGCGGGCCGGCGGCGTCGAGCTGCTCGACGAGGGGCAACGCGGCGAGCTGGTCGCCGAAGCCGCCGACCTGACCGCACAGGAGGAGCCGCTGCGGGCGCACCAGGGCGAGCTGCAGAGGCAGCGCCAGTGGCTGGATCGCCTGGCCCAGGCCGAAGCGCGTCAGCTACAGGCCGGCGAAAACTGCCAAGCGGCCGAGCAGGCCCTGGTCGAGGCTGCACCGCAGCTGGCACGGCTGGCCGCCGGCGAGCCGGCGCTGCGTTTGCAGCCCGCCTGGATGGCCTGGCAGCAGGCCCGCCAGCAGCTGCAGCAGGGCGAGCGCAGCCGCGAGCAGATCCTCGGCGAGCGCCAGCAGGCCCAGGTGGAAGTCGGCCTGCGGCTGTGGCAGGCCAGCCAGGCTGCTGGGCAGATCGCCGAGGCCGCCCGGGCCAAGGAGTCCGCCCTGCGGCGGCAAGCGCGCGAGCTGCAGGAGCGGCTGGCCGTGCAGCCGCGGCATGCCGAGCTAGGGGGATGCCTCGGCGTCTGGCGCGGGCAGTTCGCCAATCGGCACCAGCGGTGCCTGGAGATCGCCGAACTCGCTGGCCGGCGGCAGGTCGAGCAGGCGGCGTTGGTCGAGCTTGCCGGCCGGCTGGATAGCCAGGCCCGCCAGCTCGATGCGATGCGCGGCCAACTGGCGGTTGCCCGCAGCGCCGAGGGCGACTGCCGTCAGCGGCTGGATGTCCTGCTCGACGGCCGGGGCGAAGGGGCGCTGCGCCAGCACTGGCAGCAGCTGATGGGGCAGCACAACCTGCTGGAGCAGTTGGAGCGGATCGCTCTGGAGCTCGACAGGCTCGACGTCCAGTTGGTCGCCTCCGGCCGGGAGCGCGCCGAGCAGCAGCTGCTGCAGACCGAAAAGGCGCCGCAGCGCGACGGGCTGCGCCAGCGTTTTCTCGAGCTCGAGCAACAGATCGACGACAAGCGGAAACTGCTCGAGCAGGAGACGCGCATCCAGGCACTGGAGGCCTATCGCGCCCGGCTGCAACCCGACGAGGCCTGCCCGCTGTGCGGCTCCCGCGAGCACCCGGCGATCGCCGCCTATCAGGCGCTGGATGTCTCCGCCACGCAGCAGGCGCTGCAGGAGAGGCAGGCCGAACGGGACGCCGTGCACGCGGCGAGCGAGCGCTTGAGCGCCGAACTCGCCGCCCTCGACGCCGACCTGAAGCGGGCCCGGCAGCGTCTGGAGCGGGACGGGGCCGAGCGCGGGCAACTGCTGCAGCACTGGCACCGCTTGGCCGGCGAACTGGATGCCCCCCTGGCCGGTCCGCCGGCGCTGGTTGAGCGGAAGCGGCAAGTGGCCGAGCGCCTGGCCGCCAGCGAGCAGCGTCTGCAGCAACTGGACGGTCTGAAGAGCGTACTGGAAGACGCCCGCACCCAGCGCTTGGCGTTGGAGCGGCAGTGCGCCGACGGGGAGCGCGAGCTGGCCCGGCTGCAGGAGCGCCGGCAGGGCGGAGAAAACGGGTTGCAGAGCCTGGTCGAGCGGCTGTGCCGGTGCGAGGCGCAGCTGCAGCAGGACGAGGCAGTGCTGGCCGAGGCGCTGGCGCCCTTCGGGCATGCGCTGCCGGCCGACGAGGACGCCTGGCTCGCTGCGCGCGAGACCGAGTGGCGGGCCTGGCAGGGGGATCAGGAGCGGCTGCGGCAACTGGAGCGCGATCTGTCGCTCCAGTGCCGCGCGGTCGAGACCGCCGGGGACCAGGCCGCGCTCTGGCAGCGGTGCTGGCAGGCGTTGGGGGTGGCGGGGCAGCCGGTGCTGGCGCTCGACGACCCGCAGGTGGCGCTGGACCGGGCAGAGGCCGCTCTGCAGGTCGCCCGGCGGCTGGCCGACGAACTCGGCGGCCGGCTGCAGTCGCTGGACGAGGCGCTGCAGGGACAGCATCGGCAGTTCGAGGCCTGCTCCGACGACTGGCGGGCGCAGCTGGCGCAGAGCCCCTTCGTCGACGAGACGGCCTTTCTCGCCGCACGGCTCGAGGAGGCCGAGCGCGGTACGCTGCAGGCATTGAGGACGCGCCTGGAGCAGAGGCAGACCGAGGCCCTGGCGTTGCGCGCTGCCGCCGGGCAGGCCGTGGCCGAGCTGCGCGGCGAGCCGGCTACTGAGGTCTCTGCCAGCGAGCTGGAGGCCCAGTTGCAGGTGCTGGCCGAGCAGCTCAAGGCCCTGGCCCAGCGCCAGGGCGAGATCCGCGCCACGCTGGCCGCCGACGACGAGCGCCGACTGGGCCGGCAGGCGCTGTTCGCCGAGATCGCCGTGCGCCAGGGCGAATACGACCTCTGGCAACGTCTCAACGGGCTGATCGGCTCGGCCGACGGCGCCAAGTACCGCAAGTTCGCCCAAGGCCTGACCCTCGACCACCTGGTCTGGCTGGCCAACCGCCAGTTGGCCAGACTACACGGTCGCTACCAGTTGGCGCACAAGGCCGACGGCGAGCTGGAGCTGGAGGTGGTCGATACCTGGCAGGCCGATGTCGCCCGCGACACCCGCACCCTGTCCGGCGGCGAGAGCTTCCTGGTCAGCCTGGCGCTGGCCCTGGCGCTGTCCGACCTGGTCAGCCACACGACCAGCATCGACTCGCTGTTTCTCGACGAGGGCTTCGGCACCCTCGACGGGGAAACCCTGGAGGTCGCCCTGGATGCCCTGGACAGCCTCAACGCCAGCGGCAAGACCATCGGGGTGATCAGCCATGTCGAGGCGCTCAAGGAGCGCATCCCGGTGCAGCTCCGGGTGAGCAAGGGCGTGGGTCTGGGCTACAGCAGCCTGGAGCGGCGCTTCGCCGTGCCCTGAGTCAGGGTCTGCAAGGATGGCGTGAAATATGCCTGAGACTGGTCGGCACGGCGAATTCGCGAGGCCGGCCGGTTCGCCGCACCAGCAGCGGGCAACGGTCGCCCTGTCGCGCAACCGTAACCAATCTTCTGTAAACAGCTGCCATCGCAACGCGGAGCCCGTGGTATGTCCACCCTGACCGAACTCGCCCAACAGATCGCCCAACTCTATCCTCTCGAGGACCAGCGAGGCGGCAAGCGCTATCGCGTGGTCGACGAATTGGCGGGAATGACCGAGCTGGAGGAGGTCGGCGGTGCGCCGCGCTATATCCGCACCGCCGATCTGAAGGATCGCCGGCTCTGGGTCCTCGCCGCCGACAGCTGGCCCGAGCGCCGGCGGCGCGGCGGCCACCGCTAATGATCAGGCCGGGCGCGGCGGCTCCAGCAGCATGCGGGTGATCCGCCGCTCCTTCACTTCGCTGACCCTCAGCCGCCAGCCGTTGTAGGTCAACTCGTCGCCGGTCGCCGGCAGGCGGTCGAGCAGGCTCATGGCCAGCCCCGCCAGGGTCTGGTAGTCGTCGGTGGCCTGGGCCTGGAAGCCCAGGCGCCGGCCGAGCAGCGCCAGGCCGATGGCGCCGCTGACCTCGTAGACCCCGTCGCGCTCGATCACGTCCGGCCCTTCCATCTCGCTGGCATCCGGCAGTTCGCCGGCGATCGCCTCGAGAATGTCGGTGAGGGTCAGCAGGCCCTCGAAGTGGCCGAACTCGTTGACCACGAAGGCCACGTGGGTGGAGGCCTGGCGCATCTGTTCGAGGGCGTTGAGCACCGAGCAGCCGTCCGGCAGGTTGAGCGGCTGACGCACCAGTTGCTCGATGTCCGGATGCGCGCCCTGCAGCAGGGCGCGCAGCAGTTCCTTCTTGTGCACGTAGCCCAGCGGCTCGTCGATGGCCGCGGTGCGCGCCACCACCAGACGCGAATGGGGCGAGTCGAGCAGTTGCTGGCGGATCTGCGCCTCGTCGGTGTCGAGGGCTATGCGGTCGACCTGCATGCGGTCGGTCATCGCGGTGGCGATGGGCCGTTCGGCCAGGTGCAGCACGCCGCTGATCATCACCCGTTCGCGGCGGCCGAACGGCGCGCGATCGGCTTCGTTGCCCTTGAGCATGTCGGCGATCTCCTCGCCGACCTCCTCGGCCTCCATCTGGTGCCCGCCGAGCAGGCGCAGCACCGCGTGGGCGGTACGCTCGCGCCGCGTGTGGCTGCCCTGCAAGTGTTTCTTGCGGCGCCAGCGGGCCAGCTGGTTGAACACTTCGATGAGGATCGAGAAGCCGATCGCCGCGTACAGGTAGCCCTTGGGAATGTGGAAGCCGAAGCCCTCCGCGGTGAGGCTGAAGCCGATCATCATCAGAAAGCCCAGGCACAGCATGATCACCGTGGGGTGGGCGTTGACGAAGGCGGTCAGCGGCTTGCTGGCGGCGATCATCAGGCCGATGGAGATCACCACGGCGAGCATCATGATCTCGAGCTGCTCGACCATGCCGACGGCGGTGATCACCGCGTCCAGGGAGAACACCGCATCGAGCACGACGATCTGCGCCACCACCGGCCAGAAGCGGGCGTAGGCCCGGCTGCCGGACTGCGCGTGGCTGTGGCCCTCGAGGCGTTCGTGCAACTCCATGGTGGCCTTGAAGAGCAGGAACACGCCGCCCAGCAGCATGATCAGGTCGCGCCCGGAGAAGCTCTTGCCCAGGATCGAGAGCAGCGGCTCGGTCAGGGTCACCAGCCAGGAGATGCTGGCCAAAAGGCCCAGGCGCATGACCAGCGCCAGCGACAGGCCGATGATTCGCGCGCGGTCGCGTTGCTCAGGCGGCAGCTTGTCGGCGAGGATGGCGATGAACACTAGGTTGTCGATGCCGAGCACGATCTCCAGCACGATCAGAGTCAGCAGGCCCAGCCAGGCCGTGGGGTCAGCCAGCCATTCCATGGGCGGTTACCTTGCTTGCGGGAGAGGGGAAGAGGGCGCCTGCGGCCTTCCGGCGGAGGCGGGAGACCAGCGGGCGAACACATTCGTTCGTGGGGGAAAGACCGGGCCGACCCGGGGAGGAGCGCCGCCCCGCGGGAAGGCGAGGCGGCTGACGACAGGCGTTGTCCATGTGCGACCGATCAATAGGGAGGAACGTGCATCCTACGGCATCGATGCGGCGTCGCTAAGCGCGCAAGCGTAACCGTTTCTTAGCGGCAGGCCTGCCAGCGTTCTTCCCACCAGCGGCGCCGGGCCTCAAGGTCGAGGAAGGTCCAGGCGATGAAGCGGCTCTGCTTCTGCCCCTGGGCCATGGGTACGACACGCACCTCGGTGGCCCCGGCCTTGTGCAGCGCGGCCTGGGCGGCGGGCAGGTTGGCGGCCTTGGAGAGCAGGCTGCTGAACCAGTAGACCTGCCCGGCGAACTGCGCGCTTTCTGCGATCATCCGCCCGACGAAGGCGGCTTCGCCGCCGGGACAGTGCAGTTCGGCGCCCTGGCCGCCGAAGTTCAGCAGCGGTAGCTTGCGCTTGGGGTCGAGTTTGCCGAGGTTGCGCCATTTGCGCCGGCTGCCGCGGGTGGCTTCCTCCGCCGTGGCGTGGAAGGGCGGGTTGCAGAGGCTCAGGTCGAAGCGTTCGTCGGCCTGCAGCAGGCCCTGGAAGAGGTGCGCGGGATCGGCCTGGCGGCGCAGCCGGATGGCCCCTTCCAGCGCGTTGGCGCGGACGATGACCTCTGCCGAGGCGAGGGCGGTCGGGTCGATGTCGGTGCCGAGAAAGCGCCAGCCGTACTCGCGATGGCCGATCAGCGGGTAGATGCAGTTGGCGCCGACGCCGATATCCAGCACCTGCAGCGCCGCGCCGCGCGGGATCGCCCCGCCGTGGTCGGCGGCCAGCAGGTCGGCGAGGCCGTGCAGGTAGTCGGCGCGGCCGGGAATCGGCGGGCACAGGTAGCCGGGCGGGATATCCCAGTGGCGGATGCCGTAGTGGTCGGCGAGCAGGGCGCGGTTGAGGGTCTTGACCGCGTCCGGATTGGCGAAGTCGATGCTCTGCTTGCCGTAGGGGTTGAGGATGACGAAGGCGGCGAGCGCCGGGTGGCGGCGGATCAGCGCGGGGAAGTCGTAGCGGCCTTGGTGACGGTTGCGCGGGTGCAGCGAACTCGGGCGTTCCGGCGGCTGCGCGGGGGGCGACGGGGGACGGGGCTGGCTGGGCATTGCGGGAGGCTGGCGGTGGGCTGGGTGACGGATTGTCCCACAACTCGGGCCGCTGCGCCGCCCGGTGCCGCTATTCGGCGGGCGCCAGGGGTAGCCGAGGAAGGCCAGCGGCGGGCGCCGCTGGCCGGTCGCTATCAGAGCGTGGCGATGCGGGCGCGCTGCTCGCCCAGTTTGGCCAGGGCCTGCTCGGCCTCGCTCAGCTTGGCGCGCTCCTTGGCGATCACCTCGGCGGGGGCCTTGTCGACGAAGCTGGCGTTGCCCAGCTTGCCGCCGACGCGCTTGACCTCGCCGTCCAGGCGCTGGATTTCCTTGTCCAGGCGGGCCAGTTCGGCGTCTTTGTCGATCAGCCCGGCCATCGGCACCAGCACCTGCATTTCGCCGACCAGCGCGGTGGCGGCCAGCGGCGCTTCCTCGCCCTCGGCCAGTACGCGGATCGACTCCAGCTTGGCCAGCTTGGCCAGCAGCGGCTCGTTCTCGGCGAGGCGGCGACGGTCGCCGGCCGAGGCGTTGTTGAGCACCACGTCGATGCGCTTGGCCATCGAGATGTTCATCTCGCCGCGGATCTGCCGCACGCCGAGCATCAGCGCCTTGATCCACTCGATGTCGTCCTCGGCGGCCTCGTCGAGGCGCGCCTCGTCGGCCACCGGCCAGGGCTGCAGCATCAGGGTCGGGCCGGACTTGCCGGCCAGCGGCGCGAGGCGCTGCCAGATTTCCTCGCTGATGAAGGGCATGAACGGATGAGCCAGGCGCAGCGCGGTCTCCAGCACCCGCACCAGGGTGCGGCGGGTGCCGCGCTGGCGGGAGGCCGGGGCGTTCTCGTCCCAGAGCACCGGCTTGACCAGTTCCAGGTACCAGGCGCAGTACTGGTCCCAGACGAACTCGTAGAGCGCCTGGGCGGCGAGGTCGAAGCGGAAGGCGTCGAGCTGGCGGGTCACCTCGAGTTCGGTGCGCTGCAGCTGGGAAACGATCCAGCGATCGACCGGGGACAGTTCCACCGGCTCGCCGGCGGCGCCGCAGTCCTTGCCCTCGGTGTTCTCGAAGACGAAGTTGGCGGCGTTCCACAGCTTGTTGCAGAAGTTGCGGTAACCCTCGACGCGGCCCATGTCGAACTTGATGTCGCGGCCGGTGGAGGCCAGCGAGCAGAAGGTGAAGCGCAGCGCGTCGGTGCCGTAGCTGGCGATGCCCTCGGGGAACTCGGTGCGGGTCTGCCTGGCGATCTTCTCGGCGAGCTTGGGCTGCATCATGCCGCTGGTGCGCTTGGACAGCAGGGTGTCGAGGTCGATGCCGTCGACGATGTCCAGCGGGTCGAGCACGTTGCCCTTGGACTTGGACATCTTCTGGCCCTGGGCGTCGCGCACCAGACCGTGGACGTAGACGGTCTTGAAGGGGATCTGCCCGGTCAGGTGCAGGGACATCATGATCATCCGGGCGACCCAGAAGAAGATGATGTCGAAGCCGGTGACCAGCACGTCGGTGGGATGGAAGGTCTTGAGGAACTCGGTCTGCTGCGGCCAGCCGAGGGTGGAGAAGGTCCACAGGCCGGAGCTGAACCAGGTGTCGAGCACGTCCTCGTCCTGACGCAGCGGCTCGTCGTTGCGGATCGCGTACTTGCTGCGCACTTCCGCCTCGTCGCGGCCGACGTAGGCGTTGCCGGCCTCGTCGTACCAGGCCGGGATGCGGTGGCCCCACCACAGCTGGCGGCTGATGCACCAGTCCTGGATGTCGCGCATCCAGGAGAAGTACATGTTCTCGTACTGCCTGGGCACGAACTGGATGGAACCGTCCTCGACGGCGGCGATGGCCTTCTCGGCCAGCGGCTTGGTGGAGACGTACCACTGGTCGGTCAGCCAGGGCTCGATGATGGTGCCCGAGCGGTCGCCGCGCGGCACCTTCAGCGCGTGGTCGTCGATCTTCTCCAGAAGGCCCATGCCGTCGAAGTCGGCGACGATGGCCTTGCGCGCGTCGAAGCGGTCCATGCTGGCGTAGCTGTCCGGCAGGCTGGGGTCGATGCGTGTGTTCGGCGTGCCGTCGATGTCGAACACCTGGGCCTGGGCCAGCACGCTGGCGTTCTTGTCGAAGATGTTGATCAGCGGCAGGTGGTGGCGCTTGCCGACCTCATAGTCGTTGAAGTCGTGGGCCGGGGTGATCTTCACGCAGCCGGTGCCGAACTCGCGGTCGACGTACTCGTCGGCGACGATCGGAATCAGGCGGTTGACCAAAGGCAGCAGCACGTGGCGGCCGATCAGGTCCTTGTAGCGCTCGTCCTCCGGATGCACGGCGACGGCGGCGTCGCCCAGCATGGTTTCCGGACGGGTGGTGGCGACCACCAGGTAGGTCTTGCCCTCGGCGGTGCGGGCGCCGTCGGCCAGCGGGTAGCGCAGCTGCCAGAGGTGGCCCTTCTCGTCGTGGTTTTCCACTTCCAGGTCGGAGATCGCGGTGTGCAGCTTGGTATCCCAGTTGACCAGGCGCTTGCCGCGGTAGATCAGGCCATCCTCGTGGAGGCGCACGAAGGCTTCCTTGACCGCTTCGGAGAGGCCCTCGTCCATGGTGAAGCGTTCCCGCGACCAGTCCACCGAGCTGCCGAGACGGCGGATCTGCCGGGTAATGGTGCCGCCGGACTCCTCCTTCCACTCCCAGACCTTGTCGAGGAACTTCTCGCGGCCGAGGTCGTGGCGGCTGACGCCCTGGGCAGCCAGCTGGCGCTCCACCACCATCTGGGTGGCGATGCCGGCGTGGTCGGTGCCCGGCTGCCACAGGGTGTTGCGGCCCTGCATGCGGCGGAAGCGGATCAGCGCGTCCATGATCGCGTTGTTGAAGCCATGACCCATGTGCAGGCTGCCGGTGACGTTCGGCGGCGGGATCATGATGGTGTAGGGCTCGCCGCTGCCCTGCGGGGCGAAGTAGTTCTTCGACTCCCATTCGGTGTACCAACGGGATTCAATGGCGTGCGGCTGGTAGGTCTTGTCCATGCGGAGGAAACCCTTATAAGACGGCTGATCTGGGGAAGCCGGGGAGTATAAAGGCAAACCCGTGCCTGTGGGCTGTATCCCTGCGCGTCCAGGCGGGCGATCCCGATGGTCGGGTTTCGCCGTCGGCGGCGACACTCTAGGCGTGGCGCAAGGCGAGCAGGCGCTCCAGGCGAGTCTCGAGGCGGCGCTTCAGTTCGGCCTCGATCTGCGGCAGGAAATCGTCGACGACTTCCTGCAGGATCAGTTGGGCCTCGGTGTGCAGGCTCTGCTCCAGGCTGGGCGGAGACGGGGCGGGGTGGGGCTCTTGCTCATCCTCCTCGAGGGTGACGATCTCCGAAAGCAGCGGGATGTCGTCGGCACCGAGGGTTTCGGTGAGCAGCGGCGGCAACAGGTCTTCGTCCAGCAGGTCGCGGATCGATTGCAGGTCGTCCAGCAGGTGGGCGGTGTCCGGCTTGGGTTTCAGGCTGTCCATAGGTCGTCAGATGCGCGGCAGGCGGTGATCCTGCAAAGGATAGCCGCGCTCGCGGTAGACGCGGTAGTTGGTGCGCGAGGCCTGACGGATGGCCGGCTCGCTCACCACCAGCTCGGCGATCCGCTCGAAGCGCTCGCAGAAGGGCGGCACGACGAGGGCCAGGTTGATCAGCAGGTCGTGGTGGCTGCCGGGATCGTCGCCCAGGCCGAGGGCGATCGGCGCGTCGGCATCTTCCTCGGTCGCGCCGTGGGGCAGGAAGGCTTCGTCCTTGAAGCTCCACAGCCGCTCGTCCAGCGCATCGCGCTGGGCCGCGTCCTGGCAGTGCAGATAGATGCGGTGCCCCAGGCGCCAGGCCTTTTCCGTCAGCTTGCAGGCGAAGGCGAGGCGCGTCGCCGGGTCTGCGGAGGGCAGGATGTAGAAGTCGACCTGGGGCATGGGGTCCTCGGTTGTGCGGGAGCGGGCAGGCCGCTCCCGCGCCCCTCACGGGGCGCTGCGGTCCAGCAGGAACTGGGTGAGCAGCGGGACCGGGCGGCCGGTGGCGCCCTTCTCCTTGCCGCCGCTGATCCAGGCGGTGCCGGCGATGTCCAGGTGCGCCCAGTGGTAGTTCTTGGCGAAGCGCGACAGGAAGCAGGCGGCGGTGATGGTGCCGGCCTTGGGGCCGCCGATGTTGGCCATGTCGGCGAAGGGGCTGTCGAGCTGCTCCTGGTATTCCTCGAACAGCGGCAGCTGCCAGGCGCGGTCGGCGGCATGCTCGCCGGCCTTGAGGAGCTGGCGGATCAGTCCGTCGTGGTTGCCCATCAGGCCCGAGGTCTGGCCGCCGAGGGCGGTGATGCAGGCACCGGTGAGGGTGGCGACGTCGATCACCGCCTGCGGCTTGAAGCGTTCGGCGTAGGTGAGGGTGTCGCACAGCACCAGGCGGCCTTCGGCATCGGTGTTGAGGATCTCCACGGTCTGCCCGCTCATGCTGGTGACGATGTCGCCGGGGCGGGTGGCGCCGCCGCTGGGCATGTTCTCGGCGCAGGCCAGGAGGCCTACGACATTGATTGGCAGCTGCAGTTCGAGCAGGGCGCGGAAGGTGCCGAGCACGCTGGCGGCGCCGCACATGTCGTACTTCATCTCGTCCATGCTCGAGCCAGGCTTGAGGCTGATGCCGCCGCTGTCGAAGGTGATGCCCTTGCCGACCAGCACGAAGGGTTGCTCGTCTTTCTTGCCGCCCTGGTAGTTGAGCACGATCAGCCGCGGCGGCTGGTCGCTGCCTTGGGCGACGGCGAGGAAGGCGCCCATGCCGAGTTCCTTGAGTTTCTTCTCCTCGAGGATCTCGACCTTCAGCGTGTCATGCGCCTTGGCCAGCGACTTGGCCTCGTCGGCCAGGTAGCTCGGGTGGCAGAGGTTCGGCGGCAGGTTGCCGAGGTCGCGGGTCAGGGCCATGCCGCTGGCGATCGCCTGGGCGTGGCTGGCGGCACGGGTCACCTCGGCCTGGCTGGCCTTGTCGCAGACCAGGACGATCTTCTTCAGGGCCGGGGCGGTGGCCTTCTCGCTCTTGAAGCGGTCGAACACGTAGGTGGCGTCGAGCAGCGTCTCGGCCAGCAGGCGGGCCTTGCCGTAGGCATCGCGCCCCTTGACGTGGAGCTCGCCCAGGGTCAGCGCGGCGTCGCTGCCGCCCAGGCCTTTGAGTACACCCTGGGCGGCGGCGACGATCTTGCGGAACTGGCGGTCGCTCAGTTCGTTCTCCTTGCCCGCGCCGACCAGCAGCACGCGCTCGGCCTTGAGGTTCGGCAAGTTGTACAGCAGCAGGGTCTGTCCGGCCTTGCCGGCCAGATCGCCGCGCTTGAGGGCGGCGGTCAGGGCGCCGTCGCAGGCCTGATCGATGACTTTGGCGGTGGTGCCGAGCTTGCGGCCTTCGCCGACGGCGATCACCAGCGTGGCGGTTTTCAGGGTTTCCGGGCTGGCACTTTTGACAACGAGTTGCATGGCGTGATGTCCCCAAGACAAAGGGTCTGGTTTGCAGGATAATGCCGGTCTTTTTCGTGGTGTGTCGCAGGCTGTTGAAACTGCTGCGTTCGGCTATCGGCGTTGGCGTCGGGTTCGGAGTCCTTCCATGTCGGGGAAACGGCGCTTCGCTGCCCGGTTTTGCCCAGTCCGGCCTTCGCTTGCCGCCTGTGCGACGGCCTGGGAGGCAGCGGGTCGGCTCAGGCAGCTAGTGTGAGCGCAGCGGCTTGAGCCTGACAACCCTGGAGTGTCTGGTTTGATCATCCCTCGTTATCTTTCCCGTGAGCTGCTCATGACGCTGAGCGCGGTCAGCGCCGTGCTGCTGGTGATCATCATGAGCGGCCGCTTCATCAAGTACCTGGCGCAGGCGGCCCAGGGGCAGCTTGATCCGGGTGTGTTGTTGCAGATCATGTTCTACCGGATACCCAGCTTCCTGGAGTTGATTCTGCCGCTGGGGCTGTTCCTCGGTATCCTGCTGGCCTACGGCCGGCTCTACCTCGACAGCGAGATGACCGTGCTGGCGGCGGCCGGGATGAGTCCGCAGCGCCTGGCTGCCTACACTCTGGTGCCGGTCATTCCGGTCGCCGCGCTGGTCGCCTGGATGAGCCTGGGGCTGGCGCCCCAGGGGATACGGATGATGGAGCAGTTGCTCAACGAGCAGGAGGCCCTGACCGAGTTCGATACCCTGGTGCCGGGGCGTTTCCAGACCATGAAGGACGGCTCGCGGGTGACCTATGTCGAGGATCTGACCGACGACCGCACCGAGCTTTCCAGCGTGTTCATCAGCGAGAAGCGGATGTCCCGCGATGGCGATAAGGAGCGCGGTATCACCGTGCTGGTGGCGGAGGGCGGTCGCCAGGAAGTGCGGGAGGACGGCAGTCGCTACCTGATTCTGCAAAACGGCTATCGCTATGATGGCAACCCCGGGCAGGCCGACTACCGGGTGATTCGCTACGACACCTATGGCGTGCTGCTGGCCAGACCGGCGGTGAGCAGCGAGATCAACGAGCGCGAGGCGATCCCCACCGGCGAACTGATCGGCAGCTCGCTGCCGCGCCACCAGGCCGAACTGCAATGGCGCCTTTCCCTGCCTTTGCTGGTGTTCGTGGTCACCGTGCTGGCGGTGCCGCTGGCCAGGGTCAACCCCCGCCAGGGCCGTTTTCTCAAGCTGCTGCCGGCGATCCTTCTCTACATGGCCTATCTGGCCACGCTGATCTCCGTTCGCGGTGCGCTGGAGAAGGGCCGGATCCCGATGCTGATCGGCCTCTGGTGGGTCCACGGGATCTTCCTGCTGATCGGCCTGGGGCTGCTGTTCTGGGAGCCCTTGAGTCTGCGACTGGCAAGCCGGCGTGCCGCGCGGAGTCCGAGTCATGGGTAAGCTGGACAGATACATCGGCGTCAGCGTGTTTCTCGCCATCCTGGCGGTGCTCGGGGTGATCGTCGGGCTGGCCCTGCTGTTTGCTTTCATCGACGAGCTGGGCGATGTCCGGGGCAACTACGATCTGGCCGCGGCCGCCTGGTACGTCTTTCTGACCGTGCCGCAGCGGATCTATGAAATGCTGCCGATGGCCGCGCTGATCGGCTGCCTGATCGGTCTCGGCAATCTGGCCAGCAGCAGCGAGCTGACGGTCATGCGTGCCGCCGGGGTATCGCTCGGGCGCATTGTCTGGGCGGTGATGAAGCCCATGCTGGTGCTGATGCTGCTTGGCGGGCTGCTCGGCGAATACCTGGCGCCCTGGGCGGAAAACAAGGCCGAGGCCTACCGCTCCCTGGCCCAGGGCGGCGGCGAGGCGCAGACCGGCAGGCACGGCCTCTGGCATCGTCAAGGCGATGAGTTCGTGCACATCAACGCGGTGCAGCCCGGTGGTGTGCTCTATGGGGTGACGCGCTATCGTTTCGACGAGCAGCGCCATATGCTGTCCTCCAGCTTCGCCAGGAAGGCGCAGTACCAGGACGGACGCTGGCAGTTGGAGGAGGTGACGAGTACCCGCTTCCTCGAGCGCAGCACGGAGGTCGTCAAGGTTGCCAGCGAACAGTGGGATGTTGCGCTGAGTCCGCAGTTGCTGGGAACCGTGGTGATGGATCCGGAGGCCCTGTCGATGACCGGGCTATGGCGCTACATCCATTATCTGGCCGAGCAGGGGCTGAACAATGCGCGCTACTGGCTGGCCTTCTGGGCCAAGGTGCTGCAGCCCCTGGTGACTGCGGCACTGGTGCTGATGGCGATTTCCTTCATCTTCGGCCCGTTGCGCTCGGTTACCCTTGGCCAGCGGCTCTTTACCGGGGTGCTGGTCGGCTTCGTTTTCCGCATCATCCAGGATCTGCTCGGCCCTTCGAGTCAGGTGTTCGGCTTCTCGCCCCTGCTGGCGGTGGCTCTGCCGGCCGGGCTCTGTGCACTGCTGGGGCTCCACCTGCTGCGTCGGGCCGGGTAGCGGAGATGCACCCTGCCGCCCGCGGCCGAACGGAAGGGGGCTGTCGGCGGCTACTTCTTGTGGAGGCTCTTCGGCAGCCGGACCACCTGGCTGCTGGAGTACATGTCCTGCCAGGTGCGCCCCTGTTTATCCCAGAGCATCCAGAGGTAGCCTAGGCCGAGGCATAGCCCTGAGGCGATGGCGATCAGGAAGCGCAGCAAGGCCTGCCACAGGTCGATGGCGGTGCCGTCGGCGTTCTGGATGCGCAATCCCCAGACCTGCATGCCGAGCGTCTGGCCGTTGTGCGTCCAGAATTTCGCGAAGAAGCCAAACAGGCAGAAGAACAGCAGGGTGGAAAGCAGTGGGTCGCCATCCAGCGCACCGGCATCGGACAGCTGTCTGAGTCGGTCGCTCCCGATGATGCTCATCTGAATCAGCTTGTAGATGAAGGTAACGACGATCAGCAGGGCGACGCAGAGTAGAAAGTCGTAGAACACCGCTGCCAGGCGGCGGGGCAGCCACGCGGCAGGAAAGTCGCCTTGGGGTTTCAGGACAGGTTTGGGCATGGATGGACTCGCGGTAAGGCAAAGACCATCATTCTACGAAATGCCGGGCACAAAAAAGCCCCTGATGTCGCCATCAGGGGCTTTCTTACAAACCGAGGATCAGCCCAGGATCTGAACTTTGTCAGCCTGCATGCCTTTCTGGCCTTGTACCGCTTCGAAGGTGACTTTCTGGCCTTCTTTCAGGCTCTTGAAGCCGGTACCTTCGATTGCGCGGAAGTGGACGAACAGGTCCGGGCCGCTTTCGGGAGTGATGAAACCAAAGCCTTTCTCGTCGTTGAACCACTTGACGGTGCCGGTTTGACGATTCGACATGTCTTATTTCCTTGAAACTGGAGTTGATGGCAGTCTCTGTGACAACAGAGAGCTGGAACTGGTTGCAGAGAGTAAGAGAAGTCGAGCGGGATGTAGCGGACCTGTAGGACCTACTGCCACCAAGTCAAGATTCAACAGCGACCCACGCAAACACAGTTTAGATACTGTACGCCAAGTCCGTGGAAAAAGCCAAGCCCTGGCGAGGAAGGTTTTTGTAGGGGAATTTCTTGTCGATATTTTGCAATGATTTTCGCTGAAAATAATGGATTTTTGTGCTGATTCGTGATGCTTTGGTGTTCTGCTGCCGCCAACTTCCGTGGCGGTTGATGGATGAGATTTACCGGTAGGTTGCCGTGTTCCCGGCGGCAGTTCGTCGCATGCGGACATGTCTTGATGCACTGGTCGGTTTCAATCTGTTTTCCGCATCGCTGTGACGGATCCGAGTTCAATCGATGAGTGCGAGCGACGCCCGAGGCTTCCTGTGCGCTCCGGCAGCCGAGGAGGGTAAAGGAGAAACCTGATTGGCAATGATGCTCAGCCAGAGGTCGACAGGTGTGAGGTGTGTCATGTCCTCGAAGGCCGGGTCCAGGTCGGCGATGCCTGTCTCGGTGGCGAGCCCGGCGGGGGTACGGCCGGCCGGGGACGGAAAACAAGGTTCCGTTCGTCGCCGCCGTCTCGCTCAGCAGTGATGGCCGCCCCCTGCGCACCCAGCTTTTATGCCCGTGCCGGGCTTCAGTCTCAAGGCCATCGAGCAGTGGGCCGGGTCCTGCCGGGCCCCAGGTTGCACCTTGTTCTGCGACGGACTGGCTTGCTTCGCTGCGGTCACCGCGGCTGGATGTCCACATCAACGAACCGTGATCGCTGGACGCAAGCCCAAGGACTTGCCACGAGTTCCAGTGGATCAACACGGTCCTGGGCAATCTCGAGACCCGCTTGGCCGGGCGTTACCCTGCCTTCAGCTTCCGCAAGTAGGCGGCCCGCTACCTGGGCGCATTCGCCCACCGCTTCAACCGTCGATTCGAATTGCGCACGCTGCCTGCGCGACTCCTCGTGGCGATTGCGCGTTGCACGCTACACCCCCTGCGGGCGATTCGGGATGGCTGAGGCCCATTGCTAATCGGGAAAGGCCTTGAAGGGCACCCCTTTCAAGGTCTTTGCGTAAACTCCCTTCCCGAAAACCAGCGAGGGGGCAAGGCGATGTGGGACGAGGTTCTGGCGCGATTCGAAAAGCAGGCACCGGCCAGTGTCATGGCACGGCTGGCGTTGGAGCGGGCGATGCCGGCTGCCTGGGTCGACGAAGTGTTCGAGGCCAACCGGCAACGCCAATATCCCCGGGA